>WPCG01027347.1_pt1 | contig 13850 bp, 11 predicted proteins | sample 5403311 | NCBI WGS metagenome assembly WPCG01 (sample SAMN12869467, study PRJNA574797) | sludge metagenome | isolation source: wastewater treatment of Control | place: China:Beijing | collected 2019-05-17 | reverse complement strand
CGCTGGCGGTGTTCGCCTTCCGGCGCTGGACCGCCACCGACGGCGGCCGTCTGTGGTGGGACCGCGCCAAGCTGCGCATCCCCAAGGTCGGCGACGTGCTGCTGCGCGCCACCCTGGCGCGTTTCACCCGCGCCATGGGCGTCGCGCTGAGCGCCGGGGTGCCCATCACCCAGGCCCTCGTCGGCGTGGCGCGGGCCAGCGGCAACGCCCACATCGCCGACAAGATCCTCGCCATGCGCGCCGGCGTCGAGCGCGGCGACTCCCTGCTGCGCACCGCCGCACAGGCGCAGGTGTTCACCCCGGTGGTGCTGCAGATGATCGCCGTCGGCGAAGAAACCGGCCAGCTCGACGTGATGATGCTGGAGGTCGCCGACTTCTACGACCGCGAAGTCGAATACGACATCGCCAACCTCAGCGCCATCATCGAACCGCTGCTGACCGTGGTGGTCGGCATCATGGTGCTGGTGCTCGCCCTCGGCGTCTTCCTGCCGATGTGGGACCTCACCCAACTGGCCAGCCGCCGATGAAACGCCAAGCCCGTCACAACGTGACCCACTTCACGCCCGGCAGCCTCGCGGTGCCGGGCTATACTCAGCCAAAAGCACTATCCACCGGAGGGTCTTCCGCCATGCCACAGCGCCAACACCAACAAGGTTTCACGCTCATCGAACTGGTCATCGTCATCGTCATCCTGGGCATCCTCGCCGCAATGGCGATTCCCAAGTTCATCTCGCTGCAGCGCGAGGCCCGCATCGCCGTGGTGGACTCCTACTACACCGCGGTGAAGTCGGGCTCCAACGTCGTCTTCGCCAAGATGGCCGCCACCGGCCTGCACACCAGCGCCGCGGCCTGCGTAAACCTGGAGACCAACGCCACCGGTACCTCCGCCACCGCCGCTGCCTGCAACCCCGCGGCCACCCGCGTCAGCACCGTCTACGGCTACCCCCAGGCCACCGCCGCCAACCTGCGCCCGCTGTTCGACGACCTGCCCAGCCGGTGGACCTACAGCGGCGGCACCGCGCAGCTCGACGGCATCCCCACCTGCAGCGTGGCCTACACCGCGCCCAGCGCCGCCGGCGGCCGTCCCACCATCACCCGCGACACCAGCGGCTGCTGAGACTTCCTGAATTCCTGCACGGAGAAACAAGCATGAAACAGCAACAAGGCTTCACCCTCATCGAACTGGTCATCGTCATCGTCATCCTTGGCATTCTGGCGGCGGTGGCGGTGCCGAAGTTCATCGATCTCTCATCGGATGCAGAACAGGCGGCCGCCGAGGGCGTTGCCGGTGCTGCCGGCAGCGCGATGGCCATCAACTATGCCGGCTGCTCCGCCACCCGCAACGTGGTAACGGCGAACAAGTGCGTCCAGGTCACCCTGCCGGCAGCAGCAACACCTGCACAGACGGCTGCGGCGGTCGGCGGGGTAATGCAAGGCGGCTGGCCTGCGGCCTACACGGTCGACTGCGGCGCCACCGCGGTAACGACGAACGGTGGCAATGCCATCTGCACGGTCACCAAATCCGGCGCCACCCTGACGACCAACCCCACCTTCACGCTGATCGCTGCCGGCAACTGATTCCAGCGTGCGCATCTCGGTTGAGGTGAAGTGGAATCCCGGAACGGTCTCCGGCATGCCGGACCACCGTCCCGGGACGTGCTGCGCCTCATCCGGACGGCTTGCTGACCGCGGGCGGGGGCGATGCTCCCGCCCGCGTGGCTTCACCCTCATCGAGCTCGTCCTCGTCATCGTCCTCCTCGCCATCCTCGCCGTGGTCGCCATCCCGCGCCTCGACACCGGCACCTTTGACGAATACGGCTATGCCGAGGAAGCGGCTTCCGCGCTGCGCTATGCGCGTCAGGCCGCGGTGGCCGGCAACACTACGGTGAGCGCCGTCTTCGGCAGCGGAGCCTACCGCCTCTGCCGCGCCAGCGCGTGCCCCGCCAGTGGCGGCACCTACCTCACCAACCCCGCCAGCGGCCAGCCCTGGGATGGCAGCTCGCGTAAACGCGGCCAGGCGCCCGCCGGTGTCAGCGTGGGCAGTGCGGAGGTGGCCTTCGACGGTCTCGGCCGTCCTTCCGCTGCCGCCGCCATCGCCATCGGTGCGCACCACCTCGGCGTCGAGGCCGAAACCGGTTATGTCCGCCTCCACTGAAACGCACCCCCGCTCCTGCACCGGCTTCACCCTCGTGGAGCTGGTCATCGTCATCGTCATCCTCGGCATCCTCGCCGCCGTCGCCGTACCCCGTTTCGTCGATTTCAGCGACGACGCCGAGCGCCTCTCCACGCGCAACCAAGCCGCCCAGCTGATCACCCAGGACACCCTCAATGTCGCTGCCTGCGCGGTGCGCAACAGCGCCTGCATCGACATCACCAGCACCGGAGATCTCGCCTGCCGGCAGGCTCTCGACAGCTTCATGCCCGAGCTCGACCTGGCGGTGTACGACGTCCGCAACATCCCCAGCAACATTCCCGAATCGCAGTGGGAAAGCCACCTGCAGCCCGGCGAAGCCATCTTCTGGGTGACCCGCTTCCTGCTCACCCCCCCCACCCCGGCGTGGCTGGCGGCAGGCTGGAACGTCCGTCAGCCATGCATCCTGCTGCGCCGGCCATGAACACCATGGACACCCGGTCGCCCCCGCCCACTGCGGCTGCCGGCTTCACGCTGATCGAGCTGGTGATCGTCATCGTCGTGCTCGCCGCCGGGCTGGTGGGCATCTTCGCCGTGTTCAACCAGACCGTCGCGCGCAGCGCCGACCCGATGCTGCAGCAGCAGGCGCTGGCGATCGGCGAAGGCTACATGGAAGAAATCCTCGGCATGGCCTGGCGTGACTGCAGCCCCAGCAGCACGCCGACCGGCAGCCGCGGCGAATGGTCTACGGTGGAGGACTACGACAACATCGACGACAACCCGCCGCGCGACGTGCAGGGCAACACCCTGGACGCGCTGGCGGACTACCGCGTGCAGGTCAGCACCGACGCCGCCAGCCTTGCCGGAGTGCCGGCCTGCCGCATCACCGTGCGTGTCACCCACCTCAACGACAGCGCGGTGCGTGCCGAGCTGATCGCCTACCGCGCCGAGGACTGAGCCATGCCAGCCCGCAGCGCCACGCACAGCCGCGGCTTCACCCTGGTGGAGATGGTGATGGTGATCGTCATCCTCGGCATCCTCGGCGGCCTGACCATGGGCATCCTGCTGCAGCCCTTCCGTGCCTTCCAGGACCAGGCCCGGCGCGCCGCACTGGTTGCCGAAGGCGACCTGGCACTGACCCGCATGGTGCGCGAACTGCGCATGGCAGTACCCAACAGCGTGCGGGTGGCGGGCAGCGGACGCTATCTGGAATTCATCCCCAGCATCGACGGTGGACGCTACCGCGCCGCCGCCGACCCTGCCGATCCGGCCAGCGACGCCCTCGACTTCAGCAGCGCAGACAGCAGTTTCGAAGTCGTCGGCGGCCTGCCGGGCTGGGGTCAGCCCGGCGGTTCCGCTGTCGGCGACGAGGTGGTGATCTACAACGCCACCGCCAGTGGCAGCGGCGCCAATGCCTATCTGGGCGACAACCGCGCCACCATTGCCAGCTACAGCGCCGGCGTGCTCGGCCTGAGCAGTCCGAAACTGTTCCCCTTTCCGTCGCTGGGTGCGCAGCGCTTCGACATCGTTCCGGCGAGCGGGCCGGTGAGCTACTACTGCCACGGCAACCAGCTGCGCCGCCATACCGGCTACGGTTACGCCGGCACCCAGTCCACCGCCTTCACCGACCATGGCGCGCTGCTCGCCGACCGCGTCAGCCTGTGCGAATTCCGCTATCAACCCGGCGACCATGTGCGCAACGGTCTGGTCAGCCTGCATCTGGCGATCAGCAACGACGGCGAGACCATCACCCTGCTCTATCAGGCCCAGGTGGTGAACGCACCATGAAGCGAGAGCGCGGTTTTTCCATCATCGCGGTGGTCTTCCTGCTGGTGGTCCTCACCGGCCTCGGGGTGGTCATCGTCCAGCTCGCCACCACCCAGCACCTCGGCCTGCTGATGGCCCAGGAGGGCCGCCAGGCCTGGTACGCCGCGCGCGCCGGGGCGGAATGGGGGCGGCACCGCATCCTCCACGCCGACAGCTGCACGGCAGCAACGCTGGAGGTGGAAGGCTACACCGTCACCATTGCCTGCACGGCCCTGCCCGAAGTCGTCGAAGGCAGCGAACGGCTGCGGGTCTACCATGTCGACAGTACCGCCACCCGCAGCGATGCGGCCATCGGCACCGTCACCCGGGTGCTGCGGATGGCGGTGTGGAAAGGGTCAACGCCATGAGTGCCTGCCTTGCACGGATTAACCTCAGCACCCTGCTGAGGGCGCTGAGCGCCCTGTGCGCGCTCGTCATTCTGGCACCGGCTCCAGCCCAGGCGCAGACGCTGGTCGCCGAGTACCGCATGGACGAAGCACAGTGGAACGGCAGCAGCGGTGAGGTTGCCGACAGCAGCGGATCGGCCAATCACGGTACGGCACGCAACGGAGGAAGCACCACTGACGCCCGCGTATGCCGTGGCGGCTGGTTCCGCGGCGAGGGCTTCAACGCCGATCCGTTCAATACCTGGTACACCGCTCGCTACTATGTTGAGATCCCAGACAGCGACAGCTTGTCGCCGTTGGCGGTCAGCGCGACCGCCTCAATGACGATCAGCGGCTGGTTCCGACTGAACACTGCCGCAGGCACGCAGACCATCCTGCACAAGGGCGAAGGGGGCGCGTCGCAGGAATACCGGGTGTTCGTCGAAGGCGGACGGCTGAAATACACCGTGTGGGATATCTACGGTGGCAGTCAGACGCTGGAAATCGCCCACAACCTTGCTGCCGATACTTGGTATTACTTCAATTTCGACGCCGAACGCTACGTTGCGCTGCTATTCCTGCCGCGCATTGCCCTATCCGGGCGGATTTACGGCCCGGGCAGCGACACCGCGCTGGCCTCCGCGAGCAGCACCTCCAGCTATGCAACCGGCGCCAAGAACACCTCGGGCCGAATGATCATCGGCGCAACGCGCTGGGACAATGGGACACCGACCAACTACTTCAACGGCATCATCGACGAACTGCGCATCCATTCAGGCACTCTGAGCAATGCTGCGATCATCGGACAGAAGAACGCCTCCCGCCCATGCGGCGGATCGACGAGTTGCGTCGCCGATGACTTCTCCCGCAGCGAGCTCGGCGACGACTGGGCGGTAACCAACCGCAGCGGCAGTTTCGGCAATCCACGCATCGTCAATGGGCGCCTGCGCCTGACCGACAACACCGCCAACGTCGCCACCGCGGCAACCTTCCAGCGCCTCTTCCCTTCGGCCGGCAATCTCGTCACCCTCGAGTTCGACTTCCATGCCTACGGTGGCAGCGGCGCCGACGGCATCGCCGTGGTGCTCTCGGACGCGGCTCAGACGCCGGCCCCGGGGGGCTACGGCGGCTCGCTGGGCTATGCCAACCGCAGCGGGGTGAGCGGCTTTGCGGGCGGCTGGATCGGCGTCGCGCTGGACACCTTCGGCAACTACTCCAATCCCACCGAGGGGCGCAACGGCGGCCCCGGGCGACGGCAGAACTCCGTGGCAATGCGCGGCTCGGGCAGCGACCAGACGGGCTACGCCTACATCGCCGGCACCGCCACGCTGTCACCGACCCTGCGCAGCACCGCCGGCCAGCGCTACCGCATCACCATCGACAGCCAGACCGCCGGGCAGTCCTGGGTGACCGTCGAGCGCGATACCGGCAGCGGTTTCCAGACCCTCATCGGCCCGGTCAACGTACTGGCGAGCGCGGGCCAGGCGGCGGTGCCGGAGAACCTCCTGCTCACCCTTACCGGCTCCACCGGCGGCAGCAACGACAATCACGAGATCGACAACGTCGAGGTCTGCGCACTGCGCATGGAGCCCCTGCAGAAGCCGATCAACCATTTCCGCATCCTCCACGACGGCAGCGGGCTGACCTGCGCACCGGAGTCGGTGACCATCCAGGCCTGCGCCAACAATGCCTGCAGCGCGCTCTATGCCGACAGTGTCGACCTCACCCTGCAGCCCGCCAATACCGCCTCCCAGTACTGGCTCGGCGGCAGCAACAGCAAGACCTTCAGCGGCGGCAGCGCGGTATTCCAGCTACGCCGCAATACCACGGGTACGGCAACCCTGGGCATCACCACCAGCATCCCCACCGCGGCGAACGTCACGCGCTGCTTCCGCAACGGCGTGGAGGGCAACTGCACACTGCAGTTCGATGCCAGCGGACTGGTGTTCGACATCCCCACGCTGATCGCCAACCGCCCGCAGGGCGAGATCGTGATTTCTGCCCGGCGCACCGATCCGGCCAATCCGGAAACATGTGCCCCGGCGCTGACCGGAGCGCGCACCGTAGGCTTCCGCTCGCAGTATGCCGATCCGGCCACGGGCAGCGCGCGCGTCCTCGTCGATGGCAGTGCGGTCAGCAATACCGCCACGTGGACCAACCTGACGCTGAACTTCGACGCCAACGCCGATGCACGCATCAGCGTACGCTATGCCGACGCCGGCCTGATGACCCTGCTGGCGCGCTACCAGGGCAGCGCCGCCAACGAGGACACCGGCCTGACCCTCAACGGCAGCGACGACTTCGTCGTCAAGCCCGCCGGTTTCTGCATCGACAGCAGCGCAGCGGGCGCCTACTGCCCTGCCGGCGACCATACCTGCCCCGCCTTCACCCGCGCCGGCGCCCTCTTCCCGCTGGGCATCCGCGCCGTGGCCTGGGAGGTCGACGGCGATGGCGACCTGTGCACCGGCAACGCCACCACCCCCAACTACCGCCAGGGGGGTATCGTCCTGGGCAGCGAAGTGGTCGCCCCACTTGCCGGCCAGCCCGGCAGCACCGGCGTGAATGCGCTCGACCTGGTAGCCGCCGACGGCGGCGAGCGCAACCTGCAGCAATCGGTCTCCGAAGTCGGCGTGTTCCGCTTCACCGCCACTCCGCCGGCGGGCGCCTATTTTGGCGAGACGGTGGCGGGCGGACACTCCTTGCCGATCGGGCGCTTCATCCCCGCCCGTCTGGCGGCAAGCGCCAACACCCCGGTGCTGGAGAATGCCTGCAACGCCAGCTTCACCTATCTCGGCAGCCCCTTCGGCTATCTGGTCGCGCCGCAGCTTACCGTCAGCGGACTCAACATCGCCGGCGGCGTGACCCTCAACTATGCCGGCCCGTTCTGGCGCCTGCCTGCAGCCCTGGGCGGGCGCAGCCACGGCAACGCCGCAGCCACCGCCGCCACGCTCGCCGAGGATGACGCGGGCACGGTGGCCTGGAGCGGCACCGAGATCTACGACGGCAGCGCCGTAGCCAGCCTCACCAATGTGCAACTGCGCTACGGCAAGCCGGCCACTCCGCTGGCGCCCTTCGCCGCCAGCGTGGATCTCGACATCCCCGCCGCCGCGCTCACCGACAGTGACGGCGCGTGCTACGACGCCAACGGCGACGGTGCCTGCGACGCCCTGCGCATCGGCGCCATAGCTGGCACCGAATTGCGCTGGGGGCGGCTGGCGGTGGACAACGCCCACCAGCACCTGGAGACGCAACCGGTCAACGTCGTCGTACGCGCCGAACACTACAACGGCAGCCGCTTCGTCACCAACGCGGACGACAACTGCAGCGCCCTCGGCGCCCCCGCCCACCTGCGCCTGGACAACAACCAGCAAAACGGGCGCGTCGACGGCAGCATCGCCGTCGGCAATGGCAGCACCACGGCCAGCGGCTTCGGCACCTTCGCCGCCGGCGTGCTGCAACTGCAGTTCAGCGCCCCCGGTGCCGGCAACCCCGGTTTCGTCGATCTCACCCCACAGCTCAACGCTGCGGGGATGAGCTGGCTAGGCGCCCCCGACACCCCACGCGGGCGCGCCACCTGGGGCCTCTACCGCGGCAACCCGAGCGTCATCCGCATGCGCGAGGTGTGGCGCTGAAAACCTCACCCCGGCAAGCTTTTTGGGCATAATCTGGCCAGCCAAACGGGGAGAAGAACGATGCGACGCGTGGTGTTCAATCAGAAGGGCGGAGTGGGCAAGTCCACCATAACCTGCAACCTCGCGGCCATCGGCGCGCACAAGGGGCTGCGCACGCTGGTGGTGGACCTCGATCCGCAGGGCAATTCCACCCAGTACCTGCTCGGTGCCGACGGTGCCGACCAGGACACCACACTGGCCGACTTCTTCGACCAGACGCTGAACTTCAAACTCAATCCCAAGGCCACCGCGGAGTTCATCGTCGCCTCGCCCTTCGACAGGCTCCACGTCATGCCCTCGCACCCGCAACTGGAGGAGCTGCAGGGCAAGCTCGAATCGCGCTACAAGATCTACAAGCTGCGCGACGCCCTCGACGAGCTCGCCGAAGACTACGACTGCGTGTGGATCGACACCCCGCCGGCGTTGAACTTCTACACCCGTTCGGCGCTGATCGCTGCCAATGCCTGCCTGATCCCCTTCGATTGCGACGACTTCTCACGCCGCGCACTGTATGCGCTGCTGGAAAACGTCGAGGAGATCAAGGCTGACCACAACCGCGAGCTGGCCGTTGAAGGCATCGTGGTTAACCAGTTCCAGCCGCGCGCCAGCCTGCCGCGCAAGGTGGTCGATGAGCTGATTGCCGAAGGCCTGCCGGTACTGGCGCCCTACCTGTCGGCATCGGTGAAGATCAAGGAATCCCACGAGCAGGCCAGGCCGATGATCCACCTCGACCCGCGCCACAAGCTGGCGCAGGAGTTCGTCGACCTGCACGACAGTCTGGCGCGCAAGTACGGCACCTGAATCCCGCCCAGCGACAGGGCTCAGGCGCAGGCTTCGAGCTTCGCCACGCCGAGCAGCAGCCACTTGATGCCGGCATCGCCGAAGTTGATCTGCACGCGCGCATCCGAACCGCTGCCTTCCGCGGCGATGATCACCCCGGTGCCGAAACGTGCGTGCCTGACCAGCTGGCCGACACGCAGGCCGCCCGGCAAGGCCTGTGCTGCCGCCGGTTGCGCTCGCGGGGCGAAGGCACCGCGCGGAGGCTCGTAATAGCCCCCTCCAAGGCCGCCGCGAGGCTTCGGTGGCGTCAGCCAGCGCGCGAGGGGCGCGGGAATCTCTTCAAGGAAGCGTGAGCGCAGGTTGCAGCGCGTCTGCCCGTGCAGCATGCGGCTCTGCGCAAAGGACAGGTACAGGCGCTGGCGCGCGCGCGTCACCGCCACATACATCAGACGGCGCTCCTCTTCCAGCCCCTCGGACTCCAGGATGCTGTTCTCGTGCGGGAAAAGGCCTTCTTCCAGGCCGGAGACAAAGACCGCGTCGAACTCCAGACCCTTGGCGGCATGCACGGTCATCAACTGTACTGCGTCCATGCCCTGGTCGGCCTGGTGTTCGCCGGCCTCCAGCGAGGCATGGGCAAGAAAATCCGCCAGCAGGGCGTGATCGGCGGCCAGCGCCTCGGCACCGGCCTGCGCCTCGGCAGTAAAATTGGCCGCCGCGGCAATCAGCTCGTCGAGGTTTTCCAGGCGCTCGCGCCCTTCTTTCTCGCTCTTGTAGTGGTCGCGCAGGGTGGAGCGGTCGAGCACGTGATCGACCAGTTCGGGCAGCGGCAGGCGCGCCGTCTCCCGGCGCAATTCCTCGATCAGGCGGACGAACTGGGCAAGCACGGTGCCGGGTTTGCCGCCGAGATGGGGCACGGTGGCATACAGGCTGGTGTTCCAGGTGCGTGCGGCGTCCTGCAAGGCCTCGATGGAGCGCGCACCGATGCCGCGGGTGGGGAAGTTCACCACCCGCGCAAAGGCGGTGTCGTCGTCGGGGTTGGCGATCAGGCGCAGGTAGGCGAGCGCGTGCTTGATCTCCTGGCGTTCGAAGAAGCGCAGGCCGCCATACACGCGATAGGGAATGCCCGCCGAGAACAGCGCGTGCTCCAGCACCCGTGACTGCGCGTTGGAGCGGTACAGCAGGGCGATGTCGGCACGCAGCGCGCCGTCGCGCACCAGCTGCTGGATTTCGTCGACGACCCAGCGCGCCTCGTCGCTATCGGAGAAAGCCTCGAAGATCCGGATCGGCTCGCCGGCACCGGCTTCCGTCCACAGGTTCTTGCCCAACCGGGCACTGTTGTTGCGGATGATGGCGTTGGCGGCATCGAGGATGTTGCCGTGCGAGCGGTAGTTCTGCTCCAGGCGGATCACGCCGGTGACCTGGAACTCGCGCTCGAAATCGCGCATGTTGCCGACCTCGGCGCCGCGGAAGCGGTAGATCGACTGGTCATCGTCGCCAACGCAGAACAGGCAGGCCGGCGGTTCGCCACCGGCGAGCAGCTTCAGCCAGCGGTACTGCAGGCGGTTGGTGTCCTGGAACTCATCGACCAGGATGTGGCGGAAACGGCGCTGGTAGTGGCGTCGCACCGGCTCGTTGCGCTCAAGGAGCTCGAAGGTGCGCAGCAGCAACTCCGCAAAATCCACAACAGACTCGCGCTGGCATTGTGTTTCATACTCCTGATAGAGCTCCACCCGGCGGCGGCTGTAGTCGTCCCAGACGTCGACGGCAGCGGCGCGCAGTCCAGCTTCCTTCTGCGCGTTGATGAAGTGCTGCAGTTCGCGCGGGGGGAACTTCTCGTCATCGACGTTGAGTGCCTTGAGCAGTCGCTTGATGGCGGCGAGCTGGTCCGCGGAGTCGAGGATCTGGAACAGTTGCGGCAGTCCGGCATCGCGGTGATGGGCACGCAGCAGGCGGTTGCAGAGGCCGTGGAAGGTGCCGATCCACATCCCGCGGGTGTTGATCGGCAGCAGCGCACCGAGACGCGCATGCATCTCCTTGGCGGCCTTGTTGGTGAAGGTCACCGCGAGGATCGCCGCCGGGTCACACTGGCCGGTGCTGAGCAGCCAGGCGATGCGGGTGGTGAGCACGCGGGTCTTGCCGGAGCCGGCGCCGGCGAGGATCAGCGCGTGCTGGGGCGGCAGGGTGACAGCCTGCAGTTGTTCGGTATTGAGTTTGGCGAGCAGGTCGGACATGGGCATTCCTTGGATGCACGCATTCTACCTCCTGCACACGCCCCCGCCCGCGAGCACGCCAGAGCGGCCGCGATTTCCAGACGGAGGCGTATTGTTGCGTCGCAACAACACGCAACAAATCGAGCTTGCAAAGGCCGTTTTGATGGATTAACTTTAAGTTGTGCACAGCAACAGAGAACCCTGCATGAATCTTGCCAGCAGGCTGTTGCAAGGAATCGGCTGACGTGCCCACAAGGCCGGAAAGCCCGTTGAAGAGGCCCCATCGGGCCCACAGGAGAACCGCCATGAAGACCCCCAAACTGCTACCGTGGTATGCCCGCAAGGCGGGTGTTTCCGAAGAACGCGCCGCCGTGCTGTGGCGCAAGGCCGTCCGCGAAGCCACCGCCGAAACCGGCTGGGTGGGCAACGCCGAATACTGGGGCGCAGCCATGGATCATTTCCTGGTGCTCCTCGAAGCCGAACGCGACACCCTCTGTGCGCCGCGCGTGACCCCGCTGGTGCGCAGCCAGAACCGCATGTGGCGCCTGCCGCTGCTGGCCATGGAAGATGTCTTTACCGCCATCTCGGCAAACTGGCAGCGCAACCTCGACACTTTCCGCAAGGTCGCCTGAGGCGCCCTTGCGCGCCGGAAGCCCTCCGGCACACCGTCTCCCTCCTCTCCTTCATTGGAGTTCGGCATCCGGCGCAATCCGGGTGCCGTTTTTTTTGCCCGCGCCCACCCCGACGCGCACGGCAGCACTCTCCGACTGGTGAATCAATCCGCCGCGCGGCTGGCGCTCGCGACGATTCCTTCACAAGCCCTCAGTGCGCCTTCGCGCTATACTCGCGTGTTCTCAACGTCAAGCCCCGAAGCCCCGCCCATGCAGGAAAAATACCAGCCCGCCGAGCTCGAATCCGCCGCCCAGCAACACTGGGAGCGCACCCAGGCCTTTCGCGCCGTCGAGGATGCCGGCCGCCCGAAGTACTACTGCCGGTCGATGTTCCCCTACCCCTCGGGCAAACTGCACATGGGCCATGTGCGCAACTACACCATCGGTGACGTGCTGGCGCGCTTTCACCGCATGAAGGGCTGCAACGTGCTGCAGCCGATGGGCTGGGACGCCTTCGGCATGCCGGCAGAAAACGCCGCGATCCAGAACAACGTGCCGCCGGCGCAGTGGACCTACGCCAACATCGAGTACATGAAGGGGCAGCTCAAGCGCCTCGGCTTCGGCATCGACTGGTCGCGCGAGCTCGCCACCTGCACGCCCGAGTACTACCGTTGGGAGCAGTGGCTGTTCACCCGCCTGTACGAGAAGGGCCTCATCTACAAGCGTCTGGGCACGGTGAACTGGGACCCGGTGGATGAGACCGTGCTCGCCAACGAGCAGGTCATCGACGGCCGCGGCTGGCGCTCCGGTGCGCTGGTGGAGAAGCGCGAGATCCCCATGTACTACATGAAGATCACCGCCTACGCCGACGAACTGCTGTCCGCGCTCGACGAGCTGCCGAACTGGCCCGAGCAGGTCAAGCTGATGCAGAAGAACTGGATCGGGCGCTCCGAGGGCGTGGAGATCAGCTTCCCCTTCGATGTCGACAGCATCGGCCACGAAGGCGCACTGAAGGTGTTCACCACCCGCGCCGATACGCTGATGGGCGCGACTTATGTCGCCGTGGCCGCCGAACACCCGCTCGCCACTCAAGCCGCCACCGGCAACCCGGCACTCGCCGGGTTCATCGAGGAATGCAAGCGCGGCGGCGTCGCCGAGGCCGACATCGCGACGATGGAAAAGAAGGGCATGGCCACCGGCCTCAAGGTGCGTCACCCGCTCACCGACGAGGCGCTCGAAGTCTGGGTCGCCAACTACGTGCTGATGGGCTACGGCGAAGGCGCGGTGATGGCGGTGCCGGCCCACGACGAACGAGACTTCGCCTTCGCCACCAAGTACGAACTGCCGATCCGCATGGTGGTTAGCGCGGAGGCCTACACCGACACCGTCACCCCCTGGCAGGAGGCCTACGCCGAATACGGCCGCCTGGTGAATTCCGGCAAGTACGACGGCCTCGACTTCCAGGGCGCGGTCGATGCCATCGCTGCAGACCTCTCCGCAAAGGGTCTGGGCGCCAAGCGTGTGCAGTACCGCCTGCGCGACTGGGGCATCTCGCGCCAGCGCTACTGGGGTTGCCCGATCCCGATGATCCATTGCGCCGACTGCGGCGACGTGCCGGTACCGGACGAACAGTTGCCGGTGGTGCTGCCCGAGAACGTCGAGGTCACCGGGCGCGGTTCGCCACTCGCCAAGATGGCTTCGTTCTACGAGTGCACCTGCCCGAAGTGCGGCAAGCCCGCGAAGCGCGAAACCGACACCATGGACACCTTCGTCGAATCGTCGTGGTACTTCCTGCGCTACGCCTGCAGCGACAACACCACCGCGATGGTCGATGAGCGGGTGGATTACTGGGCGCCGGTCGATCAGTACATCGGCGGCATCGAACACGCCATCCTGCATCTGCTCTACTCGCGCTTCTTCACCCGGGCGATGCGCGACTGCGGCCTGGTGAAGGCCTCCGAACCCTTCAACGCCCTGCTCACCCAGGGCATGGTGGTGGCCGAGACCTACTACCGCGAGCTCGACGGCGGCAAGAAGCAGTGGATCAACCCGGCCGACGTCGTCGTCGAGCGTGACGAGCGCGGCCGCATCGTCGCCGCCAGGCTGGGATCCGACGGCCTGCCGGTGGTCATCGGCGGCACCGAGAAGATGTCGAAGTCGAAGAACAACGGTGTCGATCCGCAGTCGCTGGTTGACCAGTATGGCGCCGACACCGCGCGCCTGTTCATCATCTTCGCCGCCCCGCCCGACCAGCA
>WPCG01160639.1_pt1 | contig 13866 bp, 13 predicted proteins | sample 5403311 | NCBI WGS metagenome assembly WPCG01 (sample SAMN12869467, study PRJNA574797) | sludge metagenome | isolation source: wastewater treatment of Control | place: China:Beijing | collected 2019-05-17 | reverse complement strand
TGCTGCGCCACGCCTGCCAGCGGCTGGGGCTGCCCACCCCGCCGGCCTCGCGCCTGGCAACGCTGCTGTCGCAGCTGGGGGCGCGTCTCGACGGCGAGGCCCGGGTGGCCTGGCCCGGCGCCGAGGCGCGGCTATGGCGAGGTAGGCTATACCTGATTGCGCCGCTGCCGGCGCTGCCGGCGGGCTGGGAGCGCCGCTGGGAGGGGGCATCGCCGCTTGCGACGCCGCTGGGGAGCTGCGAGGTGAGCCTGGCCGGGCCGACGGAAGGAGAGGGGGCAGGGAAAGGCGACCTGACGCTTCGACCCCGCCGGGGCGGCGAGCGCCTGCGCTTGGCGGGCCGCGGCTCCCGGGATCTCAAGCGGCTGCTGCAGGAGCTCGAGGTGCCGCCCTGGCGGCGGCAGCGGCTGCTGGTGGCCTGGCAGATGGACAGCCGCGGAGCGGAGACGCCGGTGGCGCTGCTCGACCCCCTGGCCGGGCGCTGGCTGGCGCTGGCCGAGGGGTGGCGGGCTCAGGCGGGGGCGAGCTCCAGGGAGAAGCCAGCCGCCTGCTGATAGGCGCACTCCTGCTCCAGGTCGGTGAGCAGCAGCATGGGGTCGTCACCGCCGGGCAGGGTGAGGCGCAGCGCCTCGCCGTCGGCGTCGAGGCGCGGTGGCGCGGGGGGCTGCTCCGGGCGGCTGTGATTGAGCAGCACCGCCAGGCGCAGCAGTCGGGCCAGCCGGGCGTGGGAGGAGTGCACGGAGGCGGGCAGCGCCTGCCACTCCCGGAGCGGGAACTTGCGGCGGTGGGCGCGCACCAGGAAGGCCAGCAGGCGCTGCTCCGGGCGGGAGAAGCCGGCCAGGTCGGAGTGCTCCAGCAGATAGGCGCCGTGGCGATGGAACTGGCTGTGGGAGATGGCCAGGCCGATCTCGTGGAGGCGTGCCCCCCAGGCCAGGAAGCGGGCCTGGTCGTCGTCGAGCCCCCAGGCGTCGCGGACCTGGCCGAGCAGCGCGCCGGCCGTGGCGGCGACGTTGCCGGCCTGGCGGGCGTCCACGCCGTAGCGGCGCTCGAGCAGCTCCAGGCTCTTGAGCCGGGAGTCCTCGGGGCTGTTGCGCCCTGCCATGTCGTAGAGCACCCCCTCGCGCAGGGCGCCGTCGGCGAAACGCATCTGGTCGAGGTCGAAGGCCTCGAAGATGGCCCCGAGCACGGCGATGCCGGCGGGGAAGACCCGGGCGCGGTCCGGCTTGAGCCCCTCCAGGCTCACCCTGTCCAGACGCTTGCACTTGATCAGCCGCTCGCGCAGGGCGGTAAGGCCCTGCCGGGTGATGACCCCCTCGGGGCCGTCGCCGGCGGCGTGGATCACGGCGGCAGCGGCCTTGATGGTGCCGCTGGAGCCCACCGGATCCTCCCAGCCCAGCGCCAGGTAGTGGCGGCGGATATTGGCCAGCTCCGAGAGGGCGGCGAGCTCGGCGCGGCGCATGCGCTTCTCGGTGATCTCGCCGCCGTCGAAGAAGCGCCGGGTAAAGGTAACGCAGCCCATGCGCAGGCTCTCCAGGGCCTGGGGCTCGAAGCGCTCGCCGATGATGAACTCGGTGGAGCCGCCGCCGATGTCGACGATCAGCCGCCGCCCCTCCTCGGCCAGGGCGTGGGCGGCCCCCAGATAGATCAGGCGCGCCTCCTCGCGGCCGGCGATGATCTCGACCCGGCAGCCCAGCAGCGCTTCGGCGCGCTCGATCAGCGCCTCGCTGTTGGCGGCGTCGCGCAGGGCGTTGGTGCCCACCACCCGCAGCTGCCCCGGGGCGATGTCGGCCACGAAGGGGGCGAAGCGGGCCAGGCAGTCCAGGGCGCGCTGCATGGTGGCCTCGTCGAGCAGGCCCTCGTCGTCGAGGCCGGCGGCCAGCTGCACCTTCTCGCCCTGACGGGCCACCACCTGGAGGCGCTCCTCCTGGTAGTTGGCCACCAGCAGGTGAAAGCTGTTGGAGCCGAGGTCGATGGCGGCGAGCCGCCGCGTCGGGGGGGGAGTGGGGGCCGGATCCGCTGGCGAGGTCATGGTGGCTTCCTTCGAGTTGACTGGGGGAAAGGTTGCGGCTCGCCTGCGGCCGTGTCAATTGTTGAGGGCTTGCGTTCGGGCCTTCCCTTGTCTAGTATCGAGGCGTTCGCCTGTTCCGAATGCTTTCCGACCGTTTCACGGCGATCCCGTCTCGGTCACTCCAAGTCGTCAGACAGCCCACTGTACTCAGCGGAAGCCCGGTTCCTCCCGCGGCCGCTGGTCAGGCGAAAGCGAATCTGCTCCCTCGACTCCCTATCGGCCGGCTGCCCTCGGCGGTTGCCTTCCCCATGGCCATCTGGATGCAAGACGACGAGTGGCAGCCTGTCCGGGCTCTGAACGCACCCCATGCGGCGTTTTCGTCTCGCCCCCCGTCATTTGCGGCGCATCGACGCCCGGCTTCCACGAGCAATCTCTGAACACACCGATGAATCTTACCGAACTCAAGCAAAAGCCCGTGCCGGAACTCCTGGAGATCGCCCGCGAGATGGGCATCGACAACCTGGCGCGCTCCCGCAAGCAGGATATCATCTTTGCCATCCTCAAGAAGCACGCCAAGAGCGGCGAGCCGATCTACGGCGATGGCGTCCTCGAGATCCTGCAGGACGGGTTCGGCTTCCTGCGCAGTGCAGACAGCTCCTACCTGGCCGGCCCCGACGACATCTATGTGTCGCCCTCCCAGATCCGCCGCTTCAACCTGCGCAAGGGCGACTCCATCTCGGGCAAGATCCGCCCCCCGAAGGAGGGCGAGCGCTACTTCGCCCTGCTCAAGGTCAGCGAGATCAACTTCGACCGTCCCGAGAACGCCAAGTCGAAGATCCTCTTCGAGAACCTGACGCCGCTGTTTCCCGACGAGCGCCTGCGCATGGAGATCGGCAACGGCTCCACCGAGGACATCACGGCGCGCATCATCGATCTCACCGCGCCCATCGGCAAGGGACAGCGGGGCCTGCTGGTCTCGCCGCCCAAGGCGGGCAAGACGCTGATGCTGCAGAACATCGCCACCTCCATCACCCGCAACAATCCCGAGTGCCACCTGATCGTGCTGCTGATCGACGAGCGGCCCGAAGAGGTCACCGAGATGCAGCGCACCGTGCGCGGCGAGGTGGTGGCCTCGACCTTCGACGAGCCGCCGGCGCGCCACGTCCAGGTGGCCGAGATGGTGATCGAGAAGGCCAAGCGCCTGGTGGAGCACAAGAAGGACGTGGTGATCCTGCTCGACTCCATCACCCGCCTGGCGCGGGCCTACAACACCGTGGTGCCGAGCTCCGGCAAGGTGCTGACCGGCGGCGTCGACGCCCACGCCCTGGAGAAGCCCAAGCGCTTCTTCGGTGCGGCGCGCAACATCGAGGAGGGCGGCAGCCTGACCATCATCGCCACGGCGCTGGTGGATACCGGCTCCAAGATGGACGAGGTGATCTTCGAGGAGTTCAAGGGCACCGGCAACATGGAGGCGCACCTGGACCGCAAGCTGGCCGAGCGTCGCGTCTACCCGGCGATGAACATCCGCCGCTCCGGTACCCGCCGCGAGGACCTGCTCGCCTCCGAGGACGAGATGCAGCGCATGTGGATCCTGCGCAAGCTGCTCAACCCCATGGATGACACCGCGGCCACCGAGTTCCTGATCGACCGCTTGAAGGATACCAAGACGAACATCGAGTTCTTCGAGGCCATGAAACGGCGTTGATTCTGGCCTGCTGCGCTTCCCTCGCCTTCGCTCGCGACGGCCAGCTTTCAACGCCTTCGCCTTGAAGGGTTTCGTCAGCAGCGCAAGGGCCGCCGAGCGCAGAAAACTGTGCAAACGTTGTACGAAGGGCCGGGGGGTAGCATGCTATGCTGCCCCTTTCGTCGTACTGGAACCGGGAAACCCGAATGAAGTACAAGGACCTGCGGGAATTCATCAGCGCCCTGGAGGCCCAGGGCGAGCTCAAGCGCATCACCGCCGAGGTGGACCCCTACCTCGAGATCACCGAGATCTGCGATCGCACCCTGCGTGCCGGCGGCCCGGCGCTGCTCTTCGAGAACGTCAAGGGCCACGATATGCCGCTGCTGGGCAACCTCTTCGGTACGCCCAAGCGGGTGGCCCTCGGCATGGGCCAGGACTCCGTGGCCGCCCTGCGCGAGGTGGGCGAGCTGCTCGCCTTCCTCAAGGAGCCGGAGCCCCCCAAGGGCTTTCGCGACGCCTGGGACAAGCTGCCCATCTTCAAGCAGGTGATGAGCATGGGGCCCAAGAAGGTCCGCTCGGCGCCGGTGCAGGAGCTCGTCTATGAGGGCGACGAGGTCGACCTCGACCGCCTGCCGATCCAGCACTGCTGGCCCGGCGACGCGGCGCCCCTGGTCACCTGGCCCCTGGTGATCACCCGTGGCCCCCACAAGAAGCGCCAGAACCTCGGCATCTACCGTCAGCAGAAGCTCTCGAAGAACCGCCTGATCATGCGCTGGCTCTCCCATCGCGGCGGGGCCCTGGACTTCCTGGAGTTCCAGAAGGCCCATCCCGGCGAGCCCTTCCCGGTGGCGGTGGCACTAGGCGCCGATCCGGCCACCATTCTCGGCGCGGTGACGCCGGTGCCGGACTCGCTCTCCGAGTACGCCTTCGCCGGACTGCTGCGCGGCTCGCGCACCGAGCTGGTCAGGTGCGGCCACGCCGACCTGGAAGTGCCGGCCTCGGCGGAGATCATCCTGGAGGGCTTCATCTACCCGGACGACACCGCGCCCGAGGGCCCCTACGGCGACCACACCGGCTACTACAACGAGGTCGACCACTTCCCGGTGTTCACGGTGACGCGCATGACCATGCGCCGCGGCGCCATCTACCACTCCACCTACACCGGTCGGCCGCCGGATGAGCCGGCCATTCTCGGCCTGGCCCTCAACGAGGTCTTCGTTCCTATCCTGCGCCGCCAGTTCCCTGAGATCGTCGACTTCTACCTGCCCCCGGAGGGCTGCTCCTACCGCATGGCGGTGGTGACCATGAAGAAGCAGTATCCGGGCCACGCCAAGCGGGTGATGATGGGGGTGTGGAGCTTCCTGCGCCAGTTCATGTACACCAAGTTCGTGGTGGTGCTCGACGACGACGTCAGCGCCCGGGACTGGGAGGACGTGATCTGGGCCATCACCACCCGCATGGACCCGGCCCGGGACACCGTGATGGTGGAGAACACCCCCATCGACTACCTGGACTTCGCCTCGCCGGTCTCCGGCCTCGGCTCCAAGATGGGCCTGGATGCCACCAGCAAGTGGCCGGGCGAGACCGACCGCGAGTGGGGAGTGCCCATCGTCATGGACGAGGCCGTCAAGGCCCGCGTCAGCGAACGCTGGAACGAGCTGGGCATCGAGCTCCCCGACAACACGACCCCCTGACAACCGCATGAGGCATTCATGACGCCAAGGACCCTGACCTGCCTGGTCGACGAGGTCGAGGACCTCACCCCGGATGTCTTTCGGGTGCAGCTGGAGGGCCGCCCGGAGGCGGTGGCCCACGCCCCCGGGCAGTATCTCGAACTCAGGCTCGATGACGAGACCTGGGTGCCCTTCTCCATTGCCAACGCCCACGGCGGCGACGGCGTGATCGAGCTGCATATCCAGCACTGGCCGGAGCGGGAGAACTCCGCCCGGCTGCGCGACCTGGTCCAGGTCGCCAACCGCCTGACCCTGCGCCTGCCCGGCGGCGACTGCGTGCTCGACCCGGACAGCACCCGCCCGCTGCTGCTGGTCGCGGCGGGAACCGGCTTCTCCCAGATGAAGGCGATCGTCGAGGCGGCGCTGGCCGCCGACCCCGAGCGCGAGATCGACCTCTGGTGGGCGGCCCGGGAGCGGCGCCAGCTCTACCTGGAGCGCCTGCCTCGGGAGTGGGCCGAGGCCCATCCGAAGGTGCGCTTCCATCCGGTGACCGAGCTTTCGCCGGAGGAGCCCTGGGCGGGGGAGGGCGTCATCGGCCACCGGGGACGCATCGACCAGGCCCTGGCCGCGGGGCTCGAGGATGTCTCCGGCCATGACGTCTACCTCTCCGGCTCGCCGGGCATGGTCTACGCCTGCGTCGATGTCCTCGCCTCGCTTGGGCTCTCGGCGTCGCGCACCTTCTCCGACGTCTTCGCCTATGCCCCCCGGGACCCGCTGATTCCGGTGACCGGCAGCCTGCGTCGGGAGAGTCACCCATGAGCGCCTCGCCGATCCTGATCACCGGCGGCGCCCAGCGCCTGGGGCGCCACTGCGCCGAGCGCCTGGTGGACGACGGACACCCAGTGATCATCAGCTACCGCCGCGAGCGGCCGGAGCTTGCGGCGCTGCGGGAGAGGGGGATCGTGACCCTGCCGGCGGACTTCGCCAGCGAGGCGGGCATCCTCGACTTCCTCGAGCGGCTCAGGGCCGAGACGAGCTCGCTGCGGGCGATCGTCCACAACGCCAGCGACTGGGCACCGGATTCCACCGGCCCCGAGGCGGGGGCCACCTTCGAGCGGCTCTTCCGCATCCATATGCTGGCGCCCTACCTGATCAACCTGCACGCACGCGAGCTCCTGGAGCGCTGCAGCGAGCCCCAGCGCGACATCGTGCACATGACCGACTATGTGGTGCAGAAGGGGTCGAAGAAGCACGCCGCCTACGCCGCCACCAAGGCGGGGCTCGACAACCTGACCCTCTCCTTCGCCGCCATGCTGGCGCCGACCATCCAGGTCAACGCCATTGCCCCGGCGCTGATCATGCTCAACGAGGGGGACGACGAGGCCTATGTCGAGAAGGCGCGGGCCAAGTCGGCCATGGAGATGGTGCCCGGCCCCGGGGTGATCTATCAGACTCTGCGCTACCTGCTCGACAACCGCTACGTGACCGGGGCGACCCTGCCGGTGGATGGCGGCCGCCACCTGCGCTAGCGCCTACCTGCGACCAAGGTGGCGTGCTCGCCGCCGGGTTCTTCGCTAGAATGCGGACCTACCCTGACAGCAAACCGAAGGAGAGACACATGGCGGGACATGACGAGAACTTCCGTGACAGCAGCGGCGTGCTGTCCATCATCATGGGCCTGATCGTGCTCGTGGCCATGAGTGCCCTGCCGGCCACCATCGGCTGGTACCAGCTGTTTGCCGGCTGATACGGACTTGCCTGCCGCCGCTCGATGCGGCAGGATGAATCCATCGCCCAGGAGACGACCATGACCCCACTCGCCACCGCCATGCACTGCCACCACAGCGCCGCCCCTGCGGGCGACGCCGGCGCGTGCATGGGGGCAAGCGTGGGCTTCTGGTGGTATGGCTATTTTATGACCGGTGTGCCGGCGGCCATGTCCTGAGTGCAAGAGACGACATCGCCGAGAGGCACGCCCCGCCAGGGACGCCTCCCGACAGAACCCCCGGAAGGCGCCCCGCCCCGGGGGTTCTGCGTTTCACGGCATGCCACACAGAGATGACATCAAGGAGAGAGACCATGACCGCATCCATCGCCATTCGCCCGCTGACCGGCCTCATCGGCTATTACGGCTATTGGCGATTTAGCGAGCTGCGGTCGGCTCACTCCGCCACGTCCGGCCGTAGCGAGTTCGGTGGCACCCGATCGACACGATGTATGACCGCTACCCGGAGCCGATGACACCATGAACGCCACGCTTGCCGCCGCCCTGAACCCCGCCCGTCCTGCCGCTGCCCCCGTGCGCCGCCTGCCCGCGCCGGACGCCCTGCGCCGCGAACTGCCCCTGGCCCCCGAGCTTGCCCGCCGCATCGAGGCCCAGCGCCAGGCCGTTCGCGATATCCTCGCCGGCCGCGACGACCGCCTGCTGGTGGTCGTTGGCCCCTGCTCCATCCACGACCCCGAGGCGGCCCTGGAGTACGCCCGCCGCCTGGCCGAGCTGGCGCCCCGGGTCGCCGACCGCCTGCTGCCGGTGATGCGGGTCTATGTGGAGAAGCCGCGTACCACCGTGGGCTGGAAGGGGCTCGCTTACGACCCCGACCTGGATGGCAGCGGCGACATGGCCCGCGGCCTCGAGGTCTCGCGTCGGCTGATGCGCGACGTCGCCGAGCTGGGCCTGCCGGTAGCCACCGAGCTGCTCCAGCCGATGCTGGCCCCCTACCTGGAGGACCTGCTGGCCTGGGTGGCCATCGGCGCCCGCACCACCGAGTCCCAGCTGCACCGTGAGATGGCCAGCGGCCTCGACGCCGTGGTGGGTTTCAAGAACGCCACCGGCGGCGATATCGGCGTGGCCCTGGACGCCATGCGCGCCGCCGCCCATCCCCATAGCCACTTCGGGCTGGACGGCGAGGGGCGCCCGATGATTCGCGACACCGACGGCAACGCCCATACCCACCTGGTGCTGCGCGGCGGCCACGGCGAACCCAACTACCAGGCCCCTCACGTCCAGGCGGCGCGCCGCGCCCTGGAGGAGGCCGGCCTCACGCCGCGGCTGATGGTGGACTGCAGCCACGCCAACGCCCGCAAGGACCACCGCCGCCAGAGCGAGGTGCTGCTCGACGTCCTGGCCCAGCGCGAGGCGGGGGAGACGGCCCTGGCCGGGCTGATGATCGAGAGCCATCTGCACGAGGGCAAGCAGGCGCTGTCGCCCGGCCGGCTGCGCCACGGCGTCTCGGTCACCGACGCCTGCATCGGCTGGGAAACCACCGAACGCCTGCTGCTCGGCGCCGCCGAGCGGCTGAGGTAGGCCTGTACCCCGGGGGGCCGAGTCGGGATAATCACCTCGATTTCCCGCTCGCCCCCAGGAGGCCCCATGTCATTCCGGTTCGAACAGCACGACCCCGAGACCTACCGCCGCAAGGCGAAGATGATCAGCCTGGCCATGGCCGGCCAGCTGATCGTCTTCGGCCTGGTCTTCGTCCAGCTGCTGCAGGCCGCCTTCGACGGCGGCTTCCTGCTCAACGTGGTGGGGGTGCTGCTGGGCCTGGTGGCGACCAGCATGACCTTTGCGGTGCTGCGCGAGCGCCCCTGGATGACCGAGATGCGCTATGTCTGGCAGCTCAAGCACCACCTCTCCCGGGTCAGCGGCTACCTGCCCGCCCTGCGCCGGGGTGTCGAGGAGGGCAACGGCACGGCGCTCTCCATTCTCACCTTCTATCACCAGGGCATGGCCCAGCTGGCCGAGCTCAATGGCCGCACCCTGGATGACGACGCCGAGCTGATCGCCGAGCGCCAGAAGATCCGCCTGCTCCGTCAGGAGCGCGGCCTGCCCGAAACGGTGGACGGCTTCGACCCCCAGGACCTGGCCGCCTTCAAGCGCGGCTGACGCCCGAGCCTCTGCCGTCGCGCTACCGGCGCGGCGGCAGGCGCGCCCCTCAGGCCTTGGCGGCGTAGGCGTAGAGCAGCGTCTCCTGGGCGCTGATGGGCGCGGCGTCGCCGGGGGTCTGCTTGGCGTAGCTGCCGTCGGGCTGCAGCAGCCAGCTCTGGCAGTTGTCCACCAGGTAGGTCTCCAGGTCCTTGCGCACCCGGGCGGCCAGCTTGCGGTCCAGCAGCGGGAAGCAGGTCTCCACCCGATGGAACATGTTGCGGCTCATGAAGTCGGCGCTGGACCCCCACACCTCGGGCCTGCCGTTGTTATGGAAGTGGAAGACCCGGGTATGCTCCAGGAAGCGGCCGATGATGGAGCGCACCCGGATGTGCTCCGAGACCCCGGGAAGGCCCGGCCGCAGGCAGCACTGGCCGCGGATGATCAGGTCGCACTCCACGCCGGCTCGGGAGGCGCGGTAGAGGGCCTGGATCAGCTTCGGCTCGGTCAGGGAGTTGCACTTGATGATCAGGTGGGCGCGGCGCCCCTTGCGAGCGTGCTCCGCTTCGCGGTCGATCATCGCCACCATGCCCTCGTGCAGGGTGAAGGGGGCGTGGAGCAGGGTCTCGATATGGCGGGCGCGGCCCATCCCCGAGAGCTGCTGGAAGACCTGGTGAACGTCCTCGCAGAGCGCCTCGTTGGCGGTCAGCAGGCTGTAGTCGGTGTAGAGCCTGGCGGTCTTCGAGTGGTAGTTGCCGGTGCCCAGATGGGCATAGTGGCGCAACCTGCCCGTCTCGCGACGCACGATATGCATCATCTTGGCGTGGGTCTTGTAGGCCATCACGCCGTAGATGACGATGGCGCCGGCCTCCTGCAGGCGCGACGCCAGGGCCAGGTTGTCCGCCTCGTCGAAGCGGGCACGCAGCTCCACCACCACGGTGACCTCCTTGCCGCCCCGCGCCGCCTCCACCAGGGAACTCACGATGGGGGAGTCGGCGCCGGTGCGGTAGAGGGTCTGCTTGATGGCCAGCACCGAGGGGTCTCGGGCCGCCTCGGCGAGCAGCTCCTCCACCGGCGAGAAGGCCTGGAAGGGGTGGTGCAGCAGGATATCGCCGGCGGCAATGGCATCGAACAGGCTGCCCCCCTTCTGCAGGCTCTTGGGCAGCCCCGGCGTATAGGGGCGGTAGAGCAGCTCCGGGCGCTCCACCTCGGCGAGCAGGGACATCATGCGGGTCAGGTTGACCGGGCCGTTGACCCGGTAGAGATCCTCCTCGGCGAGCTCGAACTCCTTGAGCAGGAAAGCCGCCAGCTCGTCCGGACAGGTGTCCACCACCTCCAGGCGCACGCCGCTGCCGTAGCGCCGGGCCAGGAGTTCGCCGCGCAGGGCGGAGGCGAGATCCGATACCTCCTCCGGGTCCACCGTCATGTCGGCGTTGCGGGTAAGCCGGAACTGGTAGCAGCCGCGTACCCGCATGCCCGGGAAGAGCTCGTCGGCGTGGGCGTGGATCATGGAGGAGAGGAAGACGGCCTCGTCGAAGCCCTCCTCGCAGAGCTCCCGGGGCAGGGCGATCACCCTGGGCAGGGAGCGGGGCGCCGGCAGGATGGCGAGCCCCCCTTCGCGGCCGAAGGCGTCCTTGCCCTCCAGCTGGACGATGAAGTTGAGGCTCTTGTTGACCAGCCGGGGGAAGGGGTGGGAGGGGTCCAGGCCGATGGGGCTGATGACCGGCAGGATCTCCTGTTCGAAGTAGTCGCGCACCCAGGCGCGCTGGGCCTGGGTCCACTCGCCGCGGCGCCGGAAGCGTATTCCCTTCTCCTCCAGTGCCGGCAGCAGCGCCTCGTTGAGGATGCGGTACTGCCGCTCGATCTGCTCGTGGGCCACCCGGGAGATCTCCGCGACCACCGAGCGCGGCGAGCGGCCGTCGAAGCTGGCGCTCTCGTCGCCGATGGCGACCCGGCGCTTCAGCCCGGCCACCCGGATCTCGAAGAACTCGTCCATGTTGGAAGAGAAGATCAGCAGGAACATCAGCCGGTTGAGCAGCGGATGCGCCTCATCCAGGGCCTGCTCCAGCACCCGGATATTGAACTGCAGGTGGGAAAGTTCGCGGTTGAAGTAGAGGCTCGGGTCGGCAAGGTCCGCCTCGGCATCCGGCGGGGACTTGGGCTTGATGCCGGTGCGGGTCTGGTTCAGGCGAGGGGCGGGCAGTTCACTGCTCTGCTCCTCGCCCGATGCGAGCTGGGGGGTGTCGGGCGCCTTGGGGCTGCGGTCTTCCATGGGCAACTCTCACGGGGTCATGGAAGGGGCCGAGCCCCTTCCGTTACTGGGCGGCGAGCAGGCGAGCCGCCCGCTTGGCGAAGTAGGTCAGCACGCCGTCGGCGCCGGCGCGCTTGAAGCAGACCAGCGACTCGAGGATCACGCTGTCGGCGTCAAGCCAGCCGTTCTCGAAGGCGGCCATGTGCATGGCGTACTCACCGCTCACCTGGTAGGCGAAGGTGGGCACCCTGAGTTCGTCCTTTACCCGGCGGACCACGTCCAGGTAGGGCATGCCGGGCTTGATCATCACCATATCGGCCCCCTCGGCGAGGTCGAGGGCCACCTCGTGGAGCGCCTCGTCGCCGTTGGCCGGGTCCATCTGGTAGGTGCTCTTGTCTGCGCGGCCGAGATTGGTGGCGGAGCCCACGGCGTCCCGGAAGGGGCCGTAGTAGCGCGAGGCGTACTTGGCGCTGTAGGCCATGATGCGGGTGTTGATCAGCTGCTCCTGCTCGAGCACCCGACGAATCTCGCCGATGCGGCCATCCATCATGTCCGAGGGGGCCACCACGTCGGCGCCCGCTTCGGCGTGGGAGAGTGCCTGCTTGAGCAGGGTCTCCACGGTGCGGTCGTTAAGCACATAGCCCTGATCGTCGATGATGCCGTCCTGGCCGTGGCTGGTGTAGGGGTCCAGGGCCACGTCGGTCATGATGCCGAGTTCGGGCAGGGCCGCCTTGAGCGCCCGCACGCTGCGCTGCACCAGGCCGTTGGCGTTGAAGGCCTCCTCGGCCAGCTCGCTCTTCAGCGAGGGGTCGATGACGGGGAAGAGCGCCAGGGCGGGGATGCCCAGCTCATGAGCCTCCCGCGCCTCCTCGATCAGCAGGTCCAGGGAGAGGCGCTCGACGCCCGGCATGGAGGGCACCGCCTCGCGGCGATTCTCTCCCTCCAGCACGAAGACCGGCCAGATTAGGTCGGCGGCGGTCAAGGTGCTCTCGCGCATCAGGCGGCGCGAGAAGTCGTCGCGGCGCATCCGCCGCATGCGCGTGGTGGGGAACTGGCGAGTGGTCATGAAGCTCAAGGCGATTCTCCAGCGATGGTCGCCACTTGGAGGAGTATGGCGACGCAAGATGACAGTGGGGTGACAGTGTCACCCGTGTGTTCTCGAGTATATCAGCGCGGCCGTGCGCCGAAAGTCTCGCCTTGTCGCCTACCGGCGTTCGCTCTAGAGTGTGGGGTTCGAATATCGGGCCTGCCTCGGCGGCGGGCGAATCCTGCAAGGAGACAGGCATGAGCAAACAGGTGGCGGTGATCCTCTCGGGCTGCGGCGTCCAGGACGGTTCCGAGATCTACGAGACCACCCTGACCCTGCTGCGGCTTGACCAGCTGGGTATCGGCTATCGCTGCTTTGCACCGGATATGGCGCAGCATCACGTCATCGACCATCGCAGCGGCGAGGCGGCCGAGGGCGAAACCCGCAACGTGCTGACCGAGGCGGCGCGCCTGGCGCGGGGCGAGATCTCGCCGCTGGCCGAGCTGGCCGCCGACGAGTTCGACGCCGTGATCCTGCCCGGCGGCTTCGGCGCGGCCAAGAATCTCTCCAGCTTCGCGGAGAAGGGCGCCGAGATGGAGGTGCTCGAGACGCTGGCGGAGGCCCTGGGCGAGTTCCACGAGGCGCGCAAGCCCATCGGCCTGATGTGCATCGCCCCGGTGATGGTGCCCAAGCTGCTGGGCCCCGGCATCGCCGTGACCATCGGCCACGATCCGGGCGTCTCCGGCGCCATCAGTGCCATGGGTGGCCTGCATCGCAGCTGCGGGGTGGAGGAGATCGTGGTGGATTTCGAGAACCGTGTGGTCACCACCCCGGCCTATATGCTGGCGACCCGGATCAGCGAGGCGGCCGTCGGCATCTTCAAGCTGGTCGATCGCATCGACGAGCTGATGGATCTCTAGCCGCGAAGCGGCTAGAGCCGGAAGCTTGAAGAGCGGCGCTTCGCGCCTGGAAGCTGGAAGAGAGATCGCCCCCATGGTATTGCCATGGGGGCGATCTGTTCTAGGCTGCAGAGCAGCTTACAGCTTACAGCTTACAGCTTACAGCTTACAGCTTACAGCTTACAGCTGATGGCTCAGGCGTCTTCTTCCTCCGCCTCGCGCCGAGCCTTCTTGCGCCGCGCCAGGCGGCCGAACAGCAGCCCCACCTCGTAGAGCAGGTACATGGGCACCGCCAGCAGGCTCTGGGAGATGATGTCCGGCGGGGTGAGCAGCATGCCCACCACGAAGCAGCCGAGGATGATGTAGGGGCGCTTCTTCGAGAGGCTCTCCACCGTGGTGATGCCGGAGGCGATCAGCAGGAAGGTGGCGATGGGGATCTCGAAGGCCACCCCGAAGGCGAAGAAG
>WPCG01060441.1_pt1 | contig 13869 bp, 9 predicted proteins | sample 5403311 | NCBI WGS metagenome assembly WPCG01 (sample SAMN12869467, study PRJNA574797) | sludge metagenome | isolation source: wastewater treatment of Control | place: China:Beijing | collected 2019-05-17 | reverse complement strand
GTTGAGTTACTTGTTCAATGAGTCTAGATAGTATTAAATATCCTAGGTTAGAGTATCGTGTTCCTGTATTTGGAGAAAATGACAATCTCTGAGAAAGAGCATATGATATTATCTGATCTGTAGTGAGAGTGCTGTCTGTATCGGTTCTTCTAATGATAAGAGGAAGATTAAACATAGGATCTCCATATCTAGAGCTAAATCCACCACGATGCCTTAAAAGATCTTCTACTGTAATGCTTCTGATCCTTCTATCTTTTATAACATCACTAAAAACAGGTATGTCTAGTGGGCCATTTTCTGAAAAAATACGATCAGAAATGTGTAGATAGCCATCTTCTTGTAACTTCATTATAGCTACAGCTGTTATAAGTTTAGATAGTGATGCTATTCTGAATATATGCTTTGGTTCACATCTTTGACCTAGTTCTTGATCGGCCCATCCGTAACCTTTTGCGTAAACCAATTTTTCATCTTTCATTATTGCAAGTGATGCTCCCTTTATGCCCCATTGTTTCATAAAGCGCTCAATTTCTCTATCTAATTTAGCTCCTTGATTAAAATCAGAAAGTTCGTTTGTTATAATAAGGTTTATTGCAATGGGGATCTCTTCTTCTGGCTCTTGGGATACATAATTAGATTCACCTCTGTTGAATGAGAGAAAAATTAAAATAAAAATGAGGGTTAAAATGGAACCTATAATTTTTGGAATAAACTCTTTTTTCATATGTCAAAAATAACTATTTCTCTTTTATTTTTTGAGTCTTTAGTATAAATCTTTTTGTAAAAAGAATTGAGGCGCATAGTAGACCTATTCCAAATCCTGCAAAAAGACCTGCTTCATTAAATGATAGTTTAACTCCAAGAAAATATGCAAATGGAATTGCTATTAATATATAACAGGTGAATGCATAGAAACTTACAATGTTTACATCCTTTATTCCTCTTAATGCTCCGAGTGTTGTGACTTGAATTCCATCAAATATTTCAAAAAATACAACTACAAGAAAAATATTTCTTGCTATTAATATAACCTCTTTATCCGATGTGAAAATTGATGCTATTTCTGTTCCAAAAAACAGAAAAATAATTGATGCTATAGCCATAATTATGACTGAGATATGAATTGCAGCAAATCCATTCTTTTTGACCTCTTCAATTTTACCCAAGCCAAACTGATGACTAACAAGTATTGTTGCAGCTGCAGCAACACCATTTGAGATCATAAATGAGAAGCCGATTGTTGTTTGGATGATTTGATTTGCAGCTAATGCTTTTGCACCAAACCACCCCATCATAAGTGTTATAACGCTTAATGACGTGAACTCCAATAGCATTTGTCCAGAAATCGGCAGTCCAATCTTAATTAATTCTAGTTGCTTCTTTATGGAGATAGATTTGAGTTGAATAAAATAGAGATACTTTTTGTATTTGCTGTGTTTTGTTATTGCAAAATAGAATAAAAGAGGCATTGTTATCCTAGATATTAGTGTTGCTACTCCTGCTCCATCTATTCCCATTGGGGAAAACCCAAGTTTACCATAAATTAATATATAATTAAGTACCACATTAAATGCATTTGCGAGTAGAGTGATAATCATGGATATTTTTGTGTTTCCTACTCCTTCTAAAAACTGTTTAAAGGCAAGGAAGGTCATAAAGGGGACTATTGAGATAGATACCAGTAGATAATAGTTATAAGTAATGTCTAATACCTCTTGTGGCTGATTTAAGTAATTTATAAAAGGGAATAGAGATATAAGTGCAATAGATATTATTGTCCCTGATATTATATTGATAATAAAAGAGTTTGTAAAATAGTCAGAAGCTATTTTGTGTTTTCCTTTAGACCACGCGTCACCAATAAATGGCGTTAGTGCAATTGAGATCCCAATACCAAACATCATAACATTTGTGATTATGGCTGTAGAGAGAGAGACGGCAGCAAGTGGTTGAGCTCCCAACCTTCCTACCATTATACTATCAATAATCTGTACCAAGGATTGTCCCGCAAATGAGAATATGATGGGGGTTGCAATTCGGATATTTGTTAAATAATAATTATTTGAAAGTATCATTAATGGTCTAAACAAATTTTTGAAATCCTTAGTATTTATTATGATTTCAGCTATGTCTTGCTTAATAATTGCGCATGTTTGTATCTAAAAAAAAATAAATTGATAGAAAAATATAGTTATTTTTTTCTTTTATTTAGAAAACAATTATTAACTTTGCAGTACAAATACAGACAAAATCTGTATTAAGGGGTTTCAGTAACGTGGGTTAGGTTATTGGAGCCTCTTTTTTTATTACAATTTATAACATTATTACTTAAGACTAAATCTGACCAAAACTCTACCTTCAATTTTAATTTTCTTAAAATCTATATCGGATAAATTATCCGTTGATGAGCTTTCTCCCATAGCACCCATTAGAGCATTTCTTTTAAAATCTGTGTTATATTCTCTTTGAAAATAGGTGTCATAACTTTGTATAAATATTGCTTTGTCAATTTCTCTATCAAGTGTTAAGGCAAGTTGAGTTGCTGTAGTTTTTGCATTTTCTGCAGCTTTTTTCTGTGCAGATAATACAGCTTCTTCTATGTTTGAAAGAGAACTGCCTGTAATGTCTATGTCTGTTATTTTGTATTTTTCAAGCTCTTTAAAGAGTCTGCTAAGTTGTTGAACATCTTTTACTGTGATGTTAAATTCATTTGTAATATTTACTGCATCTCTTTTTAGAAGATATTTTTGTAGTACAGAGTTCATCTCAATCATTTGAACATCTTTCTCTTTGTTTATATTTACAGCTTCAATAATCTTCCAGAAGTCTTTTAGTTGAGACTCTTTAATTTTTACTGAAACAAATATCTGGTCTGGTGCAAACATCTCTTGAGATTTTCCTACTACCTCTATATATTCTATCCTTTGTTCTTGAGAAAAAAGGGTTGTAGAGCATATTAGGAGCGAAATAATGGTAATTAAAGTTATTTTATAATTCATAATGATTGTTTTATAGAAAATTTGAACTTTGATGTGCAAAAAGTATGCTAGGATTTTATCTATCAATTATAAGTATGTTATAAAATAAGAGAGGCCATCTGAAATAGGTGGCCTCTCTAAAATTTAAGTATTATCTTTTATTGATAATCTGCTAATCTTTTATAAGAATTGTATCGCTTTTTAGCATACTCTTCTGTTAATTTAAATAGTTCATCGGCCTCTTGAGGGAAAGTCTTTTTAAGAGAAGTATATCTTACTTCACTATTTAAGAAGTCTTGGAACTTAGCCCAATCTGGCTCTTTGCTATCTAGAGTGAAAGGATTCTTACCTTCATCTTCAAGCATTGGATTGAATCTATATAGTTGCCAGTATCCGCACTCAACAGCCAATTTCTCCTCTTTTTGAGATGCGCCCATACCTGCTTTCAGTCCATGACTAATACATGGCGCGTATGCAATAATTAGAGATGGTCCATTATACTCTTCGGCCTCTTTTAGAACTTTAAGTAATTGGTTGTGGTTAGCTCCCATTGCTACTTGAGCAACGTATACATAACCATAACTCATAGCCATCATTCCTAAATCTTTTTTGCGAATCTTTTTACCAGATGTTGCAAATTTTGCAACTGCTCCAGCTGGAGTAGATTTTGATGACTGGCCTCCGGTATTTGAGTAAACCTCAGTATCAAGAACTAAAACATTAACATTGCTTCCAGATGCTAAAACGTGGTCTAATCCACCATATCCTATGTCATATGCCCAACCATCACCTCCAAATATCCACTGAGATCTAGTCACAAAGTAGTCTTTTAGAGTATATAGTTCTTTACATATTTCGCACTTGCAATCAGCTAGTATTGGTATAAGTTTTTCTGAGATCTCTCTAGTTTTTATGTGATCTTCTTTGTTTTGTAGCCACTCTGCAAATAGTACTTTTGCTTCTGGCCCACATACAGTACATTCAATACCATCGGCCATAAGTTTAGCAACTCTCTCTCTAACTCTTTCTGAACCTAGGTGCATACCTAATCCGTACTCGGCATTATCTTCGAATAGTGAGTTAGCCCATGAAGGACCTTTACCATCTTTGTTTGTAGTGTATGGTGATGATGGGAATGAACCTCCAAATATTGATGAACATCCAGTGGCATTTGCAATCATCATTCTATCTCCATATAGCTGTGTTATTGCTTTAATGTATGGTGTCTCTCCACAACCAGCACATGCACCAGAGAACTCGAAAAGTGGCTGAGCAAATTGAAGATTTTTTACATTTTGACTCTTAGATTGAATAGTGTCTTTATATCCAATAGTTGAGTGTAGATAATCAAAGTTACATTGCTCGTGCTCTTGGCTTTCGAAGCTCTTCATTACTAGAGCCTTGTTTTTAGCTGGGCATACATCGGCACAATTACCGCAACCTGTACAATCCATTGGAGTAACTTGAATAGTAAAGCTGTACTCTTTGAATGGACCGTTACCTGGAACTCTTTTAATTCCCTCTGGAGCATTTTTTTGCTCCTCTTCTGACATTAGGAATGGTCTAATTGCTGCATGAGGACATACATAGGCACATTGATTACATTGAATACAGTTTTCTGGCTGCCATTCAGGAATATGAACAGCGATACCTCTTTTCTCATATGCAGATGTTCCTGCTGGAATTGTTCCATCTTCTAAGTTAAGGAATGCGCTTACTGGAAGGTCATTTCCTTGTTGTGCATTAACAACATCGGCAACGTTTCTTACCCAATCTGGAGCTAGTCTGTCAAAATTAGAAGGTCTGAATTTTGAAGTGATATTTTTCCATTCGCATGGAACATCAACTTTTATTACTTCTGAACCTCTATCAATAGCAGCATAGTTCATTTTTAGAATTTTTTCACCTTTTCTGCCATATGACTTCTCTGCTGCATACTTCATCTCTTTTACAGCTTGTTCGTAAGGGATAATATCTGCAATTTTGAAGAATGCTGACTGAAGGATAGTATTTGTTCTATTTCCAAGTCCAATCTCTTCTGCTATGTTGGTAGCATTTATTATATATAGATTAAGCTCTTTTTTTGCAATTGTTGCTTTGATGTGGTCTGGAAGTTTTTCAATGGTCTCTTCTTGATTCCATAATGTATTTAAAAGAAGAGTTCCTCCTTTTTTAATACCTTTTAGTACATCGTACTTTGTTAAGTATGTTGTAACGTGACAAGCTACGAAATCTGGATTAGATACTAGATATGGTGAGGTTATAGCAGTGTCTCCGAATCTTAGGTGAGAACATGTATATCCACCAGATTTTTTTGAGTCATAATCGAAATATGCTTGAACATATTTAGGTGTTGTCTCTCCAATAATTTTAATAGTGTTTTTATTTGCACCAACTGTTCCATCTGAACCAAGTCCATAGAACTTGCACTCAATAACACCCTTTTTAGATACATTTATCTCCTCTTTTATTGGCAGAGATTTAAATGTGACATCATCTACGATACCAATTGTAAAGCCATTTTTAGGCTCTTTTAAATTTAAATTTTCAAATACAGAGAATATTTGAGATGGAGTAGTGTCCTTTGAAGATAGACCATATCTACCACCAACAATTAAAGGCATTTTGCCTCCCTTTTCTGCGATAGCAGATTTAATATCTAGGTATAGAGGTTCTCCAACTGCACCTGGCTCTTTAGTTCTGTCTAACACAGCAATTCTCTTTACACTTTTAGGAAGAGCTCTAAAGAAATATTTAGCAGAGAAAGGTCTGTATAGACGAACAGTTAGTACTCCAACCTTCTCTCCCTTTGCTGTAAGATTATCTACAACTTCGCGAATAGTTTCGCAAACAGAACCCATTGCAATAATAACATTATCTGCATTAGGATCGCCATAATAATCGAAAGGTAAATAGTGTCTACCTGTTAGCTCCCCTATCTCTCCCATATATCTTGCTACAATATCTGGAACAGCATCATAATATGTATTAGAAGCCTCTCTTGCTTGGAAGAAAACATCTGGGTTTTGAGCTGTACCTCTAGTTACAGGCCTATTTGGATTTAACGCTCTGTTTCTAAATGCGGCTAAAGATTTTTCACTTATTAGTTTTTTTACTTGCTCTTGATCTAAATCCTCTATTTTTTGTATTTCGTGAGAAGTTCTAAATCCATCAAAGAAGTGTACAAAAGGGATTCTAGATTTTAATGTAGATAAATGAGCAACAGCTCCAAGGTCTAATGCCTCTTGAACGCTACCAGATGCTAATAGAGCAAATCCGGTTTGTCTAGCTGACATAACATCGGAGTGGTCTCCAAATATTGAAAGTGCTTGTGATGCTAAAGTTCTAGCAGAAACGTGAAATACCGTTGGAAGTAATTCACCCGCTATTTTGTACATATTTGGAATCATCAAAAGAAGACCTTGTGATGCTGTAAATGTAGTAGCAAGAACACCAGCTTGAAGAGCTCCATGTAGAGCACCTGCTGCTCCTCCCTCACTTTGCATTTCGGTTACCTGAACTTTTTCTCCAAAAAGATTTTTCTTGCCAAATGCGGACCATTCATCTACGTACTCTGCCATTGTTGAAGACGGAGTGATAGGATATATGGCTGCAAATTCGCTAAACATGTAAGCTACATGTGCTGCGGCGTAATTACCATCACAGGTAATAAATTTTTTCTCTTTTGCCATAGCTTTTATATTAGAAATTAGTACTTATTTATAGTTTTGTTTGTCTGATAAAAAATAAAACCGCAAAAACAGTAATGAATCTGCGGAGATTTTAATAGTATTTATGGATCGATTATTCCTTCACAGAATATATGCGAGAAAGCATCATCTGCTCCTCTATGCTCTGCGATAATTTCAATATAGGTTACTATTTGGTAATAATTCGGCATACTATATTTTTCAAGTCAAAGTTACAATATTATTTCGATATTGAAAAGAATTTTCATAACTTGCAGCATAATCCCCTAATAACTAAAAATATGAAAAAAATTATTACAATATTATTGGCAGTGTCGTTTACTAATTTTCTCTTTTCTCAAGTAGGTTCTATTCATGTAAATGGAGGGAAAATAATTGATGATGGTTTTTTTAAACAAAGAATGTTTGTATTTGAAGATTTTCAGCCCTCGATTATCAAGTTATCTAACGGAGAGGTGCATGAAGCGATGGCTAATATTAGTAATATTTCTCAAGGGATTAGTATTATCACTCAACAAGGAGATACAGTGAATATTAGTGCAGAATCTCTTGTTCAGTCTCTTCAGTCAAAAGGTAATTTATTTATTAAGCAGAGAAAGATGTATTTGCATATAATTAATACCAATGGAGATGTTAGTGTTGGATTAAATAAAAGTATGAAGATAACTGGAGATGCTGTTAAGGGTCCATATGGACTTACAAATGATGTTGCATCTTTTTCGGTTAAGGGTTCGTTTGAAGATCTTAACAATATTGTTAAGATAAATAGTTCGTTTTATATTAATTATAATTACAGAGAGACTATATTCTTATTATCAAAAGGAAGAATGTTAGTCGCAAACAAAAAAAATATAGAACGTCTTTTTCCTAATGAGAGAAAAGAGAAAAAAATTGAATCGTATATTAAAGAAAATAATATACGATTCACTAATAATGCAGATGTTTTAAATCTGTTAGATTATCTTATAAATAACAGCAAATCATAAATTTATTGATGTCCAGATGTTGTTGCATCAGGGGATATTTTTTTGATTAGCCCCTGAAGCACATTTCCTGGACCAAGTTCGATGAAGTCTTTAGCACCATCTTTCACCATATTCTCAACGCTTTGTCTCCATTTAACAGGAGCTGTTAATTGTGAGATTAAATTAGTTTTTATCTCTTGTGCTAGTTTGTGAGGTAGTCCATCTACATTTTGGTAGATAGGGCATATTGGATCACAGAAAGGTGTTTCCATTATTGCTTTTTCCAACTCTTTTTGTGCAGGTTCCATTAATGGGGAGTGGAATGCTCCTCCAACTGCGAGTACAAGAGCTCTTTTAGCTCCAGCCTCTTTAAGTTTTTCACATGCTTTTGTAACGGAGTCAATAGAGCCAGAAATCACAAGTTGTCCAGCACAATTATAGTTTGCTGGTACAACAATTCCATCTATGGTGTTACACACATCTTCTACAGTTGAATCAGAAAGTCCCAAAACAGCGGCCATTGTTGAGGGTTCAACTTCACATGCACTTTGCATTGCTAGAGCTCTTTTATATACCAATTTCAGTCCATCTTCAAAGGAGATAGCTTTAGCTGCAACTAAAGCAGAAAACTCTCCTAATGAGTGGCCAGCTACCATATCGGGATTAAAGTTCTCTAAGCATTGTGCCAGTATAGTTGAATGAATGAATATTGCAGGTTGAGTAACTTTAGTTTGTTTAAGTTCATCGGCAGTGCCATTAAACATTATTTCACTTATTTTGAAGCCTAATATTGCATCGGCTTTTTCAAATAACTCTTTTGCTTTTGGGTTGGTATCATAAAGATCTTTACCCATTCCACTAAATTGAGCTCCCTGACCAGGGAATACGTATGCTTTCATTTTTTATGGTTTTAGTATGCAAATATACATTTTTTCATAAAACTAAAATATATATCTTTGTTGCCCAATAGGCCTCGTAGTTCAGCTGAATAGAACGTCAGATTCCGGTTCTGAAGGTCGTGGGTTTGAATCCCTCCGAGGTCACGACGAAATAAAAAGAGGGTGACAAAATTTAATTTGTCACCCTCTTTTTATATATTATTGGAGTTGATTACTCAACAAAAGCAATAATTTCGCCTTTTTGAACAGTCTCTCCGTGTTTAGCACAGATTTCAACAATCTTACCGCTGAATGCTGCTTTAACTAATTCCATTCCATAGAATGCTTGAACAAAACAGATTGTTTTGCCTTCTTCTACTTTCTCTCCAAGATTTGGTGCAGATGAAGCGTCTGCCATATCATATTGCCATATAACTTGGCCTTTTACTGGAGATTGGATTGGTTTTGCATTAGGATACTTCTCTTGAATCTTCTCTACATCGATTTTTGGCATCTCAACAACAGGTCTTGTAACGATGATTGGAGCGCCAGCTTTTGCTTTAGCAGCTTCTAACTCTTGCTCAAATCTCTGTTTTGCAACACCACTCTTATAATCTCTGTATTGTCTTTCATGCATAGCAAATTCGAAAAGTTCTTCATCATCTTCTCCAAGATCCCAATTGTTTTCAATCATCTCTTTTCTGAATTTTTCTAGCTCATTAGGGAAGGCATCTTGAGGAGTTCCTGTGTAGAATTCCATACCTTTATCTTTTGCAAGTTGCACTAGTTCTGGAGCTAGTTCGCCTGGAAGTTTACCAGTTTTACCTAGAATCATATTCCATGTATCTTTGTCTATTGTGCTCCATCTTGGTTCTCCCTTTAGAGTATGCATTAAGTTCATAAGAGCTATGTTCTTAACATATTGACTAAATGGAGTTACTAGTGGTGGATATCCCATTTTTGGCCATACATACTCAACCTCTTGGAATAGCATAACAACAAGTTCATTTAGTTGAAGCTCTTTTTTGCCTTGATTTCTTAAAGACATATTAATTGCTCCGTGGAATCCTCTAAGGTCAGCCATCATAGAACCCATCATTCCTCCTGGAAGACCACAACCTACAAGAAGAGAGGTCATCTGCTTATTACCTGGATCTATAAAATATCCTAAGTAATCATCCATAAAGCTTTGAGTTAATCTTCTAGCCTCCATATAAGCATCCATGTTGATGTCTTTAACCAAAAAGCCAGCATCTTTCATCATAGCTTGGATAGTAATGACATCTGGGTGTACCATCCCCCAAGAAAGAGGCTCCATTGCTACATCTACGTAATCGGCACCAGCTCTAGCAACTTCTAGCATAGAGGCGACAGAGAACCCTGGACCAGAGTGTCCATGATATTCAACAACGATATGAGGATATTTATCTTTTATAGATTTTGTTAATCTTCCTAAGAAGGCAGGTCTTCCGATTCCAGCCATATCTTTAAGGCAAATTTCGTCGCAACCAAACTCAACAACTTTATCTACTAGATCCATGTAATATTCTACGGTGTGAACAGGAGAGTAAGTAATACTTAAAGCAACCTGAGAAATCATTCCACCCGATTTTGCATATTTTACAGAAAGTTCCAAATTTCTTGGATCATTAAGACCGCAGAATGATCTAGATATATTTGTACCTTGTTTAGCCTTAACTTTGTACATTAGTTCGCGCACATCTGCAGGAACTGGGTTCATTCTAAGAGCATTAAGACCTCTTTCAAGCATGTGAGTTTGAATGCCAACTTTATTGAAAGGGGCTGTCCATTCTCTTACTGCTTTATTTGGATTCTCTCCAAAAAGAAGGTTTACTTGTTCAAATGCTCCACCATTTGTTTCCACTCTGTCAAAACAGCCCATATCTATAATTACGGGAGCTATCTCTTTAAGCTGATGAACCATTGGAACATATTTTCCTGATGATTGCCACATGTCTCTGTAAATCAGAGAAAATTTAATTTCGCGAGCCATAATAATATATTGTTTTTAATTCTTTCTGTAAATATCTATACAAAAAACATTCCGCAAAAATAGCAATTTTTTATAAATTAATTAGAAAACATACTTTTAAATTATAAGATTTTACTTATGAATTATATTTTATAATTTTTTTGTAGATTTAAAATTTATATTTACCTTTGCATTCCATTTGAGACAATGGTAAAAATGGTGGTTGTAGCTCAGTCGGTTAGAGCGCTAGTTTGTGGCACTAGAGGTCGTGGGTTCGAATCCCATCTTCCACCCAGAATGTAAACCTGCTTTAAGCAGGTTTTTTTGTTTTATATCAGTCAGTTAATCTTTAGCAGTAAGATGAGTTTATCATAGATTTTGTTATAAAAGAGGAGAGAATATTACAAATTTGAATGCATTTGTTTAATTTTGTTTTAACATTGTTTTTACATATAATTATGATTACATTTTCTCTTTGCCTATTAGCGCTTCTGATGGGCTATTTTACTTATGGAAGTTTCATGGAGCGCATCTTTGGCGCAAATAGCAGAAAAACACCAGCATTGACCAAGACAGATGGTGTAGATTATATTCCACTGCCATCTTGGAAGGTATTTATGATACAGTTTCTTAATATTGCAGGTTTAGGGCCAATTTTTGGTGCAATTATGGGTGCTAAATTTGGAATGGCATCATTTTTATGGATAGTTATAGGTAGTGTTTTTGCTGGAGCTGTACATGATTATTTTGCTGGAATGCTTTCACTACGGCATGATGGTGAGAGTTTGCCAGAAATAATAGGTAGATATCTAGGTTTGGGTACTAAACAGGTGATGCGAGGATTTACTGTCTTATTAATGATATTAGTGGGAGCTGTATTTGTAGCTGGACCTGCAGGTCTATTGGCTAAATTAACTCCAACATCCTTTGATTCTGTGTTTTGGATATTTGCTGTTTTTATATACTATATATTAGCTACTATGCTTCCTATAGATAAAATAATCGGCAAAATATATCCTTTGTTTGCTGCTGCCTTATTATTCATGGCTGGAGGGATTCTAATTATGCTATATGTAAATTTTCCTGCACTACCTGAATTGTGGGATGGATTGCATAATACAAATCCGAATGCAGAATTATTGCCAATTTTCCCAATAATGTTTGTGAGTATTGCATGTGGTGCAATATCTGGATTTCATGCGACTCAAAGTCCAATGATGGCTCGTTGCATGAAATCAGAAAACCTAGGACGTCCCGTATTTTATGGAGCAATGATAACAGAAGGAGTTGTCGCTTTAATATGGGCTGCTGCTGCTACTTATTTCTTTCATGAAAATGGTATGCAGGAGAGTAATCCTTCTATCATTGTTGATTCAATTACAAAAAACTGGCTTGGAACATTTGGTGGAATTTTGGCTATCCTTGGTGTAATTGCCGCGCCAATTACATCTGGCGATACTGCTTTTCGTTCAGCCCGTCTTATTGTTGCCGATTTTTTAAATTTTGAACAAAAAAGTTTACGTAATAGATTGTATATCTGTATACCTATGTTTTTGGGAGCGATTGGACTATTGCTTTATAGTCAAAAAGATGCTGAAAGCTTTAATATGATTTGGCGATATTTTGCATGGGCAAATCAAACACTTGCAGTATTTACTCTTTGGGCCATAACTGTTTTTTTAACTAAGAGTAAAAAGCCCTACATGGTAACACTTATACCAGCTCTTTTTATGACTACTGTATGTACTACATATATTTGTATTGCTCCAGAAGGACTATCTCTCTCTCATAATATCTCATACACGATAGGAGCTTCATTTTCAATATTTGCAATAATCAGGTTTCTTGTTTGGAAGAGAAATAATAGAAAATTTGAAGAAATATCTAATTAATGAAAAAACCAATAGTTCCCGCAATAATTAGAATATATATAGGATTAACTTTAAACCACATATTGGCAATAAAAGATGCGCCGAAAATAATCCAACTACTATAGTGTCCAAAATTTTGGGGAGTTAAAAGTAATATTGCAGCAGATGCAATAAGTCCTATTACAACTGGTTTGATTCCACTCAACGCTGCTTCAATCACTTTATTCTCTTTGAATTTTGAGTATAGACCACAAATAATTAAAATTATTAGAAAAGAGGGAAGGCATACTGCAAAAGTAGCAACAACAGCCCCCCATACAGAGCCAGTTACAGCGTATCCAGTATAAGTTGCGCTGTTTATACCTATTGGACCTGGTGTTGTTTGAGAAATAGCTATAATATCGGTGAAAGTGGTTGAGTCTATCCATTTATTATTTATAACAATTTGATCGTGAATTAGAGATATCATAGCATATCCACCACCGAAAGTAAAAAGACCTATTTTAAAAAAAGTAATAAATAACTGAATATAAATCATCTCTTAATCCATTTAAATGTTATAATTCCATATATTGCTCCAATAACAATTATAATAGCTGGAGAAACTGGGGTTAGTATAATAACTAATGTAGATATTATTGGAATCAAGGCTGTGTAAATATTTAATTTACAAGACCTTATCATGCCCACAAGAGGGGCTAAAATTAATGCGACAACAGCAGGACGTACACCTCTGAAGATCTTTTCTAGAGTTTCATTATCTTTAAAAGAGTTGAAAAACATGGCTATTAAAAGAATCATAATAAAAGAGGGGAGTGCTGAACCTAATGCTGCAACAATACTTCCTGACCTACCTTTTACTTTATTGCCAACAAATATCGATATATTTATCGCTAAAATACCAGGAGCAGTTTGAGATATAGCAAGGTAATCTATAAACTCATTTGTATCTATCCATTTTCTTCTATCAACAACCTCTTTTTGTATTAAAGGGATCATTGCATATCCTCCTCCAATGGTGAATGCTCCTATCTTTGAGAAAGATATAAATATTTTCCAGTAGTCACTCATAGTGCAAATCTAGTAAAAATTATTTTACTGAAAATAAGGACTATAAATTTAGGGCTGTAATTTTTTTAAAATTATTTTCAAAATAGTTTGGTTCATTAGAAAAAGTCACTTATCTTTGCATCCCGTTTCGAAAACGAGACGATACAAGAAAAGTTCTTTGATAGCATTGAGATAAGAGTAACAAGGTAGAGGTTTTTTAAAAATAAAACTTCGTCAATACTTAATAAAGTTTTGAAAGGTCAGGAATTAAGCTAAACATTTAGAAACAATTTTACAATGAAGAGTTTGATCCTGGCTCAGGATGAACGCTAGCGGCAGGCCTAACACATGCAAGTCGAGGGGCAGCACGGGTAGCAATACTTGGTGGCGACCGGCGCAAGGGTGCGTAACGCGTGAGCAACAT
>WPCG01001373.1_pt1 | contig 13890 bp, 8 predicted proteins | sample 5403311 | NCBI WGS metagenome assembly WPCG01 (sample SAMN12869467, study PRJNA574797) | sludge metagenome | isolation source: wastewater treatment of Control | place: China:Beijing | collected 2019-05-17 | reverse complement strand
GGTTCCTCGCGCAAATCCGCCACCAACTCGGTGCTGTGGTTCACCGGCGAAGACATCCCCTTCGTGCCGAACAAGCGCTTCGGCGGCGTGTGCCTGGGCTCCAAGATCGCCCCGATCTTCTTCAACACCATGGAAGACGCTGGCGCACTGCCGATCGAGATCGACGCCGGCCAGATGGACATGGGCGACGAAATCGAACTCAAGGTCGATCAGGCCTCCGGCAAGGTCAGCGCGCTGAAGAACGGCGCCGTGATCGCCGAGAGCCAGCTCAAGACCCTGGTGATCCTCGACGAAGTGCGCGCCGGTGGCCGCATTCCGCTGATCATCGGTCGCGGCCTCACCGCCAAGGCGCGTGAAGCGCTGGGCCTGCCGCCCTCCACCCTGTTCCGCCTGCCGCAGAACCCGGCCGACACCGGCAAGGGCTTCTCGCTGGCGCAGAAGATGGTCGGTCGCGCCTGCGGTCTGCCGGAAGGTCAGGGCATCCGTCCGGGCACCTACTGCGAACCCAAGATGACCACCGTCGGCAGCCAGGACACCACCGGCCCGATGACCCGCGACGAACTCAAGGACCTCGCCTGCCTCGGCTTCTCCGCCGACCTGGTGATGCAGTCCTTCTGCCACACCGCGGCCTACCCGAAGCTGGTCGACGTGCGCATGCACCGCGAGCTGCCGTCCTTCATCTCCACCCGCGGCGGCGTCAGCCTGCGCCCGGGCGACGGGGTCATCCACTCCTGGCTCAACCGCCTGCTGCTGCCGGACACCGTCGGCACCGGCGGCGACAGCCACACCCGCTTCCCGATCGGCATCTCCTTCCCGGCCGGCTCCGGCCTGGTCGCCTTTGCCGCCGCTACCGGCGTGATGCCGCTGGACATGCCGGAATCCGTGCTGGTGCGTTTCAAGGGCAAGCTGCAGCCCGGCGTCACCCTGCGTGACCTGGTCAACGCCATCCCCTACTACGCCATCAAGCAGGGCCTGCTCACCGTCGAGAAGAAGGGCAAGAAGAACATCTTCTCCGGCCGCGTGCTGGAAATCGAAGGCCTGCCGGACCTGAAGGTGGAACAAGCCTTCGAACTCTCCGACGCCGCCGCCGAACGTTCCGCCGCCGCCTGCTCGGTGCACCTGGATAAAGAGCCGATCATCGAGTACATGCGCTCGAACATCACCCTGATGAAGTGGATGATCGCCAACGGCTACGAAGACAAGCGCACCCTGGGCCGCCGCATCAAGGCCATGGAAGCCTGGATCGCCGATCCCAAGCTGCTGAAGGCCGACGCCGATGCCGAATACGCCGCCGTGATCGAAATCGATCTGGCCGACGTCAAGGAACCCATCGTCGCCTGCCCGAACGACCCGGACGACGTCAAGCTGCTCTCCGAAGTCGCCGGCGACAAGATCGACGAAGTCTTCATCGGCTCGTGCATGACCAACATCGGCCACTTCCGCGCTGCCGGCAAGGTGCTGGACGGCAAGTCCGACATCCCGACCCGCCTGTGGATCGCCCCGCCCACCAAGATGGACGCCATGATCCTCAACGAGGAAGGCTACTACGGCGTGCTCGGCAAGTCCGGCGCCCGCATGGAAATGCCCGGCTGCTCGCTGTGCATGGGCAACCAGGCGCAGATCCGCAAGGGCAGCACCGCCATGTCGACCTCCACGCGCAACTTCCCGAACCGCCTGGGCATCGACACCCGGGTGTACCTCGGCTCCGCCGAACTGGCCGCCGTGTGCGCACTGATGGGCAAGATCCCCTCCGTGGCCGAGTACATGGAGCAGGTCGAGGTGGTCAACAAGAAGGCCGGCGACATCTACCGCTACATGAACTTCGATCAGATCGAAGAGTTCAAGAGCGTCGCCGACACGGTTGAAGTTTGAGGTAGGGAGCCGGAGCGGGGCGCCAATGTAGCGCCGCCGCCCACCCGATAGCAGAACGCCCCTGTCCGGGAAACCGGCGGGGGCGTTGTTTTTTGGGGTGGCGGGTGGTCGGCCGAAGCCGTCAGTGATATGTTGGGACTGATGGGTCTGCTAAGTGACCGAAACCAGTCACAGCGCACCCAAGCATGACCTCATTCCATTCGGGTTAATCTTCTTCGAACAACTCTCGCTCCTTTAGCGATTCAGCGATGTTCTTCTCCGCATCCTGCTTGATGATCTCGTAGAGCCTATAAGCGGGGGAGAAGCGAGGGAGCGAATCGAGAACGGACTTCGCTTTCTCCAAGGCTTCCACGTCACGCGGAAACGGTTCGCCCGGCGTCCCCTGTTTTTCTCCGCTCACGGCCGCGCAATAGAGCGCGCTGGTGGCGGATTCGAGGCACTTGCTGCCGTGCGACTTGGCTGCCTCTAGATAGCCGACGACGAAGGTCGGATTGTCCAAGGAGAACGCTTGGTCGGCGTCGCGGAGGATTTTCCCTATGAGCGAGATATCGAGGCTGTCGCCGGAGCACTTATTCCGCATGAAAGAGAGCGTCCTGTCGTCCGTTGCGGAAAATACGGAGCCGAAAAGGTGGGAGGCGAAGTATTGGAGCTTGTGGTCGTCGTCATCGCCACCTCTCATCCAAGACCAGACGTCCTTGCACAAGTCTTCGAATGCCGCCGACTCCGCGAACCTCAAAGGTTCGTGCACATACGGGCCGTAGTTGCAGGGACGGAATCCGTAATCCTCCGTCGAAGCCGCGTGCACGACACGCTTCTTGAAGAAATCCAGCGTTTCCAACGGGTATCTCACCGAAGTGGACGCGAGAAACTTCTGGATCCAATACTCTTCCAGGACCGGTATGGGAAACAGTTTGTCCAGCAAGACGCATACTGAGCCGGAATCGAGCAGGTCGAGCGGAATCGGCCCAGGAGATTCGAACAGGGAGAGGACCTCGTCAGCAACGTACTGGGAACCGCAGAAATTCGTGTCTCCTATGAGCTCCAACGCTTTCGGTGCGTCCAGCGCCCCGACATGGCGCAACTCGCCCACCGCGGTCGCCACTTCGTGTTCGTCGTCGGAAGAGAGAAATTTCTTCAAGATGTCCAATTCGTACTCGCCCAAGGACGAGGTCCCAAGGACCTGGCCGAGACAGCGGGCCAGAGATGTTCTCAGTTCCGGACTCCCGGAAGCCAAGATTCTGGACGTATACCCCCTTCCGATTACGACATCTTCCGAATAGATTCTCGGCAAGGCCATCGGGACGTATCGGGCAATGGCGGATTTCGGGTTTCCAAGCGCGTACTCCACGACGTTTTGCGCCAAGGAGTTTGTGCCGGCGAGCAGTTCGTAGAGCAGTACGTGGGGCGAAGCATTCCGTTTCAGTCTTGTTTCTTCGATCCTCGCCAGCGTCGGCGCCACGAACCGAACAATCGCCTCCGGGGTCCGGAAGGTGTCGGCTATCTCTGCTGCAGTGTGCCGGATGGTTGCTTGCCATTCCTTATGCCTGGTTTTGAAATCCGGGTCTTTGACCAAGTGCCCGTATCCGTCGACGAACGCGCGTATCGTCCGGAATTCGAGGCTGCCGGGGGCAAGGGCGAATATGTCGTTCGCTACGTCGCTCGTCTTGCCGTCGGCGAATTTTGCGTGCCACGAGATCGACGACAGCAACTCAAGCCATACAAAGGGATCCAGCGCTGACGAAAGGACCTTCTTCTTGACGGATTCCAGCGTACCGACGAATTCGTCGGTCCAACACGCGCGGTCCTCTTCCGGAACACTCGCCCCGAACAGGCCCATCGGGTACCTGAGTGCGTCGGAAAGCGCCCTTGCGGACAGGATCGCGACATCTAACCGCGTGGAATTGAGCCGTGCTATCGCCGCCCCGATTACCTCCTGCCTCAGCGAAGCAACGGCTTCCTGCCTCACGAAGTACGGACTGAACGAGAAGGTGCGCCCGTTCGATGATGTGGTATGCCCCTCGGTTTCGAGGATTCCGCTCAGGAAATCGTACGGGTTGTATGTGCTGCTCCACGAATCGGGCAGATCCAACAGCGACAATCCGAATCCGACGGCCTCAGCGTTGTACTCAACCGGTTTGTTGGGCTCAACCGCGCAGAGTTCCCTCAGTATCCGGATGGCGTGACCAGGGTGTGAGTTCAGCTGCCGTTCATCCGACTTTCCCAATTCCCACAGGCATGCGCACGCCCTTCGCAAGTAGTCGAAGTTGTAAGCGGCATGCTTGACGAGTTCCGGCAGGTTCTTGGGGATATTGTCTTCGGCGATACGTTGTTCAGCGAACTGTAGTGCCCTCGCGGGCTGGTAGTACGCGACAGACGTCATCGCCTTGAAGTGAGTGTCGCCGTATTCCCCCGTAGGCCGGAGCTGTTGCCAGAGTCCGTCGAGCAGGCGGCTGCTGGCGGTGTTCCCGCTTGACAGCCGCCAATCCAGTTTCCCGAGGTTCAGCAGGACCTGCTCGACGAGGGATTGCGACGACGCGGCGAAGACTCTTTCCGCGTAGCCAGACGATGCGCCGTTCGCAGTCACGCAGTTCTGCTCGATGATGTAGTCGGCGAGGAGGTCCGGTGCGAGCCTGTACGTCAGGCCCCGCTTGAACACCACGCCCCCCGTTACCAAGGTCTTGATGAGGCGGTTGCTGTCCGCGACGGAAATGCCTTGGACATCCTCTATCAATTTCAGGAGTCCAGCGTCGTCCGGGCTGAACGGCTGGACCAATGCCAATATTCGCAAGATGGAGAGGAGAGCTTCCCTGTCCTTGCCTTGGGCCAGGTCTCCCGCGATTACCTGCTGGAAGCGGGCCAGAAGGGTCGTCCGGAATGCGACTTCGTTGCTCAGGAATTCCGGATGCAACTTCTCCTTCGCTACGATCTGGGCCGCGATGACTGTGGCCAACGGGCAGTCGAGAGTGTAGCGGCTGACCGCTTCTGCCGCCGATTCGGGGCCACCGTATTCCTTCAGGACTTGGGTCGCGAGTTCTACAGACTGCTTCTGGGACAGCGGTTCGAGGCCGATTTGGGTAGTGTACGGAGGCTGGAGTAGGACGGCGGCAGCCTGCAACCTGATCCGCTCCAGGCCGTACGTCCGGAGGGAAAGGACCGCTCGCGCGGAATTCTTGGGATTGGCGACGAAAGCGAAAAGCATGGGGAGGTCGTCCCTGTCGTGCGCGTCGTCAACGACCAATAGTTTTTCGCCTTGCCCGAGATTATCGAGATGCTTCGCGGAGAGTTCCTCCGTCGCCGAGAGAACTTTGACCAGCGTCCCGGACTTCACGTTTTGGTAATCGGCTAGGGCTTGGTAGAGCAAACGGGACTTTCCGGACCCCCCGGAGCCTGTCAGTAGGGTGACCAGCCTGTCCTTTTCGCGGATGCTGTCGGACAGGTCTGCGAGTTCTTCGCTCCGTCCCACCAGTTGCCACAGGTGGTTGAAGGCGCGCTCTTTGCGCAGGAACGCGGAGAAAAAGTCCTCAACGGACATCCAAGGGCCGGCCTCGACTTCGCCGAGCAACGCGAGCCGCTGCCCAGGGAAAAAGATGTCCACCAGGCGGATTTGCTCCGACATCGGGAGTTGGCGGATCCGCTTGGCGACATCCTCTTTGTCCCACAGTTCCCAGTCGGGATGGGCGGCCATCGCCTCCCTCGCCTGCGGGCTGGCGATTCTCGTGAGCAACAGGGCTTTCTTGTCGGCGTGGCGGGCGTGCGCTTTCACGGCCGCTTCGACCTTTGCGGGACCGAACTGTTGATGCCTCTTGCATTGATAGGTGCGGATCGTGCCGTCTGGCAGAACGGCCTCGATATCCAGGCCGTCCTGCTTGTGGCCGGTCCCGCCGAACCGGTGCACGTCGGCGGTCGGGTGGAGCGCGGAGATGAAGAAGTCGCAAAAACGTTCGAAACCTTCCGCGCTCAGGCTGTCGATGGGAAACGGTTGGTCGAAGCTGACTATCGTTGTTTGCGGATCCAGACCACGCTCGCTCACGTTCTCAAGATCCTCTGGACTTACGGATAGCACGTGCGCAAGCCGAAGCATGTCCTTTGCCCTGGGGCGAGATGTGCCGGCCTCCCATCGGCTGACTGTCTGCTGCCGGACGCCCATCGCAATGGCCTATTCCGTTTTTAGCATCGGACTGCTCTTGCTTCAACCACTTGGCCAGCACTTTTAGCTCCTTTTCTCCAGCAAACGGGTTATCACCCCCTTGTCCGTGGTTTCTCCCAAGGTCGGCTGCCACACTGAGCTCGTCGCTGACGCTCAGATCAGCGCCACGAGCGGTGGCGGTTGGAGTTGTTGTATTCATGATCTCGGCTTGAACTATAGGGATGTCGTGAGAATTCTAACGCCAGCCACCAGCCACCAGCCACCAGCCACCAGCCGCCCCGGCCCAAGAATCTAACACTAGACCAAAGTTGGAGAGCTAGATGAGCAAGAAGGACATCGTCGCGGAAGGCGCACGACATTTCCGGGATCACCGGCATTACAAGAACCCATACGAATCCGGTGCTGACGCGTTCAATGATTTTGAACGCGGTTGGGTACAAGCGCTAAAGCGCGCGCATCTCTCCAATGCTTGCTTCAGCTCATGGCTGGAGAATGACGAGCGTTGCCACCCCTCCTCATCAAGACCACGGAAACAATGATCAATGGCAGGTGTGAGAGCTGAACCGGCCGCATAGTGCGATGGACGTGAACGGCTCCTCTGTCCGATTAGTTCTCCCCGGTCACGGCCTGCCACGCTCGTGCCAAAGCTGCGGCGATGATCCGTCAGGCGACTCGGCTCATGCTTCTTGCACCACGCCCCTGGACACGCATCTCCAGATAACGCGCCCCTGGAGTGCCAGGTGATTGCCTCAAGCAACGGCGTCAGGATCCTGCATCCAGACGGGAATGTCGCACTGGGCGTGCAGTACGCGCCATACATCGATGTGGTCCGGCGTCTCGACGTAGAAGACGAGGTAGGGGTAGGGCGACAGCTTCCAGGCGCGTAGGCCGGGAAGGTCCAATTCATGCCCATAGCGCGGCGAACCGGTGGCAGGGTGGCTGGCGATGTGCGTATAGCCCTGTTCCAGTGCGTCGATGAAGCCGAGCGCAACGGATGATGACGCCTCTGCAAGGTAGTAGGCTATCGCGTCATCGATGTCTTTGTTGGCCTGCTCACGCGGAACGACGGGTTTGACCTTCACCCCTGCGAAACCGGCTTGGTAGCCCTGCGTACCCGGGCACGCAGACCTTCAAAGTAGGCCGAATCAGCCGGCGCTGCCGGCGCAGTGGCGGCACCGGCCAGCAGCACTCGGCGCAAGTGCTGACGATCCTGGTCCTTGCGGATCAGTTCGCGTACGTACTCGCTGCTTGTGCTGTAGCCCCGTTCGCTCACCTGTTCATCCACGAAGGATTTCAGGCTATCGGGCAAGGAAATGTTCATCGTGCTCATGGGCCCAGATTAGGTGGCTTGGCAAAATTTGGCAAGGTGGCGTATCCGCCTTGGCGCCGAGTGTCAGGCGGCACGACCGCTTTTCTGCTGTGTCGATGACTGAAATGGGTTGTGCGCCGTCATGCTTTCGGGCGTTTCTTGAGCGCGTCTTCCAGTGCCTTCAGTTCGGCTTCGTCCTGCGCGTCGGCCTCTTTGGCTTCACGCGCCTTGCGGCGCTGGTCGAAGTCGAGGTACGGCGCGTTCGTGTTGTGTTCCATCTGTGCCTGGCTGATCCTGCCCGCATGCGTGAGCACGGGGAAACCGTTGCTGCCGATGATCTGCTCCACGTTCTGGCGCCAGAAACTCATGCGGATCTGTTCACGGCGCTTGGTGCGCAATTCTGCCGTTTCCAGAAAGATCACGACCAGGCGGTTCAGCGTGTCGATTTCGTCTTCTGTCAGGTAGTTCTTGGCGACCAGGATGTCCTGCTTGCGCACCTTGGTGCCCTGCCAATGCAGCAGGCCGAAGTGGCGGTCATCCGGGTTGGCGCGGGCGGTGATCAGTTCTGCGGCCGTCTGGCCGGTTACGGCGTGGAGCAGCAGGTTCTGCACGGTGGCAAAGAAGGCCTGCGTTGCCTGGTCGGTTTTATCGTAGTCGATGCTCAGGGCAAACAGCTCGCGCACCTTTTGGTAGAAGCGCTTTTCCGAGGCGCGGATGTCGCGGATGCGCGCGAGCATCTCGTCGAAGTAGTCCGGGCGGCCGTCCGGGTTCTTCAGCCGCTCGTCGTCCAGCGCAAAGCCCTTGCGCAGGTACTCGCTGAGTACCGTGCTGGCCCAGCGGCGGAATTGCACCCCGCGTGGTGAGCGTACCCGGTAGCCGACGGCGAGGATGGCGTCCAGGTTGTAGAGCGTTACGGTGCGCTGCACCTGGCGGGCGCCTTCGGTTTGAACTGTCAAGGAATCCTTGACAGTTGCCGCGGGGTCGAGCTCCCCGTCCTGGAGGATGTTCTTCAGGTGCAGCGAGATGTTCTGCTTGGTGGCGTCGAACAGTTCGGCCATCTCCAGCTGGGTCAGCCAGACCGTCTGCTGTTCGGCGCGCAGCCTGATCTGGCTGCGCCCGTCTTCGGTGGTGTAGAGGATGAGTTTACTCATGCTTTTTGCGGGGGGCAGTCCGTTGAGACTTTGCCAAGCCTGCGAGCGGGTCGAGGAGCGCGGGGCGCTTGCTCCTCACGGCTTCGCCGGCAGGGGCGCAAACTCCACCGGCACCCAGGCATAGCCTTCGCGCTCACGCCGTACGTGGCCTATGCCGGGGAAGGGCAGGTGCATGCCGGCGACCAGCAGCCGTTCTTCGGCTGCCCAGGTGAACATCGTCAGGCGGGTGGAGACGGCCTTTGCGGGGTCTGTGTCGAACTCGATGGTGACCTCGGGGCGTGCGAACTGGACGGCGTGGTTGTGCACTACGTCGCCCCAGATCAGCAGCCGGGCGTCGCCGTCGCTGACCAGGAAGGCGGTGTGGCCCGGGGTGTGGCCGGGGGCGGCGACGGAGGCGATGCCGGGGAGGATTTCGCCGTCGCTGGCGAAGGTCTTCCACTTGCCTGCGGCAAGGTAGGGGGCGGCGGCGTCGCGGGCCATCTTGAAGAAGGGCTGGGCGTCGGCGGGTGCGGCGGCGGCGATTGCTTCGCTCAGCCAGTGTTCGTTGTCGGCTTCGGCTGACCACACTTCGGCGTTGGCGAACACGGCCTTGCCGTCTGCGCTGACGAGGCCGTTTACGTGGTCGCCGTGGAGGTGGGTGAGGAGCACCAGGTCGACCTGTTCGGGCTGGTAGCCGGCGGCGCGGAGGTTGTCGATGACGTGGCCGAGGGTGGGGCCGAAGAGGCTGGCGGCGCCGGCGTCGACCAGCACCAGCTTGTCGCCGGTGTTGACCAGGTAGGCGTTGACTGCGGTCTGCACCGCCGGGCCCTTGAGGAACTGGCGGGCGAGCAGGGGCGGGATTTCGCTGTCGTCGATGTTCTTCAGCAGGGCGCTGTCGAGCTCGATGGTGCCGTCGTAGAGCGCGGTGATCTCGTAGCTGCCGAGGGCCATGCGGTAGTAGCCGGGCACCTGGGTCATCTGCTGCGGCGCCGCGGCGGCGGCGAGCCCTGCGCAGACGAGGAGGGCAGCGGCGAGGAGGGCGCGGAACGGGAGGTGAAGGAGCGGGTAGCGGAGGAGTGCGAGGGGGTAACTGGCTGGCATGGGGCTCTCCGTTGGTGTTGTTGGGGCGGTATCGATTTCGAGTATCCCATGATTCACGCGTGCTTACAGTATCGGCGGCGGGGGCGGGCGTGCTTCTGCTACGCTGCGGCAGATGGATGTCGTTGATCCTTTCCGCTACCGCCCCGCTGATCTGCGCGAGGCCGAATGCCTCATCGCCGCCGTGCAGTTGCGGCTGGCCGCGCGCGGACTGGCGCATCGCCCGCCGCCGCCGGTGCCGACCAGTTGTTGCGGGCGCGGCTGTAACGGTTGCGTATGGACGGGCTACTTCGAGGCCTTGTCCTGGTGGCGTGAGGACGCGGCGCGGCTGCTCGCCTGAGCGGGGTGCCAGGGCAGGGGGAACACCATGCGGCGTGCACGACTCCTATTAGCCCGGCAATCAAGTACCGTTCGGGCTGAGCCCATCGAAACCCGGTCGACGCCAATGCCCTTCGACGAGGCTCCCTGGGCGCAGCCGAAGGGCTCCGGGCGAACGGTGGCGCCTGTTTCATTGCCGGGTTGATAACGCGGTATCTCATCCACCATCAAGGGGGGCGACATGGCGAGGAAGGAACTCCGCCGCAGCGGCGGGAAATGGCTGCCGGTTCTGGGCTTGGTACTGGCGGCGGCGGTTGTTGCGGGCTACCTGTGGCTGCGGCAAGGGGCGGAGCCGGCGGTGCAGCAGCCGCTGGCGGTGGCGCCGGCGATGCCCGCTGAGCCGGGCAATGTTGCGGGTGGGGTCATCGAGCCGCCGTTGAGCCTGCCGCCGCCGGAGCCGCCGGTGGAGTTTGCCGGCGAGGTGCTGCCGGAGCTGGACGACAGCGATGCGGCCTTTGGCGAGGCGGTTTCCGGCCTGCTGGGCGAGCATGGCGGCCTGGTGGTGATCAACCACCTGGTGCGCCGCATCGTGGTTGCAGTGGATAACCTGCCGGGCGAGAGCCTGCCGCAGGCGCGCTCGCCGCTGCGGCCGCCGGAAGGCAGTTTCCGCGTCGCCGGCGAGGGCGCGGAGATGAGCATTGCCGCCGACAACGCGGCGCGCTACACGCGCTATGTGCGCCTTGCCGAGGCGCTGCCGGCGGAGCGTGTGGTGGCTCTCTATGCGCGCTTCTATCCGCTCTTCCAGGCCGCCTACGAGGAGCTTGGCTACGGGCCTGCGGCGCAGTTCAACGACCGCCTGGTGGCGGTGATCGACCATCTGCTGGCGGCGCCGGAGATCAGCGGTCCGGTTGCGCTGGTGCAGCCCAAGGTGCGCTACCTGTTCGCCGATGCGCGCCTGGAGGGGCTTTCTGCGGGCCAGAAGGTGATGATCCGCATGGGCACGGACAACGCCACGCGGGTGAAGGCCCGTTTGCGCGAGATCCGCGCCTTGCTGGCAGCCGGCGGCCGGCCGGGTTAGTCCGGCAAGGGGAATTCGGCCGCGGCCACGGGGCGGCCGAAGTGGTAGCCCTGGGCGAAGTCGCAGCCGTGGGCGGAGAGGATGGCGAACTGGGCGGCGCTTTCCACCCCTTCGGCAACCACCCGCAGGCCGAGGCTGTGGCCGAGCTTGACGATGGCCTCGGCGATGGCGGCGTCGCCGCTGTTGCGCTCGATGTCGCGGATGAACAGGCGGTCGATCTTCAGTTCGTCGATGGGGAAGCGCTTCAGGTAGGCGAGCGAGGAGTAGCCGGTGCCGAAGTCGTCGATGGCCAGGCGCACGCCGAGGGTGCGCAGGCGTTCGAGCACTTCGACGGTGCAGCCGCTGCCTTCCATCAGCATGCTTTCGGTGAGTTCGAGTGTGAGCTGGCCGGCCGGCATGGCGGTGTCGGCGAGCACGCGGCTGACCATGTCCACGAAGCCTTCGTCGCGCAGCTGGCGTGCGGACAGGTTGACCATCATGCGCAGGCGGCCGTGGCCGCTGGCGCGCCAGGCGCGGTGCTGTTCGCAGGCCTGACGCAGCACCCATTCGCCGATCGGCACGATGAGCCCGGTTTCCTCGGCCAGCGGGATGAAGTCGGCCGGCGCGACGACGCCGAGCTGAGGATGCTGCCAGCGCAGCAGTGCTTCGGCGGCAATGATCTGGCCGCTGCCCACCTCGACCAGGGGCTGGAAGTGCAGCAGCAGTTCGGCGCGCGAAATGGCGCGGTGGAGTGCGGTTTCCAGCGCCAGATGTTCGAGCGAGCGCGCGTTCATGGTTGCCTGGTAGAGCTGGAAGCTGTCGCGGCCTTCGTCCTTGGCGCGGTACATGGCGACGTCGGCGTTCTTGATCAGGGTCGCGGGGTCGCGCCCGTCTTCGGGGAAGATGCTGATGCCGATGCTGGTGGTGATCACCAGTTCGTGTTCGCCGGCGGTGATGGGGCGGCGCAGGGCGTCGATGATGCGCGCCGCGCTGTGGGCGGCGTCGTCGGGGTCGGCGAGGTCGCCGAGGATGGCGATGAATTCGTCGCCGCCCATGCGCGCCACGGTGTCATCCTCGCGCAGGCATTTGCACAGGCGGCGGGCGACTTCGGCGAGCACCTCGTCGCCGACCTCGTGGCCGAGGGTGTCGTTGATGCGCTTGAAGCGGTCGAGATCGATGAACAGCACCGCGCCGCGCCCGCGTGCGCGCTGGGCGTGGGCGATGGCCATCTGCAGGCGGTCGTCGAGGAGGCGGCGGTTGGGCAGGCCGGTGAGGGGGTCGTAGTAGGCGAGGTGGCGGATGTGCGCCTCGTTGGCCTTCAGTTCGCTGATGTCGCTGAACACCGCGGCGTAGTTGGTGAGGCGGCCGTTGCGGTCGGTGATCGCGGTGATGGTGAGCAGCTCGGGGTAGAGCTCGCCGCTCTTGCGGCGGTTCCAGATTTCTCCCTGCCATTGCCCTTCGGTTTTCAGGCGCTGCCACATCTCTTCGTAGAAGGCCTTGTCCTGACGGCCGGAATTGAGCAGCGAAGGGTTGCGCCCGAGCACTTCGGCGGCGCTGTAGCCGGTGAGGCGGGTGAAGGCGGGGTTGACCGAGACGATGCGGGCCTCGGCGTCGGTGATGACGATCCCTTCCAGCGAGGTCTCGATGACCCGCTCGGCGAGGTGGAGGTTGCGCTGCGAGGTGTTGAGGGCCTGGTCGCGCTCGTGCAGGGCATGCTGCAGCTCATGGACGTAGGCCAGCTCCATGCCGGAGAGGATGTCGGAGAAGCTGACCAGGTCGGCAAGGCTGCCGTCGTCGCGGAGCACGCCGATGTGGCGCACCCGGCGTTCGGCGAGCAGGCAGCGGGCGTGGTAGAGGCTGGCGTTCTCGGTGACCGTGATCAGCGGCCGGCTTGCCACCTCGCCAACCTGCAGGTTGGCGCTGCGGCTGGCCACCAGGCGGGTCAGATCGCGTTCGGTGATGATGCCGTAGTCACCGTCGGCAAAGCGCACCACCGCGGCATCGGTGCCCGCCTGGCGCATGTAGCGCGCGGCATCGCCGAGCGTGGCGTCGGCGGGCAGGGCGTGGAGGCGGCTCTTGACCACGGTGTCGAGCGTGCGCAGCTTGAGATAGTGCTCGATGCCCTGGTTGAGCACCACGTCGGTCTGCGAGACGATGCCGCAACGCTGGCCGCTGGCGTCCACCACCAGATAGTGGCGCATGCGTTCGTCGCGGAAGCGGATCGCCAGCTGGTGCAGGTTGATGTCGCGGGTGACGGTGCGCACCGGCGCGCTCATCACCGTTGCCACCGGGCGGTTGAAGGACTCGGGGTCGTCGAAGTCCACCGCCAGGGCGTCGCGTTCGGTCCAGATGCCGAGCACCACATCGCCGTCGACGACGAGGATGGAACTTACCCGCAGCTCGCTCATCAGCCGCGCCGCTTCGCTCAGCGGGGTGTGAGGCGGGCATTCGAGTATGCTCGGGTGGACGACTTCGCCGACCGTGATGGCGTGCGAGCTGAGGGTATGCAGCAGCGCATCATCGGCGATGGGAAAAAGGGGGGTCATCTGCGGACTCTACTGAGGCGACGGCGCGCGGGGCATGCGCAGTCAGGTGCCTACCTTAGCACCGCTTCGGAAAGCCCGCCAGACGCTACGCTGTTGGATATAGGCATTGTCTTGCGCGCGGGATGGCAAGCGGGGCGTCGCTGGGGTATGCTGGAAAGCGGCTGGCGTTATCGCCAAGGCATATTTCTTGAAGCGTGTCGAGGAGCACTGCGATGAAAGCGAAGGATTCCACCGACGGACCGAGCGCGCTGGGCCTGCCCATGCGTGAGTTTTCCGAGGCCTGGTTTGCGGCCTGCCTGCGCCCTCTGTCGGCCTGGCAGGAGTGGAACCGGGTGGTTGGCGGGCAGTGGGAGCAGTGGCTGCAACTGCTCGCGCGCACGCCCACGCCTTGGCTGCCTGCGCTGGCGGAAAAC
>WPCG01097446.1_pt1 | contig 13900 bp, 16 predicted proteins | sample 5403311 | NCBI WGS metagenome assembly WPCG01 (sample SAMN12869467, study PRJNA574797) | sludge metagenome | isolation source: wastewater treatment of Control | place: China:Beijing | collected 2019-05-17 | reverse complement strand
TCAGTTTGGCAAAAGCAACGAAAATATAAGATGATGACTGAAAATTATAGGTGCAATAGATGTGGTGGTTTGGCTGAAGATGTACATCATAAAATAACATTAACAGAGTATAATGTTAATGATTCCAATGTATCACTAAATTTAGATAATCTCGAATGCCTGTGTCGAAAATGTCACAACAAAGAAACACACGGTAAAAAAGATGAATATATGTTTGATAATAACGGAGACCTTATAGAAATATAGGGTCTTTTTGGTATAATTTAGTTAGGTGATAAGATATGAAAAACATCAAACTTGATAATTATAAGTTTAAAAAAGGTTTATTTATTGCTCCATTTAACGATTTGCCAGGATTAAAGCTTGGAAATTGGAACTATGAAAGGCTGCCATCATTTTTTTGGTTTGCATTAATACTCCAAAAGTATGGTCATAAGGAAGGGTTAGAGATTTGTGGCAAGATTATAAACTATGTATATAATAACTATAAACTTGATTTCCCTCTATTTTCAGATATTTTAAAGTTGAACAAAGACCAACAAGAAGTGTTTTTTGAATATATCCTAACATTAGTTGATGCAGAAACATTATATCCATTAACTTTAATTTTTTCGTATTCTAAATATCCAAACTTCTTTAAACACTTTTTTATTAAGGACATTGAAGTGGATAGAAAAAAAGTTTTAATAGAAGTTATTAGAAGTACATACGATAATCAAAGCGAAATTTCAACAGACATAAGATTTTTAATAGTTTGGAGTGGCGTTGTTGCTGGGAAAATGAAATTTTATAAAGGATTAACAATAGTGGATGTCTTACCAAAATATCCATACACATCACACTCAGAAGAGATTATGGGATTGTGGAGATCTACCGTTAGAGCAACTGAAGGTGGTATGCAAGTCATAGTTAAATACGATGATAATTTTAACAAAAGATTTTGGAAGGAAATTAGTGAAATGACAGATTGTGAATTGTATAGATTTAATTATGAACAAAATGAAGATTTAGATGAAATAAAAAAATATGTAGAAAGAATAATGCAAATAGCAAAATACTACAATGATTTATTTAAGGACTTTCACCCTTTAGACACAAAAATGGAAGTATTAATATCTATTTTTTGCTACTCTTATAAGAGGGTTTCAGAACTAGTTAACCATAATCTATTTAATCAAATTTCAGGTAGAAGTATAATTCGAAATATAATAGAAAATTATATAATGATGAAATATCTCAATGTTGAAGAGAAAAACCATCCAGATATTTGGAGAGAATTTATGTCATATGGTTATGGACAACTAAATTTAATATTGATAAAATATAAAGATGAGCAAAGAAAAGTACCGACTAATACTCATTTTAATGTTGAATATATTGATGCAATAATTAATTCAGAAACAGACACTAAATTTTTAGATATGGATACAAAGTACTTTAATAAAGAGAATATAAGAGTAAAAGCAGAAAAAGTAGATGAGAAAGAGCTTTTTGATTTTTATTATGATTATGATTCCCAATTTGAGCATGGTCTCTGGGGTGCAATTAGAGAAAGTGTATCAATTGCATGTAATAATCCAACTCATAGATATCATCACACTATTGATTATGAAAATATACAAAACTTGTCAAGTGTTTGGGAAGATTGCAAAAAAGTTATGAATATGACAGTTGATTACTTGAATTCTATTTATCCATTACCTCAAAAGTTACTATGAAAAATAAACATATAAAAGATTTGATGATAACGATTCAAATGGAATATTTAGATATTTTAAAAGCCTTGTCAGAAAAAATGACGATGGACAATGCTTATTTATTAATTGATGAGATAAAGCAGTTTTGGATAAAAAATGAAATGAAAATTGAGTTTATTATTGAAAACATTCTAGACAATAATAATATTACTTTCTTTACTGCTGCAACAGTTCTAGATTTATCTGGTGGCGATCAATTTCCATTTTTATTATGTGGTGAGTACCACATTTTTGATGATCCACTATTTTCACATCTTGAAAATGCTAATTTAAATTTAGGTAGTTACAGCCAGTTTTTATATGAAAAAGCAACAATTACTATAAATGATAATATTAGAATCATTGAAAACCATTCAGATTTAATATGGGTGATTCCTATAAGATTACTATATTCTAGTATTGATAAAGATGTCTTGAATAGAAATGTAGAAAATATTTTTGTTTCACTACTTAACGGTGTTACGGATTTAAACGATTATTTCTCAAAATGTAAAAATATAGATGATATAGATAAGCACTTTAAACCCGAATTAATAAATTCAGTAAATCTAACTGTGAATGAAAGACATGGAATGACATTAAAAGAAAAGTTTGCTTGTATTAAAAAAGAAAAAGCAGCTCAAAAACTTAATGCGCCAAATGATGCCGTTTTATTTTATATGACGTTGGGTGGATTGATAGGACAATCTATTGATATTATCTATACTTCTAGTACATCAAGGTTAATACCTTTTATTAGATATGAACCTACATATCATACAATTATGTCATTGATGAATAATTTTAAAACCATAGACAAACAGTTTATTGATATGGAAACTAAAATCACAAGATACTTCTTAATACAACTTTTCATTAATAAAGATGATTACATTGGATTTGATTTAAATATTTTTAGTGATTTAGTAGCTAAACACGGTGTAAGAGAAAAACTAGAGAGTCTACAAATAGATACAAATGATAAAGGTTCATTTGAAGCATTTAGAATTCAAATTGAAGTAATATTGGAAATGATAAAAAAAGATTTACCTCCCCCTGTCTAAAAAAAATTAATACCAACCCACACCGAACGCCCCACATCCAAAATACGTGGGGCAATTTTTTTGAAAACTTGAAATTTGAAGACCACCAAAACTTTAAAGACTGACAGAAACGTTGGTCTTTTTTCATGTCTAAAAAAATCATAACTGCACCCCCTATACCGCAACTATTATTTTTGTTAATTTGTATGCTCTGAGCCAACCTATAGCGTTTAACCTTGGGCGGTATAATTCTATTAACGAAGTGGTAATTGAAGGTGCTAAAGAAACGGAAACCCACGTGGTTAAACAGACATCTAAATAGACTCATCCCTGCCTCTGTCTCGCACTCCAAATGCTTTTCATGTAGGTTCCTTCGCAGAATTGGTAAGACATAAATCTTTAGTTAAACTTAATCATCCGAATTGGTAGACTTTAAATCTTTATGCGGTATTGTTGTGTTAAAGAAAAAGTAATTTATACCAAAGGTATAAAAATACAAAAGGAGCTTAAGATGGGAACTAAAATTTATGTACTAGTAGCATATACAAAAGATGGCAAAATTGTTGACTTAGGATATTCTGAATCATTAGAAATGACAAGAAATGAAATTAAATCAATTGAGACCATAGAACAACTAAATGAACTAGGAATTGATGAGTGCAAATTCAAGATCAGAGATAACTACTATCCAACAAACTACTATGGATTGGAGCATAACAATGTCAATTAAATATAAAATCATCGCAAACCAAAACTTTATAGAAACAGAGTATAAAGGTGAAGTTCAAAACCATGATGAATTACAAGTAGTTCTAAAGGGTGTATACGATAAGTTTAATAAAGGTACTCCAGCTTCAGTTGAACTAACTTATAAAGAAGCAACAGAAGAACAAATCAAAAATGAACGAGAACGAATTAAAAGTATTGTTACTGAAGAATTTAATAAGATGAAAGAAAATGGTGAAATCTAATGTCTAGTGAAAAAAGATGTGATATCTGCCAGAAGAAATTTAGTGGCTATGGTAATAACCCTGCACCACTAAGGGCAAGTGTATGTTGCGATGAATGTAATTTAAAGATTGTTGTACCACTTAGAATTTACCAGTCAACAAAAGAACCAACAAGTGCCCTATTGTTCAAACAAGATGGCAGTGTAACAAAGATTAAACCCAAAGACACATACTTCACCCTAAAAGAGTTACAAACGCTTGTAGGGGGCTTAATCGAACTATATCCAAAAAGATTACATGATCATTTAATTGTTTGTAATGAAGAAGGATTACTACTTGATTTGGAACCCAATGATGTCTTTAGAAAATATGCAAATATCACACTCATGGGTGATGTCTTATTATGTCCAGTAGCAATATTTGAAGAACCGTAAGGAGCAAATAATGAGCAATATAAAATGTGTACATGATGAATACCAAAGACTATCAGTATCACTTGGTGTTGATAGGTTAGATGATAGTAAAAAAGTATTAGTAGAAGAACTTGTTAAACAAGCTTCTTTTTTGCTAGTGGAACTAGATATCTTAAAAGAACAAATTGATACATATGGTGCAATTCAAGTAAATAAGAATGGTCGCCAAAAACAAACAGAAGCGAGTAAACACTATAACCGAACAGTCACTACATTTTCAAACATCATTAAAAGCATCCATTCAATTATCGGTAAGAGTGCAGATGATGGTGATGATGAACTAGAAAAGTTCTTGAAAGGTTTATAAGATGACAGATAACTATTTAATTGAGTACTATCAAGAAATCGAAAAAGGAAATATTATCGTTGGGAAAGAACTAAAAGACCAACTTGATTTTTTGATATCTGAATTAAGTAACCCTAGATTTGTTTTTGATACTAGACCAGGATTACATCGAATCAAGTTTATTGAAACATTTTGTAAACACACGAAATCACCATTTAACGGGCAACCTTTTATTTTAGAGTTATGGGAAAAAGCACTACTACAAACTGCTTATGGCTTTAAGTATAAAGAAACTGGACTTAGACGCTTTAATGAAGTGATTTTATTAGTGGCAAGAAAAAATGGTAAGACAACATTCATTGCTGGTATTGATTTAGCAGAGTTTTTCTTATCAAATGGTGGCACAGATATTATTTGTGCATCCAATACAAACGATCAGGCATCCATTTTATTTGAAGAAATAAACAATATGCGTGAAGGTTCTAAAACTTTAAGAAATGAAAAGTATTCAAAAAAGAATATTTTTTATATTTATTCACCCAAGACTAAAAATAAAATTAGAAAACTATCAGCTCAAAGTAGAAATAAGGATGGTTTTAATATTGAAGTTGGTTGTATTGATGAGGTACATGAGATGACTGATTCAAAAGTATATGATGCAATCAAACAAAGTCAGTCAACTAAGTTAGAACCACTCATCTTTATTATTACAACAGAAGGGGTCGTTACCCAAGGGTTCTTAGATTCTAAATTATCCTATGCAAGAAAGTTAATTAATAGAGAAATTGAAGATGAACATATCTTACCCTGGTTATATACCCAAGATAGTGTTGAAGAAATCTATCAAGATAAAAAGACTTGGCAAAAATCAAACCCAAGTCTAGGGACAGTTAAACTTCCCAGTTACTTAGATGATATGATGAATAAATCCAAACACGATCATGCGATGAAAGTCACGATGCTTTGTAAGGACTTTAATATTAAACAAACTGACCAAGGTGCATGGTTAGAGTTTAAAGATGTGGTTAATACAGAAACCTTTAAAGTTAAAGAGATTAGCGATAGTTACGCTATTGGTGGTGTTGACTTATCTAATACGACAGACTTAACAGTGGCAATATTATTAGTTATTAAAAATGGCAAAAAGTATGTGCTTACTCAATACTTTATGCCAGCCGATGTATTAGAGAAACGTAAAGAAGAAGATAATGCACCGTATGATATTTGGTTAGCCAAGGGACTTGTTACAGTGACTCCAGGCAGTCAAAATGATTTTTCATTAGTAACCAAGTGGTTTATAAAAATGATTAGAGAACATGGTATTAGACCACTTTGGATTGGCTATGATCCGTGGAACTCACTTTATTGGGTTAAAGAAATGGAAGATGCTGGTTTCACATTAGAAAAAGTTAGACAAGGTATTTATTCTTTATCAGAGCCAATGAAACAATTAGAAGCTGATTTAAAGAATAAACTTGTGAACTACAACAATCATCCAATGATGAAATGGAACCTTGCAAACACCCAAGCCAAGGTTGATATCAACGGAAACATTCAACCATCTAAACTAGGTTCTAAATTTAAACGAATTGATGGTGCAGTGGCACTGATTATTGCGTATGCTGTTTTAAATAGATACAAGTCAGAATATGAGGGGATGATCAGATGAGTATTTTTGATATCTTTAAAACCAAAAAGAAAAGTAGTCAAATAAATGACTTTAATCTTTTCACGGCTAATCTAGACTTTAGTAAGTCAAGTGCGAATAGATTAGAAGATAGTGATTTAGCAGAAATCTGTATTGATAGAATCGCTAGTCATATCTCAAAACTAAAACCTAAACATATTAGAAATAGAAAAGAAGGTTCAGTTGAAATTATTGATGATGAAATCAATTTTAGATTAACACATTACCCAAATGAGTATATGACAACCGCAGAGTTTATTTACAAAGTCATTAGTTTACTACTTTCTAATAACAACTGCTTTATTTACTTGTCCTATGATACCAATAATAATTTAACTGGCATGTATCCCTTAAACCCAGCAAAGGTTGACATTAAGCAGGACTTGGGTGATTCGTTATTCTTAGAGATGGACTTCGGTGATGGCACTAACTATACACTCCCTTATGAAGCATTTATACATTTAAAAAGATTGTATAAGAAACATGAAATCTTTGGTGGCGATGGTGCAATATCAAGCCATAAACAATTAATTAAAAGTATTCAAATGAATGAGAACCTATTAACAGGCTTAGAAAATGCCTTAAGGTCAAGTTTCCAAATTAAGGGTTTGTTAAAAATGAATGCGATGTTATCGGAAAAAGATAAACAACGACAAAAAGAAATCTTTGATGAATCTCTTAAAGCAAACCGTGATAAGAATGGTTCAAGTATTATTCCAGTTGATATGAAAGCAGACTATATTCCTTTATCAATTGATCCAAAAGTGATTGATAAAGAAACACTTAACTTTGTTCAAAGTAAAATCTTAAATTACTTTGGTGTAAGTGAGGCAATCCTAAATTCAAAATATGATGAAAATGAGTATAACGCATTTTATGAAAATACACTTGAACCACTCACTATCTTTTTATCCAATGCATTTAGCAAAGCCCTACTAAGTAGACAAAATCTACTTGATGGCGAACAAATACTCTTTTATGGTGAACGTTTAAACTATGCATCATGGTCAAGTAAGATTACCGCAATTGAAAAGTTAATGGGTCTTGGAATATTCTCAGTTAATGAATCACGTGGGGTTTTAGGATACCCACCCATTGAAGATGGTAATAAACGAATTCAAAGTCTAAACTATGTCAATACAAAGTACGCTGATGAATATCAGGTTGGAAAGGAAAACGAAGATGATTAATAAAGAAATTAGAATTGCAGAAGTTAAAGCAGCAAGTGAAGCAGAAATGCTTATAGAAGGCTATGCTATTAAGTTTAATGAAGAAACATTAATTGGTAGTGAAGCACACGGCTTTAAAGAAATTATAGATAGAGATGCACTAGATGGGGCTAACATGAAAGATGTCCCACTTAAATATAATCATCAAGATAACTTCTTGGTTTTAGCAAGAACAAGAAACAAATCACTTGAGTTAGAAATTGATGATGTGGGATTAAAGATTAAAGCAAGATTATTAGATACACTATCAAATCGTGACATTTATAAGATGGTACAAAGTGGACTCTTGGATAAGATGAGTTTTGCATTTACGGTAAAACACCAAACCTGGAATAGGGATGGTAATGTTCCTCTTCGTAATATTTTAAAAATTGAACGGTTATATGATGTGTCCATTGTAGATGTTCCTGCTTATGAAGGAACAAGTGTTTATGCAAGGAGTCTAGAATTACTGGATAGTGAAACTAGAGCATTGGAAAATGAAAAACTTGAGAGATGCAAACAAATCATAAGAAAACGAATAAAAATTAAAGGAGAAATTTAAACATGAATTTAAATGTTCGTAAACAAGAAATTGATGTCCGCATTAGTGCCATCAAAAGAGAATCAGAAAGTGCTGAATTAGAAGCACTAGATAGTCTTGAAAAAGAGTTGGATGAACTACTTAAAGAACGCAATGTCATTGATAAAAAACTATTACTTGCATCTAAGTTTGTACTACCAACCATTAACCCTGAAACTAACAGCCAAGTAAGAACAGAAATGTTAGAAAAACGTGGTGCAGATTTAAAAGAAAAACGTGCTGTCCAAGTTTCACAAGATGAAATATTATTAACTGAACATACAAGTAATAATTTAGCACCATATCCATTTGGTGAGGTAAGCTCTTTAGTTGATAACATTAATCTTATTAACTTAAATGGTGGAGAAACTTATAAGAAAACATTTGTTAAAGAATCAGGGATTGCTGGTGCAACACTAGAGGGCGAAGACTACAACGAAACAGAACCAGAGTTTGGTTATGTAACGATTACTAAAAGTAAGTTAACTGCCTACACAGAAATTACTGAAGAGTTAGAAAAATTACCAAGTGTTGATTATCAAGCTGAAGTGATTAAGAATATTAAAACGAGTTTGAAGAAAAAGTTATCACTTGAAATCTTAAAAGGAAACGGCTCTGCTAATAACTTTACCGGAATATTTTCTGATAAAGCCGTCGCTCTTGCAGATACTGAAGATTTAGAAATTGCTGAGATTAATGAAAACACACTAGATGATATTATCTTTGCATATGGTGGGAGTGAAGATGTTGAAGGTGGGGCAGTTTTAATCTTAAACAAAAATGACTTACGTGCCTTTGCAGGACTTCGTACTAAAGAAGGTAGAAAGATCCATACGATCGACTATGTGAGTCATACCATTGATGGTATTCCATATATCATCAACTCTAATACTGGAGCAATTTCAAATCCAAATACTGCAGTGGGTAGTTATGCGATGGCTTATGGTTCACTTAAAAACTATGAAGTCGCAATCTTCTCGCCAGTAGAAATTGCTAAATCAAACGACTATAAGTTTAAACAAGGCATCATCTCATATAAGGCATCAGTCTTTGTGGGTGGAAATGTGGTTGGATATCAAGGGTTTGTTCGTGTTAAAAAAAGCGAAAAGACAGAAATAGAAAATCCAGAAGATAACGGTTAAGATTTATGGTAGACAGCGTCTTATTAAAAGTTAAGCGCAGTCTACTCATTCCAGATAGTGAGACTTATGCTGATGGAGAGATTAATATGCTTATTAATGCTTGTAAGGAATTAATCTCTTCAACAGGGGTAAGTAAGGGTGTGGTTGATGAATCAGAGATTGCACTAACCCTTATCTTTATTTATTGTAAAACGTTCTTTGGCTTTAAAAGCGATGGAACAGTTAGAGAACTTCCAAGTAGTTTTTATACAATCTTAAATCAATTAGCCATATCAAGGGGTGAGTAGATGCCAAACGTAAGAATTAGTTTAATTAAAGTTGAAAAGAAACGTGAAAAATATTTAGTCTTATCAGAAAAAGAAGTCATTGGTATTGAACGAAGCTTAACGACAACGGAGTTTGAAACGAGTATTCAAACCAAGTTAAATATTGTAAGAAAGATTATGGTTGTGTCCTTCCTATATAGTGGCGAAAAGTTTGTTAAGGTATCTGGTAATTTTTATAAGGTTGAAAGAACTTATGACCTAGGTCAATACATTGAAATTTACCTTGTAAGTACACCACTATTAGATGAGGACTTCATCTATGAATAAAGCATTAGATAGTATTAATAGTTTGGTGCAAAGATATGGTGAAGAAGTAGTTATTAAGATAGATAAGCGTATTGATCAAACAGCAGATGAAATCTTGGAATATATTAAGGCAAACACTCCAAGAAGCGATAGTGGAAATAATCACTTAGCTGATTCATTTGTTAAAACAAAAATTGGCGACATCGTTTATATTTCATCAAAGACTAAGGGAAAACTTGTTCACTTAATTGAATTAGGCTTTAAGCACACAAGTGGAAAATTTATTAAGGGTAGACCCTTTCTTATTCCAAGTTATGAGAAGTTTACTCCACAGATGTTAGAAGATTTAAAAAGGATAATTGAACATGGCACTTCGTAATGATCCAATCTATAGAGCATTAAAGCCAGTGACTAAAAACGTCTTTTATCTAGAAAATATTAACGACAACCAAAACCTAAACAATCAAATGCCGTTTATCGTTTGGAGTGTTGTATCCAAAAGACCGATAAATGCAGATAACAAGGTAACAATTTATAAGGTTACCTATCAAGTCACACTAGTAACTAAAAAAAGAAGTGAAGCACTAGCACACAGACTTGAACAAAGACTTAATGAAAAAGAACTACCACATCAAATGATTAGTAGTTATCAAAATGATGATTACTCGTTAAATCGAGTATATGAAATCCAAATTATAACTAAAGGAGGTTATTAACAATGGGAAACAAAGTATCGTTTGGACTAACCAATGTTTATTATTCAAAAATTACTACAACTAGTGATACCGATACATACGGCAATCCAGTAAGACTTTATGGCGCACAAGAATTATCATCTGAAGTGATTGGTGGTAGTGAGCGTATTTATGCAGATGATGCGGTGATTGCGACTCTAACACAAAATGCAGGGCGTAATATCACCTTAAAACTTACTGAACTAAGTGAAGACTTTAAAACAAACATTTTAGGTTACATAAAGTTGGCTAATGGTAATCTAGTTGAAGTTAATAATGCAAAACATGAAAAGTTTGCGTTAGGCTTTGAGTTTCAAGGTGACAGCGAAGCACGTCGTGTTTGGTTTTATAAATGTTCAGTAACACCAATTAATGAGGCAACCAAAACTAAAGGTGAATCAGCTGAGGCAAATAGTATCTCACTTTCAATTGTTGCAGAACCAGTACCGGTGGGAAACTATTTAATCACACATATTGTTTCACATAAAAATGATGATAACTATGCAGCGTTTTTATCAACAAAACCTGAACTGCCAGCAATTGTGGGTTAATGCTATGGAAAAACAAATCGATATTGGCGGTAAAACCTACCGCCTTAAGTCATCACTATACTCCATCATTTCTTATAAAAACACATTTGGCACTGAACTCTTTAGTGATATTACTGGTATTGAAAAGGTCGGTAAAAACAGTGATGATGTTTCTAATGTAATCAATACGATATTCCGTATCTTTTATATTCTACATAAGCCGTTTACCAATCAAAGTTATGATGACTTCTTAAATGAATTTGACTTTGATATTTTAGCAAACCAAGAAGAGTTAACTAAATTAAGTGAAGTCATTGCAGAGGTGTTTAAAACATCAAAAAACGACCCGGGGAGAAGTATAGAGAAGAGATAAATACTTCTCCCATTACGGCTTCAATTATCTTAAACCTAGGAGAGTTAGGTATTCCTATTAAAGATAGTGAACTCTTTAGTATTGAAACTTATTTTGAGATTGTTGAACTAAAGATTAAAACATTAAATGAAGATAGTTACAGTAGACGTGCTAGTCAAATAGATATTGATAAATTCTTACTTTAGAAAAAAGGGGTTAAGGTTATATGGCAGAAACCATTAAAGGCTTAAATATAAAACTTGGTTTAGATACATCTGATCTTGACCAAAAGTTAAAAAATATTAATAGTGAGTTAAAAGAAGAACAAAAAGATTTAAGAGCCATTAATAACTCACTTAAATTTGATAGCACCAATCTTGATAAGTGGCGTGAAAAACAAGACAAGTTAAATAGCATTCTAGAAAATACTAAAAAAAGATTAGAAGTACAAAACGCTAGATTAGAAGAAGCGAAAAAGGCATTAGAAGTTGGAGCGGTCTCACAAGAGCAATTTAATCAAGTTAGGCGTTCCGTTGAGTATACAGAATCAGATATTAATAAGTTAAACCAAGAACTAAAGAAAACTGAAGAACAAATTAAAAAGATTGGTGGTATTAATACTGAGAACTTAAAGAAAATAGGTTCTAATTTTACTAAGTATGTTACAGCACCAATTTTAGGCGTTAGTACCGCTCTATCTGCTTTGGCCGTTAAGGCAACCCAAACTGCAGATGATCTAGCTGATGATGCATCAAAGGTATATTTATCAGTAGAAGCTTATCAAGAGTGGGGCTATGTTGCAAAGATGCTTGCTGTTGATAGTGCTAATCTTCAAAAGGCACTCATTAAAACCAATTCCATTATAGGTGAAGTCAGTAGTGGTGGAGAAAAGTATAATGAAACACTAGCGAAACTTGGACTATCATCAGATAAACTAATTGGTAAAAACACCGATGAAGCCTTTGAAATTATTAGAAGTGCGTTAGCAAATGTTGAAGATCAAGCAACAAGAACTATGATCGCAAATGAAATCTTTGGCGAAAAGTTAGGTAGTGAACTTGCTCAAGTTATATCTGCAACTACAAGTGATATTACAAACTTACGTAATGAAGCAAAAGAACTGGGCATTGTTACAACTGAACAAGCAGAAATTAGTGGTAGGTTTCATGATTCACTTGATAACCTAAAACAAAGTGTAACTGCATTAAGTGTTTCAATCGGTGTAGAAATCGTACCAACCTTACAAAAAATGGTTGAAACCGTTCAAAACAAAGTCCTACCAGTTATTAAAAACTTAACGACATGGTGGAGTAATCTATCAAATAGTGTCAAAAAAACAATTGTTATCTTACTCGGTGTACTTGCTGCTATAGGACCTGTTGTAAGTATTGTTGCAAAAATCATTCCAATGATTAAAACCTTAAAGGCAGCAATGGCTGGTGGTGAAATCCTTAAATTCTTCCAAGGTTTTTCGTTTGGTAAAGTTGCTCTAATAGGGCTTGTTGCAGTCCTTGCGGTATTACTACTTCAAAATGAGAAGTTTAAAGAAACACTAAAAAATCTCATGGAGATATTTTCTAAGTTACTTGAACCAATTGGAAAACTTATTTCTAGTTTAGTAGAGAAGTTAGAACCAGTGATGAACTTAATTGTCGAAGTATTAAATCAAGTCATTGATGTTATCGTAAGTTTAATAGAAGGTATCATGCCAGCCCTTGAAACAATCATCAATGTTATTGTTGATGTGTTGGGGAATGTGATTACAATCATCATAGACTTAATTGATGAAATATTACCAGTCATTATTAACCTAATTGGAGAGATCGTAAAGATAATTGAAGCACTAAAACCAATTATAGAAGTGATCATAAATTTAGTAAGTAAAATCATTAGTCAACTTATGAACCTAATTCAAGCAATACTAGAACCCATAATGAAGATACTTAATATCTTTATCAATATTATTGGCACAATCATTGGTGTTTTAGGTAACTTAATTAACATCATCTTAAAACCACTTAATTCAATATTAAATGTATTAGCATCAATCATTGAAGTGATTGTATCTATTCTAGGGGTTGTCATCAATGTTATTGTAGCTGTATTAGAACCTGCATTAAAAATTATCTTTGCAATCCTTGAACCGCTTCTTTCAATTCTCATGGTCTTCATTGAAATCATTGCATCAATAATGGAATTACTTTCACCACTCATTGAAATGCTACTGGCACCCTTAATAGAACAACTTGATTTTATAGCATATATCTTTGAAGCACTTGCACCACTGATTACGATGGTGGGTGAAATATTAGGTGGCATACTTGCACCAGTATTAGAAGTTATCTTTATGTTACTAGAACCAATTCTTTGGGTCTTGGAAAAAATCATTGATGCCTTTAAATGGATAGCAGATAATATCAAAGGTATTTTTGATGGTGTAGGAAGTGCAATTAAAAGTGTGGGTGGATTCTTTGGTGACTTATTCACTGGAAAACTTTTCCAAAAGAACAGCAATACAACAACCAATAACTCAACCACAAACAATGTAACAGTTAATACCACTGCATCAAGTTTTGATATCAATTCAATTGATAAAGCATTAGG
>WPCG01031352.1_pt1 | contig 13916 bp, 16 predicted proteins | sample 5403311 | NCBI WGS metagenome assembly WPCG01 (sample SAMN12869467, study PRJNA574797) | sludge metagenome | isolation source: wastewater treatment of Control | place: China:Beijing | collected 2019-05-17 | reverse complement strand
CGCGCAAGGCGGGCGGTCGTTTGCCGGCCTTGCGCGCCGGTCGGGTGGCACGAACCGCGACGTCGAACGATGGCACGGTGCAGGCCGGGCGTCAGCCGGGCCGGCCAAGGCAGTACAAGCAGAACTGATGAGCAGGATGCGGATGATGGTGTCACGGCACAGCGGGATGGGACGGGCACGAACTGCCGAGGACGATCAGAGACGACTGCGGACGGTCTGGCGGATTGACCCAGTAACGCTGTAGCGTTACTGTGCAGACGCTTTGCAGCATGTGCAGACGCCTTGCAGCAGGAGCAAAAAAAACCCGGCCTTGCGACCGGGTGTAAGTCATGCGATGACGAAACTACCTGCCGCCGCCGAGGTATGCCAGTACCTCAATCACGTGATGCAATGCAAAGATCGCGTGAGCGGCGGCCAGGGCTATCAGCCCGGGTACACCAAACAACTCCTGCATAGGCAGTCTCCTTACTGAAAAGGAACGTTCTTCCGGATCAACCGATCCGGAAGCGCCCCGCTTTGCGTCGCGGGACGGATCAATCATATCCAAGAATCTGCCATCGGCAACTGTTAAGCCTGTGCATTCACTCACTTGACATTCAGCGGAATTGGAGCATGCCCGGCGGCCTATCGCTGGATGAAGTCCGCCAGATCCTCAAAAATCATCCTTCCCTTTTTTTGCGCCTCCGAACCGGGAGGATCGACGGCACCACTACGCCGGAGATCAAGCATGAAAACCAGGGAACCGCGGACATCCTTCCCCTGCCTCCACCGGGACGCACTGGAGAAGATCGACGGCACTACACCGCCTGAGATCATCGTGAAGTTCACAAAGCCACGTCAGCGCACCCCGGAAATTCGTCCCCTGCCGCGCCACTTCTGCAGTTGTGATGCTTGCCGGACTCGAACTGTCGGAGACCGCGTCATGCACAAGGAAGAAGAGCCTCGCTGGAAACGCTACATCTCGGCCATCGGCCAATTTCTGGCGCGCTACTCACTTATCAAAGCCCTCGACCAGATCATGGACGCGCTCAACGATTGACCCGTCTATGCGTTCAGGTTATTTGAACGTATTATCCGAACATCATTTCCGGGCGATCTGGACACGGTCGGTGGGGAGAATTTTTCCCCCTAAGCCTGCGGCTCGCGCGCGCGGCGCGCGGACACTGTCCGCCCGTTTTTCTGGACACCTCGGGGGGCGCGGATGCTGTACCTCAAGCTGCGGAAAGGGCGGACCCGCAAGGGCGACAACCGGCGTTCGGTGGTGCCGATCGTGCGCCGCAAGACGCGCAAGTATGGGCAGGTGCTCGACGAGCGCGCGCTGTCGGTGCGGCGCGACTGGCTGGTGACCGGCGCGAACGCGGCGGGCAAGTCACGCTGGCTGGGGCGGCTCTATGGCGAGGCGCCGGGCATCTGGAAGAACCGCCCGACCATCTACCTGCGCGCAGTGGCGCCGCTGTCGGCCTGGGGCGAAGACGAGCGCGTCAAGAGCTGGTGCGAGAAGGCCGGGCAAGCGTGGTCGAAACTGCGGGTATGGGAACGGGTGGAAAAGCTGGTCGGGTGGATCGAGGAGCACCGCGCGGTCGTGCTGCTCGATGACGCCCACCTGATGACAGGCCGTAAGGCCGATGTCGCGCTGCGCTGTGTGCGGGTCGCTGGCCTGGTGGTGACCTCGGCCAGCGCGGAAGGGCGCATTCCGATCACGCTGCGCCTGGCGCTGCAAGGGCGCGAACCGGAGCGGGTACACCTCGACTCGGACGCGCCCTATGACATCACCCCGGTTCTGGCCTGGATTCTGGTCGTCATGGCCGCAGCGGCCGGCGCCTGGCCGCTCGCGGCCGCCATCGGCGGCATGACCATGCTCGGGCGCGGCGCACGGGCCGCCCGGCAGACATGATGACGCTGCGCACTTTCTTGCGGGCGCTCTGGTATCGGACGCTCGCGGGCGCGACGGTCGGGCTCGCCTGGGGCGCGATTCTGCTCGCCTGGCTGTTTCTTGCCGGCTGCGCAGGTGCTACGGACACCGCCAGCGCCCGGCCACCGCCGCCCTGGCATCTGCCGCGCTTTGACGGTACGACACCAGACGACGAGGACCGCGCACACCCGCCCGCCGGCCAGCTCGCACCCGGCCCGGTGGTGGATTACCGCACACTCTATGACATTGTGATTACCTGCTATCCGACGCGCTCCTGGTGGAAGCCGGAAATAGCGCTTGAGGGCCGGATCGCGCAGGGCGACAAGCAAGACAACGCACTCGTTCAGAGCGCGGAAACCTCGACTTACGTGGGTATCGTCGCGCGCGTGCCGCTGTATTCGGCGGTCGAGCTCGACCGCGAGCGCGAGCGCGAACGGCTGCGCCGCGGAGAGATCGCGGCGGCTGTCGGCAAGCTGGTCGCGCTGGTGGCCGACCGCGAGGTGCACCATCGGGAGCTCGGCCTGCTGCGCAGCATCGAGGACCGCTCCGGGCGCCGGGTCGCGGCGGGCGTGGCCGAGACCGCCGAACAGATCACCGCGATCCGCAACGTCGCCCAGCTCGAAAGCAAGATCATCCAGAACCGCGCGGACCTCCAGGCGCAGGCGCTCGTCATCGTCGGCATGTGCAAGGACCGCGGCGACGTGGAGCGCGTCGTCATGGACCTGATCGAAACCGGGTGGCCACGCCAGTGAGGTGGATGAACCACGCTGCGCAAACCGGCGCAGTGGCGGCAGTGATCGACCCCGGTTTCGTGCCGCTCGCGGTGCTCGGCGCCACCGCGCCGGACTGGCTGGAGTGGATCATCGGCGCGCTGCGCGGGCGCCCGGTCAAACACCGCACCGTTACCCATGTGCTGCTCTCCTGGGTACTCGCGGCGGTGTTCTTCGCCTTTGTGTGGGACTGGAACGGTTACGGGCTGGCCTTCGCGCTCGGCGGCTGCTGCCACTGGCTGCAGGACTCGGTGACGATTACCGGCGTGCCGGCGACCTGGTGGAGCGACCGGCGGACCACACTGCTGGGCGGGCGCCTGCGCACCGGCGGCATCGGTGAATACATCGTGTCGGCGGTGGTCGTGCTGGCCTGCGCCGGCATCGTGGCCACGCGCGGGCCGGACGGCGGCTATCTGCCCTTTTTCCGCAACTGGCCGGGCCTGTACGCCGAAGGGCTGGTCGACGGCGCCGAATGGCGCCGCCACCGCTTCGAGTGGTTCTAGGTCAGTCCTTCCAGGCGCGCAGGGCGTCGATCATGCATTGCGATTGTTCCGGCGTGCCGTAGGTGACGGTCAGCAGGATCTGCACCGGCTCGGGAATGTTGCGACCGGATTCGTAGCGCGATCCGCCGGACTGGGTGACGCCGACGCGCTCCCAAAAAAGCTCCTGCCGCAGGCCGGTTTTCTTGCGGAAGGCGCGGAGTTCATCGGGGCTGGAGAACTTCAGGCAGGGTAGTTTCATGACGAGGCCTCCGGATGGTCAGGCGCTGGACTTGGGCGCACGGGGTTTGCGCGCGCGTTTTGCGGGCGCCGCCTCGGGTCGGGGTGCCTCGGCCGACTTCAGGGCCGCCAGAAGCGCGGCGTTCTGCTCGGTGAGCGCCTCCAGACGACCGGAAAGCCGGGCGGCGTCTTCCCGCGCCTGGGTGGCTTCCCGGCGCGCGGTGTCGCAGTCGGCTTCGGCCTTGCCCAGGCGCCCGGTGGTGCGCTCGGCTTCCAGCGCTGCGGCTTCGGCCTTCGCCCTCTCGGCTGCCAGCTCGGCGTGCAGCCGGTCGCGTTCGCCGGCCAGCGCCTGGCCGTTCTTCTGCTGCTCGGCCAGCTCGGCGCGCAGGTCGGCGACGCGGTGCTCCAGTTCCGCGCCGGTGGCCTCGGCGCGATCCGCGCGCGTCATGGCCGCGGACAGTTCGGCACGCAGCCTGTCGCGCTCCACTGCGCTCGCCTCGGCTGCCGCGCGGGCCTCTTCCTCAAGTGCAGCAATGCGCGCCTGCGCCCGCTCCAGTTCGTCCGCCTGGGCGTCGAACGCATCGGCGAGCTCGACGCGCATCTGATCGAGTTCGACGCGCTCGGCGTCCCATGCTGCCTGCGCCTCGCGCAACGACTGATTGGCCAGCTCCTGAGCCTGGGTCCAGAGCTGGGCGGCAGCCTGCGCGCTCGCCTGGGCTACGGCCTCGGGCACGGCGATGGCGACCGGCGCCGCCTGTGCGGTCTGCTGACGGCGCCATTCGCGCATCGCCGCGGTGGCCGCGTGCATGTCCACCCGCGCGAGCCGGCGGACCTGGTCGACGGTGGGCATCGCCTGCCGGCCCGCGTCCTCGAAAAGCTGGTTGGCGGCGGCAAAGACGCGCTCGCGCGCATCGGCGGCAGGGTTCGGGGTGTTCATGTGCTGACCTCCGGGCGATAAATCATCATAACCATAATAATATTATTGTGATGATGATTATGCAAGCGGAAAATGTGCATCTTCCCCAGCTCGGAAGCCCGCTAGACCGCCTCGATCAGCTCCGGACCGTCATTGCGCACGTTGCCGACCGCCTTCGCCACCGGATGAAACGCCAGCATCGCTTCGGGGCAGGGCCGGACAAGTGCCCGCACCTGGTCGGCACCGGTCGCACCGTCGAGCCAGGCGGCGTAGTCGCCGGCCTCGAGGATGACGGGCATGCGGTCGTGGAGCGGACGCATAACCGCGTTCGCGTTGGTGGTGACGATGGTGAAGGAGTCGATGACCTCGCCGTCACCGGGGCGCGTCCAGCGCTCCCACAAACCGGCAAGGCCGAGAAGTTCACCCCCGGCAGGGTGGATGTAGAAGGGCTGTTTGCCGCCAGCGGCGACCGGCTGCCACTCGTAGAAGCCGTTCGCCGGTACGATGCAGCGCCGCCGGCGGAAGGCGGAACGGAAGGACGGCTTCTCGGCGACGGTCTCGCCGCGGGCGTTGATGAGCCGCGCGGCGCCCGCTTCGTCCTTCGACCAGGACGGCACCAGGCCCCAGCGCAGCAGGCTGGCCACACGCTCGCCGGACGGGCGCTGGCGAATCACCGGCAGCCACTGCAAGGGGGCGGCGTTGTAGCGCGGCGAGAAGTCCAGTCCGTCGACGTCGGCGTCGAACCGCTCGCGCAGGCGGCTGACAGGACCGTAAAGCGCATAACGTCCGCACATGGTCGGGCGGGCCTGCCCGGCCCGTCGGGAGTGGCACAGAACCGGGATTCTCGCCCCTTCGGCCGTCGGGAACAACGAACGCCCGGCGGGGCACGGAACGGCGGTCACTTCGACTTTCTGCAGACCAATCCGCCCGATGGGTTCCGGCGGCGCTGGGCGGTGGCTGCGATGGTGGAGCGGGGGAGGTGTTCCGTTGGCCTCGCCCCCAAAAGGGGGCCTGTTGGATGGGGAGGGGGGGCCGGCTTGGCCGGGGGAACCCCGAAGGGGTGCCCCTCGCCCGGCGGGGCTGAAATTCGCCAGTAATCCACAGGAAGGGCCACCCAATTACAGGTAAGAAATACAGGCAAAAAAGCTAAAGGCACCTTACAGGTTTAGGGGGGGGGCGATCATGCGTGAAAAGGGGGGGCGACTATGCGTGGACAACCCGGAAAGGGGGGGGTGACTATGCGTAAACAGGGGGGGGTGACTATGCGTGGACAACTCTGGCAATCCACAGGCTTGCCCACCGGGGCCGCGCGAGGGACTACGTCTTACGCATTAAGCATAACTAGGGGCCGATTATGCGTGCCGTTGCTGGGTAAACCGGCTGTCGGCGGCTTACTTGTAGGGGATCGGCGGCGGTGACGGGTACATCATCAGCCCGCCGAAAACCGGCTGCACCTTGGCGGCCGGATAGACGGCCAGCACCTTCTTGAGCGCCGGCATGAAGGCCTTCTTGAAGTTCTTGTCCGCCTCGGGGCCGTGGTACTCCTGGCCGAACTGCTCGCGCAGGCTGGACCAGTGCAGCACCAACGGGCGCCCGGTGATGCGGTGCAGGCGCTCGGCGAGCATCGCGTATATGTCCATCGCAAGCGAAGAACCCTTGAGCGCGTACATCGCGCGCACGTCCTGCGGCACGGCGTGGGCGATGAGCGACTGATAGTAGTCGTCGGAAAAGGTCACCACGCCCGGCCACAGCGCGCGCTGCGGCGAGTCCTTGGGATGAATCCAGGCCTCGAACTGCTTAACCGGCTGGCCGTTGTAGGTATAGGCGCGGCCCGCCGCGGAGAAGCCCAAAGTCATGTGGCAGGCGGCCAGCGCCTGGACCTGCTTCTTGAAGCTGGTGAGCGTGCCGTTCTTGCCGCCGGTCGATTCCTTGCCCAGCAGGCGCAGGAACTCGGCAGCGCTGTCGCCGACCTCGATGACCGGGGAGCGGGTTTTCACTGCCTGGGTGTTGAGCCAGGCGAGCACCAGGCGCGGATTGGCGCCGTAGGGGATGGGCTGCTGCACCAGCGCCTTGCCGTCCCACAGCGCGCCCGCGGTCACGCGCAGCGCGGCGCCGCCGCAGATGCGTTCGAAGATGGTTTTGCCTTCGACCGCCTTCGGCCCGCGCGGCAAACCGACCTGGCACAGGATCGCGTGCAGATAGGCGATGTCGCTGCCGCTGGGCGGCTCGGTCGAGATCGTGGCCGCACGGTCGAGCAGTTCGCCCACGTCCGGCGCGCGCGCGCGCTTGCGCGGCGGCTGTGGCGGTTCGGGCAGATCGTCGAACAGCGTGGCCATCGAGGGCGGGTCAGTGGTTCAGGCCGTCGAAGGACAGCCCGTGCTCGACCGCGCGATGAATCGCCAGGTTGATGACCGCGGCACGACTTTGGCCGAGCTCGGCCGCGAGTGCGTCGACCTTTTCCAGCAGGGCGGGGGGCATGGTCAGCGTGATCTGCTGGCGCTTGCCCTTGATGACGCCGCGCGGCTTCTTGGGCGCGTCCGGCGCGCCGGAGATGAAGGCCGCGGCCGCGGCATCGCCGCCGGCAGCGGGGGCCTTGTTCGCATTGGGTACGGGCTTGGTGATAGCCATTGCATTACACCGTTTAGGATCGTTGTACGATTGTAAAGTAATATTAAAACACTGTGCTTAACAGTGCATTCAGTTCATCGCACGCCTTCTTGTCCGCGGGCTTGAGTTCGAGCACGGACAGGCCCTGGCCGGCAGCGTTGGCGAAGGACTTGCGCCGGCGCATCGGCGCCGGCAGCAATTCAAGCTGGGGAAAGTCGGCCACCGCCTCGGCGGCTTCGGCGTTGTCGGTCGAGGCCTCGCCGGGGTCGGCGCAGTTGAGCACCGCGCAGGCGCGCAGGCCGTCGCGCACGCTGCGCGCCTCGTCGATCAGCGCAACGATCTGGCCGAGCGACCAGACATCGAAGCTGCGCGGCTGGAAGGGGACCAGCAGCACGTCGGACAGGGTGAGCGCAGCGCGCAGAGCGGTGGAGTCCCGCCCGCCCGCGTCGATGATGATGTCGTCGAACTTGTGCGCCTGCTGCTGCACCTGGGCGCGCAGCACAGGGCCATCCGGGTAGGTCGCGCAGGCGATGCCTGGCGCGTGGCCACGGTGGGCGCGGATGGCGATGGCGTCCTGCGCGGTGCCCTGGCGGTCGCCGTCGATCAGCCACACGTCGCGCCCGGCCAGCGCGCGGGCGATGGCGATGTTCAGGGCCAGTGTTGTCTTTCCTACGCCGCCTTTGGTGTTGCCGACTGTTAATATCATCTGAAGTTGTTTTTAATATTAAAAACAGTGGCAAATGCTATACAAACCACATTGAATGTCAAGGATCTTGCCGTTCACCAACAAGACTCACAAAGCCGGTCAGATCCATGAGCCACGCTTGCTGTGCCGCTGTGTAGCTGGCATGGATGGCGCGAGGCAGGACGAGGCTGACCCCGTGTGCCTGCATTTCGCCGGTCTGGTTCTCGCTGATGCCCGGCTCAAGCGTCAGCAGATGTTTGCTCCCGATCCGGGACGCCTCGGCCAGCACCTGGCGCCACCGGTCCTTGCAGGAGGACTTCACGCCCAGCATGGTCAGCCTGCCCGGAGGAAAGAGCGGGTCGTGATACTCGCCGTGGCCGGGGAAAAGGAAATCGGGCTTCGAGCGGCCTTCCGTCACTGCCGTCCGGCTGTGACGGATACCCCGCGCGTTGAACAGGAACTCCAGATGATTTTCCAGCGCACTGCCAGCCCGCGCCTTGCGCCGGTTCTGCACGCTGAGCGAGAACGAGATGAACGCATCGACATCGTCAGCAAACCCCTGCTTGAGACGGTCGCCGATGAGGTGCCGCTCCAGCGTTCTGAACAGGATTTCCTCGCGCTCCATCCAGGCGACCAGAACATCATCAGGATTGTCCTGTGCGCACAGGCCATTCAGCGTTCCGCGGGCGAACTCGGAGAAGATCCTCGTCGTCGGGAACTTGCCGTGGAACTTCTCCAGCATCGTTTCCAGGAAGTTCTCATCCTGCACTTCCGCCTCGATCCCGATCTGCTCAAGGATGAGGCGGGAGGCAAACTCCATGCGGATGTGATCGGCTTCTTCCTCCGTCTTCACCGCATAGCCCGCGCGCTGCAACCCGCCAAGACCAAAGAGCCACGAAACCTGACTCTCGTAGGTCGAACCGGCTGCAGCGATGATGACGAGCAGAGTGTCATCCGGCCTTCGCCCGATGATCAGCAGATCGCCTTCATTCGCGCGTTCGGACACGGTGGTGTCTGGAAAATAAAGCCGGTACTCAGCAGAACGGTGTGTTTGCTTCTCACGGGAGTCATACCAAGTCAGGAATCCGCCATCGACAACGGGTTCCGGATCATCATCAGCCAGGTAGATGAATCCGGCCGGAAAGGTCCGGCGGTCCGTGCCCAGCATCCGCTTGAGCGCGGCGACACCGTCGAACTCGTGCTGGTTGGAGCGGTGGCGCGAGGCCTCGACCGCACTCAGGCGCTTGTATCCGATGTCGACGAAGTATTCCGACAGGTAACCCTTTTTCATGCACGCTCCAAGACACGGAACCAGAAAAGGACTCAGCCGGCTCCCCGAATCACGAAGGGCGACACGCCGGATGCATCCATCAGCCAACCGGAAAGCATACATGCGGCGACCCCATCCGCAAGCCTTGTCCGCCCGCGCAGCGCGCATTCCCACACCACAGCCACCCGCCAGCCCAGCGCGGCAAGCTCGCCGCATGCGCGTTCATCACGCGCGCGGTTCGTGTCGATCTTTGCACGCCAAAAATCGGGGTTCGATGCTGGCCACCGGAAAAGTGCACATTCATGGCCATGCCAGAAGCAGCCATGCACGAACACTACTGCACGGTGACGCGGCAGGACGATGTCAGGTCTGCCAGGCAGGCGAGCATCATTGATGCGGTAACGGAAGCCCTGCGCGAACAGGGCCTTTCTCAGACTGACCTCGATGCGGGTGTTCTTCGACCGGATGCCGGACATCATCCGGCTGCGGGTTTCCCGGTCGACGATGTCAGTCACGCTGCGCAGGCGATCGCTTCGGCCTCCACCCGCTGGGCCGCCGGCCGGGCGAGGATGTGCGGCACCATGGCGCGGGCAACCTCACGCATGACCGGCATGACAACGCTGTTGCCAAACTGCTTGTAGGCGCGGGTATCGGCCACCGGAATCCGGAAAGTGTCCGGGAAGCCCATCAGGCGCGCGCACTCGCGCGGCGTGAGCCGGCGCGGGTTGATGCCCTCGCCCTGCCAGACAAGAATCTCTGAACCATCCTTGTAGTACCGGGCGGACAGGGTACGAGCCACGCTTTCGGGGAACACCAGGCCGAAGCCAAAACCGTTGCCCTTCGCGCGGTGCTTGTCGGCATAGTCCTGCAGGTAGCGCCACAGCTTGGGGGTCAGGGTGTACTTGTCCTGCACCCTGCTGCCTGTGTGGTCGAAAAACCGGTCACCGTCCCACGGCAGGACAGGTTCCGTGCCATCGGTACGGTGCAGGATGTCGCGCATCACGCGCACGCCCTTCGGCGGCAGTTCCACCGCATCCCAGTCGAAGCGGATGCCGTCCTCTTTCCGGAAACCGACGATCAGGATGCGCTCGCGGTGCTGCGGCACGAAGTGGGCGCCATCGACCACCCGCGGGGAGATGTCGTAACCAAGCTCGATGAGAGAACGCTTGATGACGTCCCATGTCCGCCCCTTGTCATGGGACATCAGGTTCTTGACGTTCTCCAGCAGGAAGGCGCGCGGGCGCTTCTCCTCGATGATCCTGCACACGTCAAAGAACAGCGTGCCCTGGGTGTCGCAGGCGAAGCCGTGCGCGCGCCCCAGCGCGTTCTTCTTCGACACGCCCGCGATGGAAAACGGCTGGCAGGGGAAGCCGGCCAGCAGCACGTCATGATCCGGGATGTCGCCGGCTTCGATCTTCGTAATGTCGCCGTTCAGCGGGTGACCGTCGCCAAAATTCTCGGCGTAGGTCTTCTGTGCGTAGCTGTCCCACTCGCTCGTAAAAACGCACTGGCCGCCGTGCGCCTCGAAGCCCAGCCTTATCCCGCCGACACCGGCAAACAGGTCGATGAACGTGAAAGCCGGACCGGTAGCGGGAAAATGGCACGGCGCCTGCGCGAGCAGGGCACGCAGGGCGGGGCCGAGCAGCTGGGGGCAGGGTGTTTCGCCGCGCTCCCAGCGCCGGACGGTCTTGATGTCCTTCCCCACATAGTCTGCAATCTGGCGCTGGGTGAAACGGGCTCTGGCCTCCCTGAGCAGGCCGATGGCAGTATCGTTATTCATTCTTCCTCCGGGAATTTTTGCGGGCATTATGACCGCTATCTTTCCCCGCGAATACTGTACAAGCGCATCCGCGGGGAACGGCACGTTCAGACCCCGAACCACTCCGGATGGCGCGCACGGTCCATGCCCGACACTGACCGGATCACCTCGCGCAGCTCGCCGACCGGCAGAACGTCGCGCCCCCTCGCGCTGGCCGGCAGGGCGAACGGACGGAGCATCCCGGCTTCCTGTGACGGCTCGCGGTAATACAGCACGATGAAGTGCCCGCCATCCTGGAGGCGGTTGGTGACATGCCAGACCTGCGTGGTGCCCGCATAGGAAGCCAGCAGGGAGGCGAGCTCGACTTCCCATGAAACACCGGGCGCCGGGTCGGTCGCCTGACCAGTTGCCGCCCGCCAGATCACATGCCCCAAGCGACCGCGGATCGCATCGACGCCTGCGCCCGTCTCGCGCGAAGCCGAGACGCTCGCACGAGCGAAGGCCTCGCACGGAGCGGAGCACACCCATATCCAGCCGGTGGCGCTATCCCACACGTATTGCAGGACACTCCTGGCCGCAGCCGCGCGCGGGTCATGGATGTCCGCCGACCAGCCCGCAGCGCTGGCACATGCAGACGTCACGAATTCGCTGGCCCTGTCGAAGTCCGCCACCGCGGCGGAAACCATGCCGGCCTTCACGACCGTTCCCCGAGGAACACGACACGCAAGGACACCCCCAGAGCAGCCTGATAGCCAGACCTGCAGGCCTCGGCGGACGCCTCGTCTTTCCAGCAATAGGCGTTCGCCGGGGCGGGCGTCAGGAACGGACCGGAGCGGCGGTCATTGGTCACAAAGCGGCTGTCTTCTGACTGCAGGACAAAGTACGGCCAGGCGGTCTGTGCAAAAATTGCATCAGCCATGATTCACCCCCAAACGGTGATTGATGGTCAGGCATGTGCCGGCGGTTGCAGCCGCTGGCTCATGCCGCACAGGACAGCAGTACGCAAGACATGCTGTCGAGTTAATTTTACACTGCTTTTAATATTAAAAACAGTGTAAAACGATTCCATATCACCCCGCTTGAACCATACCCGGCCGCCGTCGCTTCAGCCAGTCATAAAGCGTTGTCGGCGAACACTCGCACAGCTTCGCAATCGCCCGTTTGTTCAGGCCGAGCGCTAGGTACCTGTCGATCTCGTCCGCCTTGTCGTCGAGCGCCAGACGTTCGGCCGGTCCGGCAGGCCGGCCCATCGGCAGGCCGGATTCCTTTCTGCGCCGCAAAGCCTCTTTTGTCCGTGCGGCGATGAACTCGCGCTCGATCTCGCCCGCCAATGCCAATATCGTCGCGGTGATCTTGGCCGACAGCGAACCATCGAGCACCAGGCGGCTTTTGACCACGTGGACGCTGATACCGCGCTCGGCGGCTAGCTTGAGCATTTCGAGCACCTGCAGAGTCGAGCGCGCCAGACGGGTGATTTCGGCGGCGACCAGCACGCTGCCGGGTGGGATCGCCTGCAGTAGTTCGCCGATCTTGCGCTTCTGCCAGTCCACCTTGCCGCTGGCCGTGTCCTCGACCAAGACCGGCGCCCCGAAGCCCTGCTGCGCGCAATACTCCAGCACGCCGAGTTTCTGGTTCGCCACGTCCTGCGCGTCGGTGCTCACCCGCAGATAGGCGAAAACGGAAGTCGCCGGCAGCTCGGCGGTCACGGTGTCGGTGTGGTCTTTGGCCATCGTTCGTGTCCAGTTCGCGCGACTGTTCAGAAAAACGACACGATACGCTATTTGCTGGACGCATGGCGTCCGGCTAAAACCGCTGTCACCTGTCCAGCGGAAGCCCTCGTTTGATCTGAACAACTGGTAGCATTTGCTACTAGGGCGCTGGCCGGTGGTCTGCATTCAAAGGGACGTCGGGATAAGACACCGAAGCTGGCCGGGTGAAATTCCCGCCCTGACCGGCGCCCCTTCGATCATCAGCGGGTCAAGGGCCGGCGCAGCCGGGCGCCGAAGGCGCGTACCCTTGACGCGGCACGGGAAAAATACGCTGGCCGGAGGGCTGGGGGGATGCTTTTCACCCCCAGCCCCCGAGCCCCCCGCGACAGGGGCGGGGTTTGGGGCAGCGCCCCAAGGTTTTGCCGGCGATGCAGCGGGCACGGCCCGCCGCCACGACCAGCCGGCCACGGCCCCGCCTGGCGATACCCACGAACGAAGCCACCGAACGACGGACGCCCCAGACGACTGGAACACCGCAACCCGGAATAGGCGGGGCTGCGCGCGCCGCGGGGCGCGCAGCAGAGTGGGCGGGTGGGGGACGTGGCGGCGCATGGCGAGCACCGCGAGCCGTGCACCGTGCGCCTTCAACCCGGCCGCGCAGCGGCGGGGTTGGCTGACTGGATGACGGTGCCGGGAGTGGGACTCGAACCGAAACGGGCAACACGGGCAGGGCGGCGATGGTTTTCCGGCCGGCGACCGGCTGCGGGCATGGCGGGGACTGGCGCGGCGCTTGCCGGCGCGGACCGGAGCGGGGTTAGGTGGGGCTGGCCGCTCCGGTTCGGGACATGCAAGCGCCGTGACAGGCCGGGAGGGTGCCGGCCGGGCCACCCACGGGCGCTGCGCTCTGCGCGGCGCCACTAACCCGACGACGACAGGGCACGAACACCGGTTCCGCGCCGGGCTGGCGTGCGGAGGGCGGACGGGCGCGGGCCTTGCGGTTTTGGGCGGCAAGTTCCCGCGCTCGCGCGGGCTTGTACATAACGCTGATTACGGACGGACGGCAGCGGAGGGAGCTCGCGACCGGAGCGCCCGCAGGGCCGCCCGGCTGTAATCCCGCGTTATGTAAATCTTGCCGCCCAGCAAGGCCCGTGACCGGCTGACCGGAGCACGCGAGCCCGGCGCCGCCCCAGGACATCGGGCGTCGACGCCGTTGCCGGCGGTCGTGACATCGAGGGCGGTCACGCGGGCACGGCGAAACAGGTCGAAGGCACGGATCGGGTCCGGCGAGCACGGCGCACGGGCGAGCGTCGGCGCCAGATCGTCGACAGGCCAAATCTCATCAATGCGGTTTTCAGGGTTTGCGGGAAGGTGGCCAGCGCACCAGGTGCAGGACGGCGCAAGGCGCGGGCGCTGCGGACCGGCGCCGGGGTGGTGGGCTCGATGGTGGTGGCCGTGGCAGTCCGGGTGGGCGGGGTGTGTCGGTGTAGGCCGCCCAGCGCCAGGCCGCAGGCCGGCGGAAGGGCAGGCCGGGCAGGATGGCACGTCGCAGGAAGGCCGGGCGGGCGGGGG
>WPCG01005180.1_pt1 | contig 13922 bp, 12 predicted proteins | sample 5403311 | NCBI WGS metagenome assembly WPCG01 (sample SAMN12869467, study PRJNA574797) | sludge metagenome | isolation source: wastewater treatment of Control | place: China:Beijing | collected 2019-05-17 | reverse complement strand
TGCTGCCCTTCATCGACGACATGGCGGCGCGCTACGCCGCGGCCGATCTGGTGATCTGCCGCGCCGGCGCGCTCACCGTGGCCGAACTCGCCGCGGTCGGTGCGGCCAGCCTGCTGGTGCCCTTCCCGCACGCGGTGGACGACCACCAGAGCGGCAATGCGCGCTTCCTCTCCGGGCACGGGGCCGCCTTCCTGCTGCCGCAGCCCGAACTCGACGCAGACAAGCTGGCCGGCATCCTCGCCGGCCTCACCCGCGAACGCCTGCAGCAGATGGCCTGCAAGGCGCGCGAACTGGCAAAACCGCAGGCAGCGGCCGACGTGGCGGCCGAATGCGCAAGACTGGCCGGAGGCCGGCAATGAAACATAAGGTCAAGCATATCCACTTCGTCGGCATCGGCGGCGCCGGCATGAGCGGCATCGCCGAGGTGCTGGTCAACCAGGGCTTCACGGTGAGCGGCTCGGATCTCGGCAACAATGCTGCTACCCGCCGCCTGCAGGCGATGGGCGCGCGCGTGGTGCAGGGCCACGAGGCCGGCAACATCGACCACGCCGATGTGGTGGTGACCTCCACCGCGGTGCGCGGCGATAACCCGGAGGTGATCGCCGCGCGTGCGCGCAGCATCCCGGTGGTGCCGCGCGCGCAGATGCTTGCCGAACTGATGCGCTTCCAGCGTGGCATCGCCATTGCCGGCACGCACGGCAAGACCACCACCACCTCGCTGGTGGCCAGCATCCTCGCCGAAGGCGGCATGGACCCGACCTTCGTCATCGGCGGGCGGCTGAATGCCGCAGGGGCCAATGCGCGCCTGGGCAAGGGCGATTTCCTGGTCGCCGAGGCCGACGAGTCGGACGCCTCCTTCCTGATGCTCAATCCGGTGATCTCGGTGGTCACGAACATCGACGCCGATCACATGGACACCTACGGCCACGACTTCGCCCGCCTCAAGCAGGCCTTCGTGGATTTCCTCCAGCATCTGCCGTTCTACGGCGTCGCCGTGCTGTGCGAGGACGACCCGCACGTGCGCTCGATCATGCCGCTGGTGTCGAAGCAGATCGTGCGCTACGGCCTCTCCGAGAGTGCCAACATCCGCGCCGAGAACATCCGCGCGGATGGCGGGCGCATGCTGTTCGATGCGGTGCGAATCAATGGCACCACCACCCGCCTGCCCATCGTGCTCAATCTGCCCGGCCTGCACAACGTGCTCAACGCGCTGGCGGCGATTGCGGTGGCCACCGAGGTGCAGGTGCCGGACGCCGCGATCATCAAGGCGCTGGCCGAATTCAACGGTGTCGGCCGGCGCTTCCAGCGCTACGGCGAAGTCGCGCTGCATGATGCGGCGGGGGGCGTGCGCGGCAGCTTCACCCTGGTCGACGATTACGGCCACCACCCGGTGGAGATGGCCGCCACCATCGCCGCGGCGCGTGGCGCCTTTCCCAGCCGCCGCCTGGTGCTGGCCTTCCAGCCGCACCGCTACACCCGCACGCGCGATTGCTTCGAGGACTTCGTCAAGGTGCTGTCCTCGGTGGATGCGCTGCTGCTCGCCGAGGTCTATGCCGCCGGCGAACCGCCCATCGTCGCCGCCGACGGCCGCGCGTTGGCGCGTGCGCTGCGTGTCGCGGGCAAGGTGGAGCCAGTGTTCGTCGAGGATATCGGCGAGATGCCGCAGGCCATTCTCGATGCCGCGCAGGACGGCGATGTGGTGATCACCATGGGCGCCGGCTCGATCGGGGCGGTGCCTGGAAAACTGAGCAATGACGGGAGCGAGGCGTGAGCGTGGAGGCAGGCGTGGATTTCGGCAAGGTTGCGGTGCTGTTCGGCGGTTCCTCCGCCGAGCGCGAGGTTTCGCTGATGTCGGGCCAGGCGGTGCTCGAAGCCCTGCTGCGCGCGGGTGTCGACGCACATGCCTTCGATCCCGTCGAGCGTGACCTGCACATCCTCAAGGAAGAAGGCTTCGAACGCGCCTTCATCGTGCTGCACGGCCGTGGCGGCGAGGATGGCACGGTGCAGGGGGCGCTGGAACTGATGGGCATCCCCTATACCGGCAGCGGGGTGATGGCCTCGGCGCTGTCGATGGACAAGTGGCGCACCAAGATGGTGTGGCTGGCCGCCGGCCTGCCCACGCCGCGCTACGCCATCCTCGATCAGCACAGCGACTGGGATGCGGTGGCCGCCGAGCTCGGCCTGCCGATTTTCGTCAAGCCGGTGCATGAAGGCTCCAGCATGGGCGCGACCAAGGTCACTGCGGCCGGTCAGTTGAAGGCGGCCTGGGAGCTTGCCGCACGCTTCGACACCCTGGTGATCGCCGAGGAGTTCGTCAGCGGGGCGGAGCTCACCGCACCCTTCCTCGCCGAGCGCGCGCTGCCGCTGGTGCGCATCGTCGCGCCGGACGGCAATTACGACTACCAGCACAAGTACTTCACCGACGATACCCGCTACGACTGCCCCTGCGGGCTGCCCGCGGAACAGGAGCGCGAGCTGCAGGCGCTGGTGATGAAGTCTGCGCAGATGCTGGGCTGCCGTGGCTGGGGACGCGCCGACCTGATCCTCACCGACGACGGTCGCCCCTACCTGCTGGAGATGAATACCGCGCCGGGCATGACCGGGCACTCGCTGGTGCCGATGTCGGCGCGCGTGGCCGGGCTGAGTTTCGAGGCCCTCTGTCTGGCTATTCTTGCGGAGGCCCGCCTTGGCTGAGATGGCTGCCCGCCGCGCCGCCCTGTCCGGATCCGCCCGCAAGGGTGGTGGGCAGGGCGCGCGCGCGCGCGAGGGCGGCAGCCTCTGGCATCGCCCGGCGGCGCTCAACCTGATTGCCGACATCCTGATGCTGTTTGCCGCGCTCGGGTTGTCATGGGCGGTGGTGACCTGGTTCCTGTCGCGCCCCTTCTTCCCGCTCCGTGAGGTTGTCCTGCTCAGCCCGCCGGCGCAGGTCACCGGCGCCCAGATGGAGTACGTCGCGCGTGCGGCGATTCACGGCAACTTCTTCACCGTCGATCTCGACGCGGTGCGGCGCGATTTCGAGAAGCTGCCCTGGGTGCGCCGTGCGGAAGTGCGCCGGCGCTGGCCCGATGCGCTCGAACTGCGCCTCCAGGAACATCAGGCGGTAGCCTACTGGACGGCCTCCGATGGCGGCGAGACGCGCCTGGTCAATCGCCAGGGCGAGGTCTTCATTGCCGCCAGCAACGCCGATCTGCCCAATTTCTCCGGCCCCCCGGGTTCGGCGGCCTACCTGCTGGCGCGCTACGAGGAGTTCTCACGCACGCTCGCGCCGCTTGGCCGCAAGCTCGTCGGTGTGGTGCTGTCGGCGCGAGAGGCGTGGCAGCTGCGCCTCGACAACGACATGGTGATCGTGCTTGGGCGCGATCAGGAGCGCGCGCCGCTCGACGCGCGTCTGGCGCGCTTCGTCGCGGCCTGGCCACAGGCCAAGGAAGGCATAGGCGTGCAGGTGGCGGTGGCCGACCTGCGTTATCCGAGCGGGTTCGCCCTCACCCCGGCGGACACCCTGGCATCTAAAGGCAAGCAATGAGCAAGGAATACAAGGACCTGATCGTCGGACTGGACATCGGCACCGCCAAGATCACCTGCATGGTGGCGGAAGCGCGCCCGGACGGCCGCCTCAACGTGGTCGGTCTCGGCTCGCAGCCCACCAGCGGTCTCAAGCGTGGCGTGGTGGTGAATATCGAGGCCACCGTGGATGCGATCTCGCGGGTGATCCAGGAGGTCGAGCTGATGGCCGACTGCAAGATCCGCGACGTGTATACGGGCATCGCCGGCAGCCACATCAAGAGCTTCAACTCCAACGGCATGGTGGCGATCAAGGACAAGGAAGTCACCCCGATGGACCTCGAACGGGTCATCGAGGTGGCGCGCGCGATGCCCATCCCCGCCGAGCAGCAGATCCTCCACATCCTCACCCAGGAATTCATCATCGACGGTCAGGGTGGCGTGCGCGAGCCCATCGGCATGAGCGGGGTGAAGCTGGAGGTGAAGGTGCACATCGTCACCGGCGCGGTGTCGGCGGCGCAGAACGTCATCAAGTGCGTGCATCGTTGCGGGCTGGAGGTGATGGACCTGATCCTGCAGCCGCTCGCGTCCAGCTATGCGGTGCTGACCGAGGACGAGAAGGAACTGGGCGTGTGCCTGGTCGACATCGGCGGCGGCACCACCGACATCGCCGTGTTCACCCAGGGGGCGATCCGCCACACCGCGGTGATTCCGGTGGCCGGCGACCAGATCACCAACGACATCGCCATGGCCCTGCGCACGCCGACACTGGAAGCCGAGGAACTGAAGATCCGCCACGGCGTGGCGATGCACACCCTGGCCGACCCCGAGGAGATGATCGAGGTGCCCGGCGTCGGCGACCGTCCGCCGCGCAAGCTCTCGCGTCAGGCGCTGGCCGACGTCATCGAGCCGCGCGTCTCCGAACTCTTCGAACTGGTGCAGGCCGAACTGCGCCGCAGCGGCTACGAGGAGCTGCTGTCCTCGGGCATCGTGCTGACCGGCGGTTCGGCGGTGATGAGCGGAATGGTCGAGCTCGCCGAGGAGGTCTTCCACATGCCGGCGCGCGTGGGTGCGCCGCAGTACGAAGGCGGGCTCGCCGACGTCGTCTGCCAGCCCCGCTACGCTGCTGCGATGGGGCTGGTGATGGAGGGCGTGGCGCAGCGCCGGCGCGGCATCCATGCGCGCGAGACGCGCTCGGTGCGGCAGGTTTTCGGGCGTGTGAAGTCGTGGTTCGAACGTAATTTCTGACCGCACGCAGCCCCCGCGAAGGGGCGGCGTTCAGTCATTTGGTATGGGTGCCTGTCACTGGTCGATATTTAGTTGTAAACTTTGGAAGTTTCACTAAATATGGGTCGGCGGGCGTTCGTGTTGTAGTGGGCAGTCATTTCTGGAGGCGAGGCATATGTTTGAAATCGTTGAAAAAGTTCCGACCGGGACGATCATCAAGGTGGTGGGTGTCGGTGGTGCAGGCGGCAATGCCGTCGATCACATGATCCGCGAGGGCGTGCAGGGCGTGCAGTTCGTCGTTGCCAACACCGATGCGCAGGCGCTCAACCGCTGCCTGGCACCGACCAAGATCCAGCTTGGCGGGACCGGGCTGGGGGCAGGCTCCAAGCCCGAGGCCGGCCGCGCTGCAGCGCTGGAATCGCGTGACGCCATCGCAGCGGCGCTCGAGGGCGCGCACATGTGCTTCATCACCGGTGGCATGGGCGGCGGCACGGGTACCGGCGCGGCGCCGGTGGTGGCGGAGATCGCCAAGGAGATGGGCATTCTCACCGTCGGCGTGGTGACCAAGCCGTTCGATTTCGAGAACCGCCTGCGCGTTGCCGAGAGTGGCGTCGAGGAACTGACCCGCAACGTCGATTCGCTGATCGTCGTGCTCAACGACAAGCTGCTCGAAGTGTTCGGTGACGACGCCGGCTTCGAGGACTGCTTCCGTTCCGCCGACAACGTGCTGCGCTCCGCTGTGGGCGGCATCGCCGAGATCATCAACGACCCCGGTCTGGTCAACGTGGATTTCCAGGACGTGCGTACCGCAATGGCCGAGATGGGCCGCGCGATGATGGGTTCGGCCGAAGCCGCGGGCATGGACCGCGCGCGCATCGCCGCCGAACAGGCCGCGGTCAGCCCGCTGCTGGAAGGTACCGAGCTGTCCGGCGCGCGTTGCGTGCTGATCAACATCACTGCCAGCCGTTCGCTGAAGATGTCCGAAGTGCGCGATGCGGTGAAGACCGTGCAGGCCTTTGCGGCACCGGAAGCCTTCGTCAAGTACGGCACCGTGTTCGAGGAAGCGATGGAAGACCGCATCCGCATCACCGTGGTCGCCACCGGCCTGGGGGCGCCGCGTGCCGCGCGTCAGCCGGTGATGCAGGTGGTGCAGGGCACCGGTACCTATGGCCCGGGTGGCGGCGCCGTGGATATGGGCAACCTCGACGTGCCCGCGGTGATCCGCAGCGGTCGTCGTACCACCGTGGAAGCGATGAGCGCCAACGGCATGGGTACCTACGACATCCCCGCCTTCCTGCGCAAGCAGGCCGACTGAGACGGCGCGGCGGACGTTCGCGGCCCGCTGCCCGCCTCCCCGCCAGCGTCCGCCGGGCGCCCGTGTTCCGACCCCTGCCTCCGGGTCGGGGCACGGGCGCCCGTCTTCGTTCGTGAAGCCGTTCGCAGTTTTCCCGCCGGTGGCGCGCGAGGAGCCTGCCACGACATGTTAAGATTCTGAGCGGAAAAGGAATCTCGTCATGATCAGGCAGCGCACACTGAAATCCATCGTCAAGGCCACCGGGGTCGGTCTGCACGGCGGCCGCAAGGTCAACCTCGTGCTGCGCCCTGCAGCGCCCGATACCGGCATCGTCTTTCACCGCGTCGATCTCGATCCGCCGCTGACCCTGCCGGCCGATCCCTACGCGGTCTGCGACACCCGCATGTGTTCGGGGCTGGAAAAGGACGGCACCAAGATCGGTACCGTCGAGCACCTCATGTCCGCACTTGCCGGCCTGGGTATCGACAACCTCCACGTCGATGTCGATGCGCCGGAAATCCCCATCCTCGACGGCAGCTCCGGGCCCTTTGTATTCCTGCTGCAATCGGCCGGCATCGAGGAGCAGAAGGCGCCGAAGCGCTTTCTGCGCGTCAAGCGCGCGGTGGAGTACCGCGAGGGCGACAAGTGGGTGCGCCTGGAACCCTACGACGGCTTCCGCCTCAGTTTCTCCATCCTCTTCAATCACCCCGCCATCGATCGCACCGCCACCGCGGTGACGGTGGATTTTGCCGAGCACTCCTACGTCAGCGACGTCGCCCGCGCGCGCACCTTCGGTTTCATGCAGGACGTCGAGTTCATGCGTGCCAACGGCCTGGCGCTGGGCGGCAGTCTGGACAACGCCATCGTCATGGACGAGTACCGCGTGCTGAACAGCGAGGGGCTGCGCTACGCCGACGAGTTCGTGAAGCACAAGGTGCTCGACGCCATCGGCGACCTCTACCTGTGCGGCCATCCGCTGCTCGCCGCCTACTCCGCCCACAAGGGCGGTCACGCGCTCAACAACCAGATCCTCCGCGTGCTCCTCGAAGACAGCACGGCGTGGGAGATCGTCACGTTCGAGAAGGCTGCCGAGACGCCCGCCGCGGTCAGTCATCAGTTCGACCTGGCGCTGGTGTGAGCGGACGATGATCATCGTCCGCCTGCTTTTCGTCTTCGCTGCGCTGTCGGTGGGCGCCTCGCTGCTGGCCTGGCTGCTCACCGGCAACGTGCGCTACCGCCACTGGGCGTGGAACATCACGCGCGGCGCACTTGCCGCCATCGTCGCGGTGCTGCTGCTGTTCGCCCTCGAACGCACCTTTTTCTGAGCGGGTGTACAGGCGCCGGGGCGCTGGCGACGGTTTTCAGGATGGCCTGCGCTGCGCTTGGCGCATTGCTCACCCCGGCCCGCAGCAGAAGAGCGTTAGCGGCTGCGCCGCGACAGGCGTTCGAGCGCGGCGCGCAGCGGCGCGTCGGCGGGCAGGCTGGCGGCCAGTGCCTCCAGGCTGCGGCGACCGTCTTCGGGGATAGTGCGTGCCTGCGGCGGCGGGCGCTGCGGCGGGGGGCGATGCACCGCGACGCGTACCTGGATGGCAGTGAGCGGATGTCCGGCCTCGATCAGGCGGGCGGTCAGCGAGGGTGCCATCTGCTTCAGCTTTACCGCCACCGCGTTGCCCTGAGCAAACACCACCAGCACGCCGTCCTTGAAATTGCCGACCTGGCAGGAGGCTGCCAGCAGCGGTGGCAGCGCGCGCGCAAAGGCGTCCTGCAGCCTGCGCAGGCGGGCGGCATGGTCGTGCAGGCGGGCGAGGGCGTCGCCGCTGCCGAGGTAGCGCTGAAGGGGTTGGCTCATTCGGGGTGGTGTCGACGGATGGTCGATATTAGCCCGCATCGCCGGGCCCGTCACTAGCCCCCATCTCGCGCCTCGCGCTGCTGCGGGCGCCCCCCTCGACGCTGAGGGCTACGCCACGCACGCCGGGGGCAGTCAGCAGGCATGGGGGGTGCAGGAGCTGACATCTGCGCGTGCTAAACTTTGCGCTTTGCCGAAATCGACCCGACAGGACCCCATGATCTCCGGCCTACTCAAGAAGCTCTTCGGCAGTCGCAATGACCGCCTGATCCGCCAGTTTACCCAGACCGTCACCCGCATCAACGCACTGGAGCCCGAGATCGCGGCGCTCGCCGACGATGCCCTGCGCGCCAGGACCGATGAATTCCGCCAGCGCCTGGGCAACGGCGAAAAGCTCGATGCGCTGCTGCCGGAGGCTTTTGCGGTGGTGCGTGAGGCCAGCAAGCGGGTGCTGGGCATGCGTCACTTCGACGTCCAGCTGGTCGGTGGCATGGTCCTGCACCACGGCAAGATCGCCGAGATGCGCACCGGCGAAGGCAAGACCCTGGTGGCCACCCTGCCGGCCTACCTGAATGCGCTCACCGGCAAGGGTGTGCACATCATCACGGTCAACGACTATCTGGCCAGCCGCGATGCGGCGCAGATGGGGCGCATCTTCGCCTTCCTCGGCATGAGCACGGGCTGCAACCTGTCTCGCATGCCGCATGCCGAGAAGCAGGCGGCCTACGCTGCCGACATCACCTATGGCACCAACAACGAATTCGGTTTCGACTACCTGCGCGACAACATGGTCTATGCGCTGCCCGAGAAGGTGCAGCGCGGGCTGGCCTTCGCCATCGTCGACGAGGTGGATTCCATCCTCATCGACGAGGCGCGCACGCCGCTGATCATTTCCGGTCAGGCCGAGGATCACACCGAGCTCTACCTGAAGATGAACCAGGTCGCGCCGCTGCTGAAGAAGCAGGAAGGCGAGGGCGACAACGTCAGTGTGCCGGGCGACTACACCGTGGACCTGAAGTCCAATCAGGTGCTGCTCACCGAACAGGGCCACGAGACCGCCGAGCAGCTGCTGGTGCGCAGCGGCCTGCTTGCCGAAGGCGGCGGGCTCTACGACCCTGCCAACATCCTGCTGGTGCATCACCTGTATGCGGCGCTGCGGGCGCATGCGCTGTTCCACAAGGATCAGCACTACGTGGTGCAGAACGGCGAAGTGGTCATCGTCGACGAGTTCACCGGCCGCCTGATGGCCGGGCGGCGCTGGTCCGACGGCCTGCACCAGGCGGTCGAGGCCAAGGAAGGGGTGAAGATCCAGGCGGAGAACCAGACGCTGGCGTCGATCACCTTCCAGAACTACTTCCGCATGTACGGCAAGCTCGCCGGCATGACCGGTACCGCCGACACCGAGGCCTTCGAGTTCAACTCCATCTACGGTCTGGAGACCGTGGTGGTGCCGACCAACCGGGCGATGATCCGCAAGGACGAGAATGACAAGGTCTATCGCACCGCGAAGGAGAAATGGACCGCGGTGATCGAGGACATCACCGACTGCGTCAAGCGCGGCCAGCCGGTGCTGGTGGGTACCACCTCGATCGAGACCAACGAGTTCCTTTCCGGCCTCCTGAAGAAGGCCGGCATCGCCCACCAGCTGCTGAACGCCAAGCAGCACGAGCGCGAGGCCCAGATCGTTGCCGACGCAGGCCGTCCCGGGGTGGTGACGCTGGCCACCAACATGGCCGGCCGCGGTACCGACATCGTGCTCGGCGGCAACATCGAGCGGCGCATTGCCGAGGTCGAGGGCGACGCCGCGCTCGACGACGACGCCCGCAAGGCCAAGGTCGCCGAAATGCGCGCGGAGTGGCAGAAGGTCCATGACCAGGTGCTCGCCGCCGGCGGCCTCCACATCATCGGCACCGAACGCCACGAGTCGCGCCGCATCGACAACCAGTTGCGCGGGCGCTCCGGCCGTCAGGGCGACCCCGGCTCCAGCCGCTTCTACCTGTCGCTGGAGGATCCGCTGCTGAAGATCTTTGCCGGCGACCGTCTCAACGCCATCATGGTGCGGCTGAAGATGCCCGAGGGCGAGGCCATCGAGCACGGCATGGTGACCCGCTCGCTGGAATCGGCGCAACGCAAGGTCGAGCAGCGCAACTTCGACATCCGCAAGCAGCTGCTCGAGTTCGACGACGTCGCCAACGACCAGCGCAAGGTCATCTACCAGCAGCGCAATGAACTGCTCGAAAGCGAGGACATCTCCGAGACCATTCGCGCGATGCGCCAGGGCGTGCTGCACGACAGCTTCCGTGTCCATGTGCCGGAGGACAGCGTCGAGGACCAGTGGGAGGTCGCCAGCCTGGAGCAGGCCCTCGCTGCCGATTTCCAGCTCAAGCTGCCGGTCGGCGAATGGCTGAAGGCGGAGCCCAATCTCGACGCCGACGCCATGCTCAAGCGCATCATCGATGCCGCCGAGGAGGCTTACGGTGCCAAGACCGCTCTGGTCGATGCCGCCGCCTGGCACCAGTTCGAGCGCAATGTCATGCTGCAGAGCCTCGACAACCACTGGCGCGAGCATCTTGCCGCGCTCGACCACCTGCGCCAGGGCATCCACCTGCGCGGCTACGCGCAGAAGAACCCCAAGCAGGAATACAAGCGCGAGGCCTTCGAACTCTTCGAGGCCCTGCTCGATACCGTGCGCGTCGAAGTCACCAAGCTGCTGATGACCGTCCAGGTGCGCACCGAAAGTCAGCTTGAGCAGGCCGAGACGCCGCCGGCGGTGGACAACGTGCAGTACCACCATGCCGATTACGACGAGGCGCTCGGTGCGGCCAACGCCAACCGCGACGACAGCCGCCAGCCGGCACTTGCCGGGCCCAAGGTGGGGCGCAACGACCCCTGCCCCTGCGGCTCGGGGAAGAAGTACAAGCATTGCCACGGCAAGCTGAGCTGATCGATCCATCCACGACTCTCCGGAGCCTTCCATGGCCGTCAATCTCTCCGTTCCCCAACCCGCCGAACTGCGCCCGGTGGCGGGCGTGCGCCTGGGGGTTGCCGAAGCCGGCATCCGCAAGGCCAACCGCCGCGATCTGACGCTGATCGAACTGGCCGCCGGCAGCCGCGTTGCCGGGGTGTTCACCCGCAACCGTTTCTGTGCTGCGCCGGTGCAGGTGTGTCGCAGCCATCTTGCCGCCGGCCCGGTGCGGGCGCTGGTGATCAATACCGGTGTGGCCAATGCCGGCACCGGTGAGCCCGGCATGGCCGCGGCGCTGCGTACCTGTGCGGCGGTGGGCGAGGTGCTCGGCATCGACGCCGCTGCGGTGCTGCCCTTTTCCACCGGGGTGATCCTCGAACCCTTGCCCGTCGACCGTCTGGTCGCCGGCCTGCCGGCCGCGCGTGCGGATCTGCGCGCCGACGGCTGGTTCGATGCCGCGCACGCGATCATGACCACCGACACCCTCGCCAAGGCGGTGTCGCGTACGGTCGAGGTTGGCGGCAGGACGGTGACCATTACCGGCATCAGCAAGGGGGCCGGCATGATCAAGCCCAACATGGCCACCATGCTGGGTTTCCTCGCCTGCGATGCGGCCGTCTCGCAGGCCCTGCTCGACGAGTTGGTGCGCGAGGCTGCCGACCTGTCGTTCAACAGCATCACCGTCGATGGCGACACTTCGACCAACGACTCCTTCATCCTCATCGCCACCGGCCAGGCCGGCAATGCCGAAATCAGCACCGCCGCGGGGGCGGACTGGGCGGCGCTGCGCGCGGCGGTGATCGATGTCGCGGTGCGTCTGGCGCAGGCCATCGTGCGCGACGGCGAAGGGGCGACCAAGTTCATGAGCATCGCCGTCGAGGGGGGCCGCGATCGCGACGAATGCCGCAAGGTTGCCTATGCAGTGGCCCACTCGCCGCTGGTGAAGACCGCCTTCTTCGCCTCCGATCCCAACCTCGGGCGCATTCTTGCCGCCATCGGCTATGCCGGTGTCAACGATCTCGACGTCGCCCGCCTGCGGGTGTGGCTCGGCAACCCCGATGAAAGCGTGCTGGTAGCCGAGCATGGTGGCCGCGCCGCGGCCTATGCGGAGGAGGCCGGTGCGCGCATCATGGCGCACAGCGAACTCACCGTGCGCATCGACCTTGCCCGCGGCGAGGCCGCGGCAACGGTGTGGACCTGCGATTTCTCCTACGACTACGTGAAGATCAACGCCGACTACCGCAGCTGATCCGGGAGCAGCGATGACAGGGGCAGCCGACGAGGACAAGAAGGGCGAGGCGCTGCGCCAGCAGCGCTTCCGCATGCTCGAAGACATTGCCAGCGAGCTCTCCGGGGAGATCGTCTTCCCGAGCTATTTCGACGCCGTGCTGCGCATCCGCAACGCCCTGCGCGACCCCGAGGCCAGCGTCGAACGTATCGTCGCGCTGGTGCGCACCGAACCGCTGATCTGCGCACGCCTGCTGCAACTGGCCAATGCCGCGGCGCAGGGTGGCGGCGAGATCCGCGAACTCAACGGCGCGGTGGTGCGCCTCGGCATCAACGCGGTGCGCAATGCCGCGCTCGCCGTGGCGATGAGCCAGCTGGTGCGCTCCAAGGAGCTGGTGCCCTTTGCCGACATGTCGCGCACGCTGTGGCTGCACACCCTGCGTGCCGCTGCCGCTGCCGAGGTGATTGCTGCGGCGCTGTCGCGCATCAAACCCGACGAAGCCATGTTCGCCGGCCTGGTGCATGATATCGGCGCCTTCTACATGCTCTACCGCGCCGCCCAGTACGAAGAGCTGCGCATCCGTCCCGACACCGTGCGTCATCTGATTACCCAGTGGCACGAGAGCATCGGTGAATCGGTGCTGTTCGCCCTCAAGCTGCCCGAGGGCATCGTCGAGGCCGTGCGCCATCACGACCAGCCCCGTGCGCTGCTGCAGGACAACCCGCGCAACCTCGGCGAGGTGGTGTATGCCGCCAATCTCCTTGCGCGTGCAGATTTCGAATGGGCCGACGGCGGCCTCCCCGAGGCCGCGTTGGGCGAGCAGTATCTTGCCCTGGCGCCCGATATCGAGGCGCGCTTCCAGGCCCTGCAGGCCGAGTACGCCGGCTGAGTGGCTGCCTCTTTCCACACCGCCACGGCGAGCAGACGTGGCGACCGCCCATCACAGCAGGACGCGCTGTGCTGCCTGCGCAGCGCTGACGGCCGTGCCTGCCTGCTGGTGGTGGCAGACGGCATGGGCGGGCTGGAGGACGGTGAAGTGGCCGCCCGTGCGGTGATCGATGCTGCCGGGCGTCTGTGGGCGACGCAACAGGAACTGCCCGCCGATCCGCAGGCATTCCTCGCCACGCTTGCTGCCGCTGCCCATGAGGCGGTACGCGCCGCTGCGCCGGGCGCAGGCGCTACCCTGGCCGCGCTGCTGGCCGGACGCCAGCGCGCCTGGTGGATCCATATTGGCGACAGTCGCGTGTACGGCTTCCGCGATGGCCTTGCGGTGTGCCGCAGCGAGGACCACACCGTGGTCCAGCAGCTCGTGCGCAGTGGCGCCATCGAACCCGAGCAGGCGGCCACCCATCCGGAGCAGCACAAGCTGCTGCGCTGCCTGGGTGGCGAGTTGCCGGCGCAACCCACCCATGGACAGATGGCGACTGGACCGGGTGCGGCCTTCGTGTTGTGTACCGACGGCTTCTGGGCCGCGGTCAGGGACGCGGAGATGGCCGCCCTGCTTGCCGCCGGCGACCTCCAGCAGGCCTGTGAGGCATGGGTGGATACCGCAGTGGCGCGTAACGGCGTCGGCGGCGACAATGCCAGCCTTGCCGCGTTGCGTCTGCCCGCCGCCGCTGAGGGCAGGGAAGTGCACCGCCGCCTGTGGCCGCTCTACGCGGCCGCCACGTTGACGACGGCGGTGTTGCTGTGGCTGGCGCTGAGGTAGTTCCGGGAGGATTATGGATGGGCACTAGGATCAACACGGCGGTCGCCGGGCGTGCTGCCCTGGCGGTGCTGCTGGCAGTCGTGCTCGCCGGTTGTGCGGCGCAAAGCGCACGCGAAGCCGAGGCGCCTGCGCAGGCGCGGCCACCGGCCAGCC
>WPCG01060930.1_pt1 | contig 13928 bp, 8 predicted proteins | sample 5403311 | NCBI WGS metagenome assembly WPCG01 (sample SAMN12869467, study PRJNA574797) | sludge metagenome | isolation source: wastewater treatment of Control | place: China:Beijing | collected 2019-05-17 | reverse complement strand
CACCCGCTGATGAAGCGTATCGTGGAGTTGAAAGAGAGAAATTACGCGGACCAAGAGAGTTACGATCACGCGCCGATGGATTTCGAGGACGCCATGGATAGCTACGACAAGGTGCTGGAAGTGGTGGGCGAGATCTGCGGCGAGATCATCGAGCCGAACGCCGAGAGCGTGGACCATACCGGCCCCACGGTGAAAAACGGGCGGGTAACCTACGCGTCGCCTACCCAAGAGAACCTCGACGTGCTCAACAAAGCAGAGCTGATGGGGATGGGATTGGCCCGTAAATACGGGGGGCTCAACTTCCCGATGGTACCGTACATGATGTGCGCCGATATCGTGAGCCGCTCCGACGCGAGTTTCCAGAATATCTGGATGCTACAGGATTGCGCCGAAACCATATACGAGTTCGCTACCGAAGAACAACGCGAGAAGTACCTTCCCCGCGTGGTGAAAGGTGAAACCATGTCGATGGACCTCACCGAACCCGACGCGGGGTCAGACCTGCAGGCGGTGATGCTGAAAGCAACATACAACGAGAAGGAAGATCAATGGTACCTCAACGGGGTGAAGCGGTTTATCACCAACGGGGATGCAGACATCCACCTGGTGCTGGCCCGTTCGGAAGAGGGTACCAAGGATGCCCGCGGCTTGTCGATGTTTGTCTACGATAAAAATAACGGCGGGGTCAACGTGCGCCGCATCGAGAACAAGATGGGGATCAAGGGAGCGCCCACCTGCGAGTTGGTTTATAAAGACGCGAAGGCAGAGCTGGTCGGTTCTCGCCGGATGGGGTTGATCAAGTACGTGATGTCGCTTATGAACGGCGCGCGTTTGGGTATCATGGCCCAGTCGGTAGGAATCTCAGAAGCAGCTACCCGGGAGGCGTATGAATACGCGTTAGAACGTCGCCAGTTCGGCAAAGCCATTATCGAGTTCCCGCCGGTGTACGAGATGTTGGCCACCATGCGTGCCAAGACCGACGCGTCGCGTTCGTTGCTCTACGAGACCTGTCGTTTCGTGGACATGTATAAAATACTCGAGGATATTGCACGGGAACGAAAACTTACTCCCGAGGAGAGGACCGAGATGAAGTACTACTCTCGCTTGGCCGATGCCTTCACCCCGCTGGGCAAGGGGATGAGCAGCGAGTATGCCAACGAGAACGCGTACGACTCTATCCAGATCCACGGCGGCTCTGGCTACATGAAGGATTACAAGTGCGAGCGGCTCTACCGTGATGCCCGCATCACCAATATTTACGAGGGAACTACCCAGCTACAAGTAGTAGCCGCCATCCGGCACGTCACCACGGGATCCTACTTGCAGCGTGTCAAGGAGTACGAGGCAATGCCCGTGGTTCCCGAGCTGGAATCGCTCAAGAATACCCTCGCGAAGATGACGGAGATGTACGAGAAAATGGTCGGGGTTGTTACCGCTCCCAAGGACGAGGACTACCTTGACTTCCACGCGCGTCGATTGGTGGAGAGCGCCGGTCACGTGATCATGGGACACCTTTTGTTGCAAGATGCCAACAAGAGCCCCGAGCTATTCCGCCGGAGTGCCGAGGTGTATATCCATTACGGCCGGGTAGAAGTGGATAAAAATTACCAGTTTATCACCCAATCCCGCGTGGAAGATATGGCGTACTACAAACCGGTCTTGAGCGAGTGAGGAGTATACTATTTCGAGATCATAAAAAGCGGGGGAATTTACTATCTCCCGCTTTTTTACTAAGCGAAGTTGAATTCATTCCTTGATGAATTCAGTAATCAAGTCGACTAAACCTTTTTTGAGGGGCAAGGTAGGGTTGTTATAGGTCTGGGCATTTTTCTGCATGTCCATCTCCGACTCTTTCAAGACGTGATTCATTCCTTCGAGGAGATGCATCTTCGCCTGCTTATTGGCTTCAGCCAGCTTTTCCGCCTCGGTAACGGGGACTTGGATATCAGTGGTGCCTTGCAGGATCAACACGGGTTTATTTAGCTGGGCTATCTCTTTTCGAGGATCGTACTTGAGCCACGAGATCATGTAGGGCTGGACGCTCGGCCGGAAAAGCATTTGCAGCATCTGTGGCACATCTTCGATGGTCTCTCCATTTTCCAACTTTTCAATGAAGGGCGATGCCAGTTCTAATGCCATCGGCGACTGTGCCTTTAACTGATCCCGGAGTATCTCTCCTGCCGGACTTCCGGGGCCGGCGATTGAAATGAATTTATTCACCTCTTTCTTTCGAGCAGCAATTATGCCGATCAAGGAACCCTCGCTGTGCCCGAGGATACAAATTTCAGAAAATCTTCCATCTTTCTTGAGCCAATCGACCCATCCTTCCGCGTCGTCCACGTAGATCTCGAAGCGCAAGTCACTCTCTTTTGGTCCGGCACTCTTGCTTTCCGCGATGCCTCGCTTATCGTATCTGAGCGAGGCAATCCCCTTCTCCGATAATCCCTCGGCGAGCATCTTCAACGAGTTGTTTGTCATCATGGGGTTATTGCCATTTCTATCGGTGGGTCCCGATCCGGCGATAATCAGTACCACGGGCACTTTCTTGCTCGTGGCCGGGTATAACAACGTTCCTTCTATTTTACCCGTCCCTGTATCAAGTGTGGCTGAACCATCCGTGATTTGAGCGAATAGACCTCCTGTTAATAGTAACAGGAGGGTAACAATGGATACTCTCATATTATTTAGAATGTATTATATAGTGGCAAGTGTATTACAGTATTTTACGGAATGCTTCAATGTTTCCCGTGGAAGCAACCTGTTTTCCTTCCACGGTATAGAGAGATGCAATACGGTCCGCATAGGTTTCGTATACCTTGTGCTTCACGATCTTCAGGGTAGAGTTCACCAACCCGTTTTGTTCGGAGAACGACTCTTCTATCACGGCAAAGGCCGAGGGGATCCACCGATGGGGAAAGAGCTCCTCGTATTTTCCTCCTTTGCGGTACTCGTTGAGCGCGCTCTCGATCAGGAGAGCGGCTTGCTCCGGGGTAGCGTTCTGCTTTTTGAGTTCCGTCACGTTGGGCACGATCAGCGCGGTGGTGTAGGGGCTTTGGTTGTTGTACAGCACGCATTGGTCGATATAGGGCGAGGTAGCGATGATCGACTCCTCGATTCCCTCGGGGGAGAACTTCTCTCCGTCGTCGCTAATGAGTAGTGACTTGGTGCGTCCTAACACGTAAAGGTAACCGTCCATGTCAAGGTAGCCCATGTCGCCCGTCCGAAGCCAGCCGTCCACGATGGTTTCTGCTGTCGCCCCCGGGTTTTTCCAATACCCTTTCATCACGTTCCCCCCGCGGATGATAATTTCGCCCTTTTGACCGGCAGGTAACTCCTTCAGGTTATCGTCCACTATTTTGATATCCATGCGGGGCATCGGCTTGCCCGATGATCCCAGTTTATGTTCGTATTGGGTATTTGCCGAGATAATGGGAGTAGCTTCCGACAGGCCGTATCCCTGGTACATGGGAATACCGATCGCGTAAAAAAAGCGTTGCAGCTCGATGTCGAGCAGTGCGCCGCCACCGATGAAATAATCGAGGTTGCTGGCAAACGATTGCCGTATCTTCGAAAAGATCAGTTTGTCGTACAGGGCCAACATTAAACGTCCCCGTCCGCCTTTGTTATAGCCCTCTTTGTTATACGCGTAAGCCGTTTCGAGGGCTCTTTTAAAGAGCTTAGCGGTGAATTCGCCTTTCTTCTCGATCTCCGCTTCAATGCTTTTCCGGAAGTTGGCAGCGAGTGCCGGGACGCTCATTAAGACGTGCGGATTAATGGCTTTCAAGCTTTTGGGGACATTTCGCAGAACCTCCATGGGGGATTTTCCCATGGCAACGGAAGCGATGGAAGCCCCTGATTTCATGAACGCGTAGATGCCTGCCGTGTGACCAAACGAGTGATCCCACGGTAGTATCAGTAGCGTCCGGTAGTGGGTAGGCAAGCCCCGGAGATGGTCTATTGCTTGTTCCGCGTTGCAAACGTAGTTCCAATGGGTAAGCATGATTCCCTTGGGATTAGCGGTAGTACCGGAGGTATAGGATATATTGGCCAGCGAATCGGGTTTCACCGTGTCCATTCGCTCTCGCAAGGCATCCGGGTTTGTCTCCATCAATTTTCTTCCTTCCTCCAAGACCGTCTCAAACAGTCGCTCGTCATCTTCCAAGGAGTCTTCCGGATCGAGCAAAATATAGTGCTTCACGGTATCGAACGCTTTTTTCATGGGCCGCAACTTCGCAATCTGCTGGTCTGACGCGAGTACCGCCCCACACTCGGAATGATTGATACGGAAGCCTAATTCTTGTTCTGTCTGTAGCTTCACGGAGAGGGGCACGCAGACTGCACCGGCATGCAGGATCCCCAGTTCGCCAATCACCCAGTAGTTCTTCCCTTCGGAGATAAGCGCCACGCTGTCGCCCGCTCTAATACCCATCGCGATTAACCCGGCGGCGAACTGCATGGATTTCTCCCGGACTTGCTGGTAGGTCAGGTAGCTGTATTCTGTTCCTTTTCTTGCTTCATAAAGATAGGGACGATCCCCGAATTTTTCGACGGACTCGTTCAAAAAATCCAAAATGGTTCTCTTGTTCATCTATTTTTTGTTGTTAATTGCTTCGTGTTATATAGCCTTGTTTATTCTTATCGCGCGCCTTACATGGTACCAGTTCCGCATATTATCTCCTTCCCGGTCGGAAAAGCAACTCTAATTTAGGCTGCGGCCGCATCTTCCCGGAAAACATATCCCGCATCCAAATCATTCCCCCTTCCACGCCCATCGTCGGCTTGAACCAGTATTCCAGGGACCCGCCGTAGTAGGTATTGTTCATCATCGGCATCATTGGCGCGTTTGGTTGGTTATTGCGCTGCATTACCGGCATCCCGCCGTACGCGTTCAGGTACCAATCATCCGAGAGGCGGTAGCGTCCATGGAGATCTATCATCACGGCCGATTGATTCAAACCGAAACCATTTCGGGCCGTTTTCAAGTAGGTTAATCCCCCGTCTACAGACAGGTCGGGGCTCACCATGTAGCTCGCGTTCATGCCAGCGTTCCAATAGGGAAGTGAGCCGAAATTGGAATTGTACCCGCCGCTTACCCCCACGTTTAACAGGGGGGTGACCGCGTAGTTTGCACCCGCGTTCAGGATATAGTAATTGGCTTTGCCAAAATAGGGCGTTTCAACCAGACCTAACGTGGCAGAGGAATACATGAGCAGGTTGGGAGCAGGCATCATAGATGCGATCGCAGTGCGGCTTTTCGAGTTGATGAAATCGGAGGAAGCGCCATCCCATTGGATAGGTGGAAAATCCGTATCGTTCACGCGCGGGGGTGAGAGCGTGTGGTGTTGATAAGGAGTGAACTGGGGTAACAAGTTCTCGGCAGGGTTCAAACGCGGCAACCTTAAAGGTAAGGCAAGTGCCCGGGTAGAGTCGGTTGGCGGCTCCGAGAATCGTAACCTCAAACTGTCATTCTTCGACGGCAACTCCTGTGCCTCGCTTTTCGCGTTTGCCAGAAAAAGGGAAATCAGTAAAAACCACAAAAAACGTTTCATAGGCTTAGGGAGTTAGCAGCATCATACATGAAAAGCAAAGGTACTAAAACTTTGACAATACCTTCTCATCCCCGCTTTCATGAAATGGAATTTTAACACTTTTTGCTTGGTGATTTCGCGAGTTTTATTTTTCTTTGTTCACAAAAGTTAGGCTATTTCTACGTTCGATGTTACTTAAGGCGGGGCGGTTCTCGTTTTTCAGCATGAGATGGCTACTAACTGCTAATGGGAGTACAAACACTAAATTAATTGCCTATACGTCCTCTTTACTCGACTAAATTAACATAACTATTTAAGAAGTAAAGCAATGGATACTTTTTACACGATGACCGATGAGGAGTTGGTCGTCTCGTATGCTTGTGGCAATAATGAGGCGTTTGAGGAATTGTTAGGGAGATATCAGCAGCCCCTTTTTACCTACATCTTTTTTACCGTGCGCGATAACGGCATCGCGGACGATATCTTCCAAGATACTTTTATCAAAGCCATCACCACCATCCAACAAGGGAAATACATCGAGTCGGGTAAATTCAAAGCATGGATTACCCGGATCGCACGTAACTTGATAATCGATCATTTCCGCCAAAAAAAGAGTGAAAATACCATTTCCAATGACCATTACGAGGTGGATCTTTTCAATAACCCGTCGTTATGCGAGGATACCGTCGAGACCCAAATGGTGAGGGCACAGGTGTTCAGCGACGTGAAGAGGTTGATGAATAGCCTTCCCGACATCCAGCGTGAGGTAGTAGAGATGCGGTATTACAAAGATTTAAGTTTCAAGGAGATCGCGGATGTCACCGGGGTGAGCATTAATACCGCGCTCGGACGGATGCGGTACGCGATCCTCAACATGCGGAAAATGGCTGCCAAGCATGATATGGCGTTGGCGTTGAATTGACCTGTTTCGGTTGAATCTCTATTGAAGCCGTGCCATACAAAAAAGCCCCGGGGAACCGGGGCTTCTGTGTGGTAGGAGTTCAAATCGTTCTGTACGTTCGCGTGCAGAAGTCGAAATCGCGTTCAATGGAATAGGGAATCTTGATAAAACCAGTAGAAGTTAAAAACAGGTGTTTTATGTCTGTCGTTGGTTACTACAGGCCAATACTTCAGAATGCGGATACTTCAAAAAACGTCTAAAACAGGGTTTGAAGCTGTTGAAGCTGCTCTGAGAAGTCTTTATATATCGTCTAATTCGATAACAATTAAATCGTCTGATATAAAAATTTCCGGACTGTGAAGCAGGATCAATCTTTCGAATGTATCTCTCGGCCCTTTGAAGTCTTAGTATCGATTTATTTTCACGAATGAAAATAGGTCGATAGATTCTCTTCATTTACAAACTCTTGTACCGGTTTCGGATAAAGTCGACATTCCGGTAAAGGGTTGTCGTTCATCTGAAAGGGTAAACAAAAGCAGTCACGAAATCTTCTAACGCGTGAAGTTTAATTCTTCCATTCTTGGTTTAGTGTTATATCGCGTTCTACGTCGATACAGGCGAGCCCGTAAAGATGGCGAAAAGCTGATTTAAGCAGTATTGTAATACTACTCGCGCCACGAGATGATAGGCGTGCCTAAAAACTGGAGGTGCATAACAAAAAACCGTTGGGTTTAATCCGATAGAAACACCAAGTGTTTCACACTTCATGAACCACGAGAAAAACAAACGAGTTTGTCGATCCCCCGGTTGAATTTCTTCCGCTCGTGTACAAAATGTCAATGAACTCCTATGTATCTTCAGTACGAAAACCGTACTCTTGTTCTCTCAGTCGTGTATCTGCAAATATAACGTCCCAGCCAAGAAAATGGCAAATATTTCACCCTGTATTTCTCAACAACTTCTCCACAGCTTTTCAACAGGGTTATCAACATTTAGTATAATAATCTAATTGTCATATTATTATACTAAGAAAGCACACCGTTATTGGTTGAATTTATCGCTCATTTATAAATCTTATGGCTGGATTTTTCATCCTATGATGAGATTTTAATGATGGGAAGTGGTGATTTGCAGTCCCACGATCGAAAAAACGAGCAAGCTGAGAAAAAGCAGCCGCCAAAAAGTGATTGGCTCGTGAAAAACAAAAATGCCCAATAGCACCGTACCCACGGCACCGATGCCCGCCCATACCGCGTATGCCGTGCCTGTTGGAATGGCGTGAGGACCACCCATCGACTTGTATAATAAAAACATGCTTAATGCCACGCAAATAATAAACGTGAAGAGCCATTGCCACATCTCTTTCCCGGATGTCTGCTGCATTTTGCCCAAACTCATGGCGAATAATGATTCGAAGATTCCGCCAATAATTAAAAGTAACCAATTGATACTCATATTATTTAAAATTTAATCATAAAAAAAGCATATCTCCCCTTCGCACTTTGGCCTACGCGAAGAGGGGATATGCTCGACTATATTTATCCGGCGACAAATACAGTTGCTCCTTATTCAGGAGTTGCAAATATAGCACTAACTAACCGATTTACCCAATCGGGGGTGATAAAATACCTTACTAGCACAAAAAACCTCAAGGGATTGCCACAAAAACCCTCAACGAGTCGAATACTCGTTTATTAGAGTGCTGGTAAAGCTATTCAATTACACGAAAATACGCCGCTTCTCGTGATTTAATACACAAAGTTGTACCGATGATGTGCTTGGTAATAGTTATTAGAATGACTTGACTGGTTCAAGACTGGTACAAGGCTTGTGCATCCTCGTATACACACGAGGATGATACGAGGATGGTACGAGGATCATACGAGGTTGCACCGGCGATGTATCAGCCCAGTACTAGCCCAGTCCCAGCGAAGGTGCGGATTTGCTGCTCGAATGAATATTTGCGGGACTGTTGTATATGAGGAATAAATAAAAATTATCATAAGAACTTATCCTACTGAGTTTTGTTTTATCAGCTGTGAAATTGCGATAGCTACAATTCATCCAATTTTTATGCATAAATATTCCGTTACTTTATTCCTGTTTTTATCGAGTCTATCCCTGTATGCCCAGACCGGAACAGTAAAAGGCCGCGTTTACAATATGAAAACCAACGAGTCTCTGGAATTCGCGACAATTCGAATCCAAGGAACGGGAAATGGGGCCACAACTGACTTGGAAGGCAATTTTGAAATTGAATTTAATCCCGGATTCTACCGGCTTGAAGTAAGTTACGTGGGTTACGAAACAACTCTTTCTCCAGAGGTACATATCCAGGGAAACCAAATAGCTTTTCTTGATATAGCTGTCCCGGAATCTTCTACGCTTATCGAAGAAGTTGTCGTCAGGCCCACTATGAACCTGAGAAAGATCGAGAGTCCGGTTTCATACCAGACCATTAGTGTAAGAGATATCGAGAAAGGGGCGGGTGTTAACCGGGATGTATCCAAAGCATTGCAATCACTTCCCGGGGTCGGAGCCACCGATCCTAACAGGAACGACCTGATCGTAAGAGGGGGAGGCCCTTCCGAGAATGTATTCTATCTCGATGGTATCGAAATCCCTATCATTAATCACTTTGCCACTCAAGGCTCATCAGGAGGGGTAGTGGGTATCATCAATCCCGATTTCGTGAGGGAGGTTAACTTTTATACCGGCGCGTTTCCAACCAACAGGCCCAACGCGTTAAGTTCAGTAATGGATATCAGGCAAAAGGATGGGAGCCGTGACCGTATTCACACTCAACTTGGTATTGGGGCATCAGATGCCGCTTTCACGATGGACGGGCCAATCGGAGATAAATCCACATTTATTATTTCTGCCCGACAATCATATCTCCAGCTGCTGTTTAAGTTTATCGGCCTTCCTTTTCTTCCTACCTACAACGACTTTCAGGTAAAATATAAATACCAGATAAATTCAAAAAATGAGCTTTCAATTATTGGCCTTGGTGCCATTGATAATATGAGACTCAATACCGATCTGCAGGAGGAGGGTACGGAAGCACAACGTTATCTACTTGATTACCTGCCTGTATATCAGCAATGGAACTATACTGTTGGAGCTGTTTACAAGCGTTTTAGCGATCATTATTTTGACTCGTGGGTTATCAGCAGAAATATGCTCCGAAACAAAAACTTCAAATATCCGGATAATGATGATTCACGGCCAAAAATATCCAATTATCGCTCGGATGAAGTAGAAAATAAACTTCGCTTCGAGAGGAGTTACCCCGACCTGCCTGTAAAACTCTTGGTGGGTGCCGGTGTAACTTACTCGCGTTATGAAAATGAAACCAATCGGATGATTTTTAGCAATGGCTCTTTAAATAACCTGGTGTATAATACAGAACTCGATCTATGGTCGTACCAGGCGTTTATACAAGCTTCAGATACTTATTTTAATAACAGGCTAGCTCTTTCACTGGGTTTGAATACCATCGGGAATAATTTCAATAATAATATGAAGAATCCATTGAACCAGTTATCGCCTCGATTCTCGGCTTCATACAGATTATCGGGTAAATGGGATATAAATGCGAATGTTGGCCGCTACGCCATGCGCCCGGCCTACACGACATTAGGCTACAAGGATGATTCGGGGCTACTCGTGAACAGGAATGAGAATCTCACGCACATCATTTCTAACCAGGCAATTGCAGGTTTTGCCTACGAGCCGGATACCAAGTTGAGGGTGAACCTGGAAGGATTTTACAAGCTCTACGATAATTATCCTCTCTCCTTAACAGATGGGATGAGCATTGCGGGAAAGGGCACCGACTACGGTCAGGTTGGAGATGAGGAAATAGTATCTACCGGCAAGGGAAGGGCATACGGGATCGAGTTTTCAGGTAAACTCACGGGTTATAAGAATTTCACGGGAACGCTTACATACACACTTTTTAAAAGTGAATTCACGGGAGAAGATGGAGTTTATCGCCCTTCAAGCTGGGATACCCGTCACATGGTAAACCTGCTGGGAAGTTATAATCTTCCAAAAAACTGGAATATTGCAATGAGGTGGCGCTACGTGGGAGGTGCTCCTTATTCTCCAATTGATACTGGCCTTTCAACGAATAAAGATGCCTGGAGCGTGAACAATAGGCCATATATCGATTACGATAATTATAACACCCTCAGGCTTAGTGACTCTCATCAACTTGACGTGAGACTCGACAAAGAGTTCTATTTCGAAAAGATGATGCTCAATTTTTATCTTGATGTTCAGAATGTATATAACTTCCAGTCGGAAAATTCACCCATCTACACGAATAAGGATGTAAACGGAAGGGTTATGGATGACCCTTCAGATCCGGAGAAACATCTATTAAGGCAAATTGAAACATACGCTGGTACCGTGCTGCCGGCAATAGGAGTGATGATTAAGTTTTAAACGGGGTGAAGATACTCGTAGAAGTTGCTGTTTATGGTAATACACGATTCCTTTTTAGTACTTTGTTTTTTTTAATAATTCAAACATATTTATAATGAAACCGAAAAATAAAATTTTAGTAGCTGCTCTTTCCGTTGGAGTCCTTACTCTTTTTAATTCTTGTGCTTCAATTCCCAAAAACGCGAAAGCGGTTGAGAATTTTGATGTGAATAAATATTTAGGAACTTGGTATGAAATTGCCCGTTTTGATTTCCGGTTCGAGAAAAACATGAACAATGTTTCTGCTCAATACAGTCTAAATGAAAAAGGCAACGTTGCCGTGCTGAACAGTGGATACAATTATAAGAAAGAAGAATGGAAAAAAGCCAACGGTGTGGCAAAATTCAGAGGCAAAAAAGACGTGGCAGAATTGAAAGTCAGTTTTTTCGGACCTTTTTATTCAGGTTATAACGTCGTGGCATTGGACGAAAACTACCATTATGCCTTAGTTGCCGGGAAAAATTTAAACTATCTATGGATATTGTCAAGAACCAAAACTATTCCCGAAAATATCAAAACAGAGTATCTGAAAATAGCCAACGAGATTGGCTATGATACCTCCAAACTAATTTGGGTAAAGCATGACAGAAACGACAATCCGTATTTGAATGAAAACTAAGATTTCCATATTCAGGTTTCGTGGAGATTCGCGGTTGGTGGTTCCAGTTGTTTTTCTTTTCATTATTCCTCCCAACTACGGTGGATGAGGCTGCCGCGCTCGGGGTGGTTTTCTACCCGGAGGTGAACGTCGATCTCTTGCTGCATCTCTTCCACGTGCGAGATAACGCCAACGACCCGGTTCTCGGAGCGAAGCGATTTGAGGGTGTCGAAGACGATGTCCAGCGATTCTTTGTCCAACGAGCCGAATCCCTCGTCCAAGAAGAAGAAGTTCTGGTGCGACCGGGTGATTTTTTGGATGTTGTCGGCCAACGCCAACGCGAGGGATAGGGAGGCCTGAAAGGTCTGGCCTCCCGATAGGGTTTTCACACTCCGTACCTTGCCGCCGTTTAGGAAGTCGCGTACCTGAAAGTTGTTGTCGCCGGTGAGCTCGAGGCTCAACTGTTGCCGGGTGAGGCGATAAAAGCGGTCGTTGGCCGCGTTGCAAAGGTTTTGCAGGTAAACCGACGAGATATACTCAACGAAACCACTCGCTTTAAAAAGCGATTTCATGGTACGGAGGTTTTCGGCACGAAGGGTCAGTTTCTCTTTTTCCTCGTGTAGTCGGGATTGGGTTGCTAAATCGCTTGCCAATTTTTTGATAATGCCCTCCAAGTTGCCCTGCTCCCGGCTGTTCTCCGTGGCCTGATCCGATAACCGGTTGATTTCTGCCTGTAACTGTTGGTGCTCTTCGCTGTTATAGATGTTGCTCCCAATCTCTTTTTCAATCCGCTCCATGGTGTTTTTGTTGCGCAGTAACTGATCCCTGAACTGCTGTAACCGTTGCTTTTCTGTTTCTATATCGAAAGGAGTGGCAAGCATCTCTTTCACCTCTTGAAGGGTCTCGAACGGGGAGGACTCGAGCCGTTCGTCCAATTGCTGCTGCAGGCCGAAGAGGACGGTTTCCTCCTGTTGTAGCTCTTGTTGGTTGATAGACAGGCTGCTCTTTAACCCCTCGAATCGTTGCCGGTGTTCTTGCAAACGGGTGGTGGCGTGGTTGACTGTTTTTTCGAGGCGATCATGTTCGGACAAGAGTTGTTTGCTCTCTTCTTCAATGGCGACGGGAGATATCTCTCGGTAGTCATCAACACGTACCGACCGCAACTGCGAATAGAGTGTTTGAAGTTCTGCTTCTTGCCGCGTGATGGTCTCTTTTATTTTATCAAGGGCCTCCCGGAAGCGATCTTTCTCTTTCTCTTTTTTCTCCCATCGCGTGGTGGTTTCACGCAGCACTGTCTCTTTTTGCTTGATGGATGCTTGAACCTCTTCGGCACGTTTAAACGCTTCGTTCAGCACGTTCTCCTCTTGGTACTCGGCCCAAGCGAATTGCTGTTGGTGCATGTCAACTTGCTGCCTCCGCTCTTGCAGCTTGGCTTCACGCTCTTTTAGCTGCCGGAGGGTATCAAGGTGGCGATTTTCAAGAAGGAGAAGCTGTCGTTCAAGCTCGTTAACCCGGGCGGTTTGTTTGTCGAGTACCGACTTCTGTTCTTGTATCGCTTGCAGCTCTTTGCCGCTATTGTCGCTTCCGTACCGTTCGGGGTGATGCACCGAACCGCAGAGAGGACACGGTTTTCCCTCTTCGAGTTCTTGGGAATAAGCGGCTAATCGTTCCCGCACCAGCAGGTGCTTCTCTTGTTCGGCCAAGGTTTGTTGTTGGGCTTGAAGTGTCCGGGCAACATCACCCAAGTAGTGTTGTTGCTCTTCGAAGCTGCTACTCCCCAGGAGCCCCTCGAAAAGGGAGTGGGAGAGGAGCTCCTCTCTTTTATCCCGGTTCTCTTTCTCTATACCCTGCTGTTGCTCTACCTCTTTCGCCGCCTCGGCGAGATTCTGGTCAAGCCCCTGCTTCCGGGTGTACCACGTGCGGACGGTAGCGAGCAGCGCGAGGTCGGGCATCGACCGACGCTCCTTGTCAAGCTCTTCTTCCTGTTTGGCTTTTTCCTCTTTTAAATCCTCGAATTCCTTGGTCGTCTCCTGCCAAATATTGCTCCCATTTTTAAAGCGTCCACGCCCTGTTTCCAGGCTATTTTCAAGCATCTTAACTTGTACTAAACGAAGCAATTCTTCACTTTTTCTTTTGAGCTCTTCCCGTTTCTCGTATGCCGGTTGTGTCTCTATTAAAATCTTCTCCTCCCGGGTAATTCCCTCTTCTTCGGCTGTTAGTTTTTCGTTCGCTAACCGGATGGCTTCTTCCCGTTGCTTCTTTTTGTTAAGGGTTTGCTGTTGAAGCTCCAAGAGGTGTTTAAATTGATTGATCCCCTGTTCATACCGGACAATCTTCTTCTCTAACTCTTCAAAAATAGGCGCGGATTCACGGAGGGATGCCCGCTCTTTCTCGGTCTCTTCTTTTTGTT
>WPCG01175269.1_pt1 | contig 13995 bp, 10 predicted proteins | sample 5403311 | NCBI WGS metagenome assembly WPCG01 (sample SAMN12869467, study PRJNA574797) | sludge metagenome | isolation source: wastewater treatment of Control | place: China:Beijing | collected 2019-05-17 | reverse complement strand
GCCTGGAAGGTCGACGGCACGCGCTGCTACCAGGACCTCACCGTGCGCAGCCTGTCCACGCTGAAGGCCTGCGCCCCGCTCACCGAGATGGAGCCGGGGCGCAAGCGCTTCGAGTTTCCGGGGGTGGTGCCGCTGGTGGATGTGAAGAAGGGCGAATGACGCAGAACGTACCCAGAGTGGGAAACTTCTGCGCGGAACCGCCGCTGCGCCCTGATGAAGCACCGCTTCAGTAGGGCTCCCCCCTCAGCCACGCGTCCAACTCGCGAGCGGGGAACGGCGGGGAGAACAGATAGCCTTGGCATGAACTGCAACCCGCGGCGAGAAGGAAATCCCGTTGTTCCGCCGTTTCCACCCCCTCGGCAACGACCTCACGGTCGAGTCCGTGGCCAAGCTGGATGATGGTCGCAACGATGCGGGAGCTGGCCTGATCACGGCCGATGTCTCCAACAAAGCTCTTGTCTATCTTGATTACGTCAAAGGGAATGCTCTTGAGATAGGCAAACGACGAGTAGCCCGTACCAAAATCATCAATGGCGATACGCACCCCAATGCTGGCCAACTGCCCGAGCTTTTCCATCGCGCCTGCCACATCCATCAACACGCTCTCGGTAATCTCCAGCTCAAGAAGCGTAGGCCTCAGTCCATTGCCGTCAAGCATGGCCCGTATCCGCTCGACGAGATCAGGCTGCCTGAACTGGCGCGCTGACAGGTTCACCGCCAGTCGGGTCAATGGCACGCCCTCATCCAACCAGGCACGGGCCTGCGCACATGCATCGCGCAGCACCCAATCCCCAAGCGCAACGATGAATCCGCTTTCTTCGGCAAGCGGAATGAACCTTGACGGCGACACCAGGCCACGCTGCGAGCTCCGCCACCTCACCAGCGCCTCGACCCCGATCAGGCTGCCATCGCGCGCATCCACCTGCGGCTGGTAGTACAGGACAAACTCATCATGATCGAGCGCCCTGCGCAACGCCACCTCCATGGCCAAACGCTCGTCAGCCGCCCTTGTCTGCGCCTCGGCATAGAACCGGTAAGCGTTGCTTCCACACGATTTAGCGTTGTAAAGCGCTGAATCCGCGTGCTGGATCAAGGCATCGGGACTATCGCCATCCCGTGGATACAACGCGATGCCTATGCTTGCCCCAACGATCACCTCGTTGCCTCCGCACACCAGGAAGGACCTTGCCAGGCCTTGCAACAGCTTTTCAGCAACGGTCGCGGCACCGTTCGCGCTCGCAACCCCCTCCAGAAGAACGACAAACTCATCGCCGCCAAAGCGTGCCAGGAGATCCGTCTCGCGCAGGCACTCGCCAAACCGAACGGCGACCTGGCACAGAAGTTCGTCCCCGGCGGGGTGTCCCAGGCTGTCGTTGACATGCTTGAAACGGTCCAGATCGATGAACAGCAGCGCGCCCCCCTGCTCCGGCTGGCGGGACTGGCGGAGGACCTTCTGCAGGCGCGTCAGCAACATCAGTCGATTCGCCAGACCCGTCAGGACATCATGATGGGCCAGATAGTCCAGTTGCCGCTCCGACTGCTTGAGGGGAGACACGTCGAGCAGCACGCCGACATAGCTGTAGGGCGCGCCGCTCGCGTCCGGAACCGTACTGATGGTCAGCCAGATCGCGTAGAGATCGCCATTCTTGCGCCGATTCCAGATCTCACCCTGCCAGAACCCATCCCGTGCCAAGCTGCTCCACATCTCGCGGTAAAAGGCACTGGGATGACGGCCAGACTTGAGCATGGAGAGCTTGTGACCAAGCAGCTCCTCTTCCGCATAGCCCGAAATGGAGCGGAAAGCGGAGTTGACCACCCTGACTCGTCCTTCCAGGTCGGTCACCACCACGCCTTCGCGCATGGAAGCGAACACTGCGGACACCAGGCGCTGACGCTGCCCATGACTTCCAAGGTGGCGCATCGCCATCCGCGACCGGTACCCAGCCAACCAAGCGGCAAACGGAACGCTCGCCAACAGCATCAGCATCACCTCACCCTTGCCGCCGGCACCTCCGTCAGGAAACACCGCAGCCAGAGCATCGCTGCCACCGAACACCCAGGCCAACCCGCACGCAAAGTACACCAGCAGTGCCAGTGCAATGGTGCGCCCCACCTTCTCAGGATGGGGCGAGCCAACGCCATCCACGCGACTGACGAAGCACTCGCTGCAGGTCTCCCGGCAAATCTCACGGGCATTTCCCGATGGAGCCGCCTCGTCAGCGCACGATGGGGCAGTACCCACGCCATCCTTGGGAGCCTCCTCAACCACCTCCGCGACGCCACTCAAAACAGCTCAACCGCCACGACGCCAGGGGCTGAACGACCATGTCCGTCATAAATACCGACAGCGGCTTCGTTCACCGCCCCCCTGCCGGGCACGCGCGAACCGGGCTTGGAAGCCAGTTCGGCCAACAAGCCGATGTGCTCCTCCATCCGCATGACCACATCCTGGACGCGCTCGATCTGTTGACGGGCAATGTCCTGAAACTGGATGCAGCTCATCGCCCGGCAAATGCCATCGTCAAGCAACTGCGCGGCGTCGTTGATTCGTTGAAGAGTATCGGCCTCCCCCTCGATGACCTGCTGGATTCCCTGGGTGAGGCTCTCCAGCTGCTCCGCGATGGCCTGCAGGGAGCGCCGTTCCGCAACCACTCCATCGTCATTGAGCCGAGCTTCGAACTGGGAGGCAATCGTCTCCGCCACTGTGGCAATGCCCGTCTGGATACTGCCCGCCGCCTCGCCCACGACCGTGGAAAGCTTGCGAACCTCGTCCGCCACCACAGAAAAACCCCGCCCTGCCTGCCCCGCCCTGGCTGCCTCGATTGCAGCATTCAACGCCAGCAGGTTGGTTTGACTGGCGATGCCACGGATCGCATCCGCCAACTTGCCCAGATCGCGGCTCTCATCCACTACTCGTGCAATGCGCTGGCGCTCTCGCTCAGATTCGGCCAGGCGCTCCTCCATGTAATGCCCGAGCCTCACCACCACGTCATGGTTGCTCTGCATCCTCGCCCTGGCGTCGCTCATCAGCCGGGCACTCAGCTCCGTCGCTCGCGACACCCCATCCTTCAGGTCGCGCATCGACACATCGAGCAACTGCAGCTCGCCGACGATATCGACCGCGGCCGTCTCGGTAAGCTCAACGAGTTGCCCCAACTGCTCGCGCGTCAGCCGACCCACCTGCCGCAACTCCGACAAGCTCTCCAGCACCTCGTGCTGATGCCGCGTCAGGGCATGCTGGCGGTCTCGAAGGTGACCCGCATTCACTCCGAGACCGAGGACAAGATCCCGATAAAACAGCCTGGAGTACAAGGCATAGACGCCATAGGCAACACCGACGATGATCAGGGTCCCAGCGGTGTCTGCAAGCCGGTTGGACAACCCGAGGCTCTCGGCGGAAACGACATGGTAGTAATCGTGGCCGAGATATACTACGAGGCAAGCGACCAGCGCGATGCAGAGGAAGGCCAGCGTTCCTCGCCGCACCAAGGGAAGTGCAGTCATGAGAATAACGCCCCCGGCGCTTTGGAGATCTCCGAACGACACTGCGTGACAGGCCACTCAACCCACCCCAAACTACCCGGAGTGGGCAAAGAGGCCTTACCGTTCCCCTCAGAAAGCCGTTTCTGCGTTGTATTACTTTTCCTTGGCGTTACACTGACCATACCACCCCCAGGAGGTCCAAGGACACCACAGAGACTCCCCCGAACGGGCACGGACATCGACCCGGACAGGCAGTACGCCTACTTGCGCCCAGAGCGATGCCGTCGCCACGGAGTCCCAAAAGACGACAACACGCCCGTGGACTGCAGCGCCTTACCAAGCGTTTGAGCACCCATTGAAGAGAGTGGGCGGCTGCACGCGCTCACAGCCCCCAAGATAGGATCACGCTTGTCACACGACAAAAGTACTCCTTATCTGGTTACAGGTCAACACAGAAAACTCCTTATTTGAATCACATAGGCCCCCAAGAAGAGCACTGCCCCCACATGCGTGCCCAGCCCACAGCACCTGCCGCCCCCCCGCAAACCACTGTACCGCGAGCGACGGTCAAGGCCGGCAGCCTTGGATCGCGCTTGAAGGCGTGGCGCGAGAAGAAGGGACTCAGGCAGGCTGACGCATCATCCTTATTTGGAGTCCCATACAGCTCATATCAAAAATATGAGATGAACCTCAGCCTGCCCGGCGCTGACGCCATCGAGCGTTTTGTGCGCGCGGGCGTCGATGCCAACTGGCTGCTAACGGGCGAAGGTCCCATGACTGCACCTGCAGTGGAACCAACAGCGCCTTGCGCGAAACGTCTGCAAGCGGCACTGGAGACTGTCGAAACCAGCTTGAGCCGGGCCGGTCATCCCACCGTTTCTGCTGAGAAGAAGGCAGCGCTCGTGCTGAGGGTATACGACCTGCTACAGGAACCCGCTGCCTCGAAGGAAAAGGTCCTGAAGCTCCTTGAACTCGTGCTTTGAATTCACGGCAGTGTCGTACTGCACGACTGCGGGGCCTCCATGGCGTTGTCGCCCTTTGACGGGAGATAGACCGGCTGTGGATCACTCAGCGCGCCGGGGCACCGCACGCCGCGTTGCGACAGTTGTCCGCACGGCAATCAACAGCGCAACCAGCATTAGGCCGCCACCGACGGCAAAGGCAGCCGCAAGGCCGGAGGAGGCCGCCTGCTGAGCCAGCGAGGTGAAGTCGGCCGCACCCGCGCCCGAAGCAAAGACGGTGCCCATGAAGGACGCGCCGGTGATCAGACCGAGGTTGCGCGACAGGTTGAGCAGGCCGGAGACGAGCCCGTGCTGGTCGGCACTGCTGCGGATCATCACCGCGGTGTTGTTCGCCGCCTGAAACAGCGCATAGCCTGAGGTGATGACCGCCAGCATGCCGACATAACCCGGCAGCCCCACCGTAGCGGCCAACGCGGGCAGCGCAAAGGCGCCCAGTGCCATCGCCCCCAGACCGACGATGGTCATCCACTGTGCCCCCAAGCGATCCACCAGTCGCCCGGCGGGCATGCCCGCGAACGCGGCCACCAGCGGACCGCTCGACATCACCAGCCCCACCCGTGTCGAATCCAGGGCAAAAACACTGGCAAGGTAGAACGGCCCCACGACCAGCGTCGCCATGACCACGGCGTTGACCAGGACGCTCATCGCCAACCCGGCACCAAGCACGCCCTCCTGGCGCAACAGACCCGGCCGCAGCAGCGGCGCCTGCGCCCGCGCTTCGACCCACAGGAAGAGCACGGCTCCAATGATGGCCGCGAGCAGCAGCGCGCCGTTGACGACGCCGAAGCGCCCATTCCCAAGCGTCATCGCCAGCGCATAGGCCGCGAGCGTCATCGCCAGGACGACTACGCCAGCCTTGTCGAACGGCGGGCGCGCATCTCCGGTCGAACTGCCAGCGGCCGGCAGGCCAAGCAGCGCCAGGACCAGCGTCACCACGCCGAGCGGGAGCTTGATCAGGAAGATCGCCTGCCAGCCGCCAAACTCGATGAGCAGGCCGCCCAGCGTCGGCCCCAGCGCCGTGCCCACCGCGGACAGGGTGCCCAGCAGGCCCATGGCGCGGCCGGTGCGCGCCTTGGGTATGGCCTCGCCCACCAGCGCCATGGTGAGCGCCATCATGATCGCCGCCCCCACGCCCTGCAGCGCGCGCGCCGCGATCAGCCATCCAAGGCCGGGCGCCGCGCTGCACAGTACGGAGGCCGCAGCAAACACGGCGAGGCCGACGAGCAGCAGTCGACGCCTGCCGATGACGTCGCCCAGGCGGCCGACGCCGACGATCGTGCAAGTAACGGCGAGGAGGTAGGCCAGTACCACCCACTGGACCGCCTGGAAGGATGCATCGAAGGACTGTGCCAGCGTTGGCAGAGCCACGTTGGCGATGCTGGTGCCCAGCGAGGACAGCAGCATGGACAGCGACAGGCTCGCCATCGCCCAGCGCGAGGCAGCATTCCGCGGCGCGTTTGCGCCAATCGGATGATCAAGCTTGCTCATGGCAACCTCCAGCCACGCACGAGGCAATCGATGGCCACCCGGGGGCCGTCGTCGGTGCCGACGATACGCTCTACGGTGTGCGCCTTCTCGATGACCAGTTCGTGCCCGACGGCGGCCACCACCTGCTCCGCCGTGTACAGCACCGCAGGGTCCTGCGGACCGCCGAAGCCGTCGGCCCGGTTCGATGTATCGTGAGCGACGAGCAGGAAGGTGCCACCCGGCGCCACGGCCTGCGCGGCCTTCAGCAGGATCGGTTGCAGCTCCGCTTGAGGAATCTGCAGATAGATCAGCGTGACCAGATCGAAGCCGCCGGGCTCGGGCCGATAGCTGCGCAGATCCGCGGCCTCGAGGCTCACGCGCCCGACCACACCGCGCACGTCCGCCAGCCGCCGGGCTTTCTGCAAGCCCAGCTCGGCGAAATCAACGGCACACACATCCCAGCCCTGCTCGGCCAGCCAGACGGCGTTGCGTCCTTCGCCGGTGGCCAGGTCCAACGCCCGCCCGGGCGGCAAACCTGCCACCTCCGCGACCAGAAAGCGGTTGGCGTCGACGGACCACAGGAACTCGCTCACCGCGTAGCGCCGGTTCCACTCCTCGCGCCCCATGGCGCGCGCAGCGCCGTCGGGCGCGGCGCCCCCGGCGACATCCCCGTTGTTTGCCCGACCAGGCACAGCTCTCGACGCCATTTTTCGACTCCTCGACCACGATGTCCGGATGGTAGAAAGGTCGCTCGCAAGGCGGAAGGCGCACCGTTTGCAGTTAATCAGTGCATGAAACGCCATACCCTCAAATGCCGTGCTATGGTGCGCGCATGTCAAGGCCCGATTTCAACCTGCTCCTCACGCTGGACGTGCTGTTGGCCGAAGGCAACGTGGCACGCGCGGCCGAGCGCCTGCGGCTCAGCCCTTCGGCCATGAGCCGCGCACTGGCGCGACTGCGCGAGACAACGGGCGATCCGCTGCTGGTCCGTGCCGGACGCGGGCTCGTGCCCACGCCGCGCGCACTGGAGCTGCGTGAGAAGGTGAGCGAGTTGGTGCAGGACGTGGAGGCCGCGTTGCGTCCGGTGGAAGCCCCCAACCTGGCGACGCTGGAACGCAGCTTCACCCTGCGCACCGGCGAAGGCTTCGTAGAAAACTTCGGACCGTCGCTGCTGGCCCGCGTAGCCCAGGCGGCGCCGGGCATCCGCCTGGGCTTCGTGCCCAAGCTCGACCGCGACAGCAACGCGCTGCGCGACGGCACGGTCGATCTGGAAACCGGCGTACTCGGCAGCGGCATGGGCCCCGAGCTTCGTGTTCAGGCGCTGTTTCGCGACCGTTTCATAGGCGTGGTACGCGCCGGACACCCGCTCTGCGGCGAAGAGATCACCCCTTCCTCATTCGCCGCGGGCCGGCATATCGGCCTCTCGCGGCGCGGCGTGCCACACGGCCCGGTCGACGACGCACTGGCTGCCCTGGGTCTGCAGCGCAAGGTCGTCACCACCGTCGGCGGCTTCTCGACTGCCGTAGCGCTGGCGCGGGTCTCGGGCATGATCGCGAGCGTACCCGAACGCCACACCGGAAACCTCCGCGACGGCATGTACTCGTTTGCCCTGCCCTTTGCCGTTGGAGAAATTACCGTATCGCTGTTCTGGCACCCGAGGCTCCACAGGGATCCGGTGCATCGCTGGCTTCGCGGGGTGATACAGGACGTCTGCGCGCCCCCTTGATGAGCTTGGCGGAACACACACGACGCCTCATCAATGGAGCCGGGGCGCAAGCGCTTCGAGTTTCCTGGGATGGTGCCGTTGGTGGATCTTAAGACGGTTTCAGCCACCTGACCTTGGCCACCGGAAGACGGGGCGGGCGGAAGGTTCGAGCACAGGACAGCCAAAACGGCTCTCCGACAGCTATCGACCCTCAGAGGACGTTGCTGGTATCCAGGGTTTAACGGCTAAAGACGGAATAGACCGGCCGTTCAAGACGACTGCCCACCGGCAAATCGTCGGCCAAAGCCGCCCCTGAGGAGGTGTCCTGGATTGGACTGCAACGTATCGGTTAACTGACTCTCAGCGTCAAACGTTGCGAAGTGGTTGATTTTAAACCTGGCAAGCCGTGCCCCCTTGCCACAGCTGATCTTGTTCGTGCTTACAAGAGATCGTTTCAGGCAGTGTTATAATGTCGAACGCATTCATAAGAGACATTGGAGCGGCGAGTGGGCCTACTTGTTCTTCACCTTAGCGACATCCATATCGCGACCTCAAAAGACGACATCCTTCGACGGGCTAATGCTATTGCGCAAGCTACCTTCAAAGATCTATCACTCGCGGAGGCTTTGGTGGTGGCGGTGACGGGAGACATCGCATATAGCGGCACCCGGGAGCAATATATTGCGGCTAGGGGCTTTTTGAGCCAGGTGATCGCCACGATTAGAGCCGAGCGGAATATACCGATACACGTCCTGATGTGCCCAGGAAATCACGACTGCGATTTCGATGCGGGCATGCCCGACGTCCGCAATGCAGTCCTCGACGCTCTAAGCAAGACAAAGCCGGACGACATTAAGCCGTCACTCATCGATGTGTGCGTGGAAGTACAAGCCGCCTTTTTTGCGTTCCGCAGCGAGTTTGAAGGTGATATCACCGGAGTAGGCGACAAACTCTGGGTTACGTACAAAATCCCCGTTGGTGATCGGTGCGTCGTGTTTCACTGTATTAACGTTGCCTGGATGTCGAAGAGAAAAGAACCCGCTGCGTCAATCTTGTACCCAACTGAACGCTACGAGGCATTAGCCAAGGCAACGACGGACACTACCGTTCTTTGCATGCATCATCCTATCAATTGGTTTGCCCAGCCCAGCTACCGCAGCTTCAAGCGACTGATTAGAAGAGCTGCTCACTTAATCCTTAGCGGGCATGAACATCAACAGGGTGCAGCAGAAACTGACGAGACGGGCAACGGTGAGAGCGTCTCGATTGATGGCGGCGTTCTGCAGGAGGCCGGAAGGGAGGATTCCTGCTTCAACCTAATACTACTTGATCTCGATACTCAGGAGTACTCGATCGGCTTTCATCAGTGGGACGGCAGTCGTTATATTCCTGTCGAGCTCGAAGCCGCTTGGTCATCTTTCCGTAGATTGCCTGAAAAGCGGAAAAGCGAGTTTTCTCTTACCACCGAGTTTTCGCGCTGGTTGAGAGATGCTGGCGCCCGATTCACGCACCAAGGCAAGCATGGGCAGCCGACGGAATTGGTGCTTGAGGACGTCTATGTTTTTCCCGAATTACGGCCTTTTGTCGACGATCAGCGGGATCGCCTTGTCGTTGATTCACGAACATTACTGAGCCCCGAAAATCTTTCAAACGGTGTACTAGTAAAGGGTAGAGAGCAGTTTGGAAAGACGGCGCTCCTAAGAATGCTGTTCTTGAACTATTACGAGCGCGCTTACCTTCCCATCGTCCTTTCTGGCAAGGAGATCAGCAAGGCCACACCGCGTGATATGCAGAAGACCATTGAATCGGCTGTCGCGCGGATTTACGGAAAAGACGACGTTGGTAAGTTTTGGCAGGCTGGCGCTGACTCTCGGATATTGCTCTTGGATGATTTTGACGAGGTGCGCGTTTCCGGCCACTTCCTCTCTCGGGCAATTGAATATCTTAAGAAGACGTTTCCATTAATGGTCGTTACTGCCAGTGAACTCTTTAATCTGCGTGAGTTGATAGCTGCCGGCGGAGAGAGCTCCATTCAGGATCTTGATCATTTCGAGATACTGGAATTTGGGCACAGGCGACGCTTGGACCTGATCAAGAAATGGGCAAAACTAAGTGAGCAAAATTATTCCCTTGATCGCCTAGTGTCGGCAATTGACCAAGCTGAGCGGATCGCCACCGGGGTTGTAGGAGAAGGCGTCGTTCCATCCACCCCCTTCTTTCTACTGACAATCCTACAAAGCATCGAATCCGGATCGTCGAATCTTCAGCAAAGCGCTCTAGGGGACTACTACACGTACCTCATCATCCATAGCTTGGAGGTACAACGGATTGCACGCGATGAGTATGGCGAAATATTGAACTACTGCGCACATCTAGGCTGGTTTCTTTTTACTAAGAGCGACCATAAAGCGTCTGCACCTGAGTTCGAACTGTTCCATAAGGCGTTCGTTGAACGCCACGCCTTGGGCACAAAGTTTGAAGGGAGGCGCGACCTACTGCTTAATGCACATTTAGTAAGTTATGCAGACGGACTTTTCGGATTTCGATATCCTTACCTCTTTTACTACTTTATCGGAAAATACCTCGCTGAACACATCGAGGATGAAGAAGTGCAGCAGATTGTCAGGGATTGTTGCGATGAGCTTCATAAGCAAGATAACGGGAATGTAATACTTTTCCTCGCGCATCACTCGCGCGATTCGCGCGTATACGACAGCGTTGTTTCCGTTCTACAAAGACACTTTTCGGACGAGGCGCCAATGCGTCTCGAGAAAGACGTCGAAGTCATCAATAAGCTCGTGGAGCGTGCGCCACAGCTCGTTTTTGTCGACGGGGATGTCATCGACAAGCGAGACGCGGTACGTAAAGAGCAAGACGCCTCGGACGAGACCCGGCAAGCCATGATGGCGGACCCGGACGCGCTCCCTCCGGAGTTGAAAGAGCTTCTGTCGTTGATGAAAACCATCGACATCCTTGGACAGTTCCTTAAGAACCACTACGGTCAGCTTGATGCTGCCACCAAAGAGCGCCTCCTGCGAGAACTGCTTGACGGAGGAATGCGCGGCCTCCAGGGGGTCTTGAAGTACCTTGTGGCCGACCCTGACGCGCTCGTGAGAAGCATCGAGTCGTTCTTGGAAAAGAGAGGACTCGAAAAAGACCCGGCACGACGAAGCGAAAGGGCGAAGCGAGAGATGTTTGTTGCCCTTAGCACGATATGCTACGGGTTCGTCTACCGATGTGGTGTTGCCATTGCATCTCCGCATCTCATGCCGGTTATTGACAACGTCGTTGCTGCATGCCCCTCGATTGCATTCCGTCTTGTGCGCGCGGGGATCGATCTTGAGAGACAAGGAGGACTCGATGAGTTGGCTCTCCTGCATCGACTTAACGATGACGTACAGACGAACGCAGTCGCACAGTCCGTGCTTCAACGGATGGTTCTCGGGCATATGCACCTATATGCCACTAAACTTGTACAGAAACAGAAAGTATGTCAGGAGTTGAACATCAAGCTGGAGGACCAGCGCGCCATCGACTTCAAAACCCGGCACAGCAAGCGGATAGGCGGCACCTAAGCAGCGGGGTGATCTCTCGCTGACCTTATTAGGTTCCTTACGCGGTCCAATATGGACGCCGAATATAAGGAGCGGTCAGCGGTTAGTTGCCAGTAAGAAGACAGATCAGAAGTTGGGCCCGGCACTTTTTTGCTTTTTGAAAGAGGCGGAAACCATAAATCATCAACAGGCTTGTGCTTGTGTAGCCGACCCGGACTCAGGTGCTCGTAACACGTGGACATTGAAGCCTCGCTTGGATGAGAGTGTCAATGGTCAGTGCAGTTCCAAGCAGCTTGCGTCTACTAGCTCCTCTCGAGCTTATTCCTGCAGCGCGATCTACATCTACATTACGCTGCAGCCGACCGGTCAAGAGCTGCGCTTTTTCCTTCGGCTGAGCTTCGAGGTTAAGCGACTGCTTGCTTCAAAGCCCAACGGCGGCGGTGGGTCGAGCGTCATCGTTCGACCGATGGAGAAGCTGACGCTCGCCTCACAAAAGCGAGTGAGCGACAGGTAACCGGCGCATTGCGGCTGCACAGGCAGCCGATGGCGAATGACAGCACTGGCCGAGAAGCCGAAGTAGATCCTCGGACAAGTTTCGACGTGGACCTGACGCTCGAATGAGCATGGCTTCCCAGGCTGGGCGAATCAAGCCCTGGGGGCGGCAGACTTGGTGCGCATGCCCAGTTTTGCGTGGCATTTGGGGTAGCTCACACACCCCCAGAACGGCCCCCACTTGCCCTGCCGTGCGGTCATGCGGTCGCCGCAACTGGGGCAGGTGGGCGTGGTCCAGTCGCCTTCGGTGGCGAAGTCCAGCAGGCGCTTGCTGGTTTCTTCGGGCAGGCGCTGCAGCATGGCGAGGAAGAGCTTGCCGTCGAGCAGGGTGATGCGGTTTTCGGTGGCGAAGGCGCGGGCTTCGTCGGTGTAGCCGTTGGGGGCCATGAAGAAGGCCTTGTCGACCTTTTCGTGGGCCATTACGCCACGCAGTTCGCGCATTTCGCGGACGCCCACCGGCTTGCTCCATGCCTTGCACTGGACGATGGAGGTGGCGCGGGCGGGGTCGGCTTCGTCCTGAAAGAGGTGGATGTCGATGCCGCCGTCGGCGCCCAGCCGGGTGGTCTGGGCACGGATGCCTTTCTCGCAGTAGAAGGCGCAGCAGAGGTCTTCGAAGCGCTTCCATTCGATGCGGTCGAGGACGTCGAGCGACCACTCTTGCGGGCGTGGCGGTGGCGGGGGGGGTTCCGGCTTTGTCTTGGCGGCCTGGGGAACGGGCGCGATCATCGTCACCGCTTCAGCGAACTGATTGCTGTTGCCGGCGGCGGCGCGCTTGCGGCCATCCGCGCGCGCGGCGAACCCCGCCGAAGCTTGCTTGAAGTAGCGGATGAGGGCGATGCCGGCGAAGCCGAGGGCGAAGAAGACGGCGAGCGTGGAAAATATCCCCGCCATGGGGGCAAGGAGGGGATTGCCGGCGAAGAACGCCGGAATGAGCACCAAGCCGATGAAGAGGCTGGCCGCGGCGATGCCGGCGGAGAGTTTCCAGTCCGAGCGGGTGGCGATCTCAAAGAGACCTTGTTCGCGTTTCCTGTTGCGCCGCCGGGCCATCCGTATGCCTGCCTTGGGCAGTCCGGGGGGTTGAAGGATTCACCCCTCGGGCATGCTCATCTGTTTTGACCGGATGAATGATACAGAGCCGCGGGGCGGGATGGCGATCAACCGGCGCATGGGCGCTATACACTACTGCCTTTCCATCCCCCGCACCGTAAGCCCATGAGCACCGACACCGCCGCAGTCCCGGTCAGTTCCCGCGCCCGCGTCGAAGCCGCCCTGCGCGCGCTCGGCATGCCCTCCGAAATCGTCGAGTTCGGCGCCTCCACGCGTACCAGCGCGGAAGCGGCTGCGGCGATCGGCTGCGAGGTGGCGCAGATTGCCAAGTCGGTGGTCTTTCGCGGCAAGCAGTCGGAGGCGTGCATCGTGGTGATCGCCAGCGGCGCCGACCGCGTCGATGAGAAGAAGCTCGCTGCGCTGCTGGGCGAGAAGGTGGGCCGCGCGGACGCCGACTTCGTGCGCCTGCGCACCGGCTTTGCCATTGGCGGGGTGGCGCCGGTTGGCCATGCGGGGGCGGTTACGGTGCTGGTGGATCAGGCGCTGTGGGCGCTGGATCCGATCTGGGCGGCGGCGGGTACGCCGAACTCGGTGTTCCGCCTGTCGGCCGACGATCTGCACCGCATCCCGGACATCCGCGTCGTCGACGTCCGCCAGGGCGGTTGAGATGTCCGCCCCGCCATGCTTCGGCAACCTGCTTGCGGCGCTGCCGGCAGCGGGAGCGGAGGAGTCCTTCGAGACGCTGTTCGCCACCCCGCACTGCCGCATCGAGCGCATCGTCTCGCACGGCCACACCAGCCCGCCGGGGTTCTGGTACGAACAGGACGGGGACGAGTGGGTAATGCTGGTGCAGGGCAGTGCCACGCTGGCCTTTGACGGCGGTGCGGAGCACACCCTGGAGGCCGGCGACTGGGTGCTGATCCCCGCCCGCTGCCGCCACCGCGTGGCCGCCACGGGCGCGGCCACGGTATGGCTGGCGGTGCATGTACACGCCACCCAGGCGTGACCGATTTGCCTTTGGCAGCATTGCTGATCCCTTATAATTCGCGGTTGCGTTTTTTTACACTTGCCCCGCAGCCGGCGGTCCCCTGATTTCGATGCCTATTGCCTTCCTGTCGCAGCGCGCCGCCCTCGGCGCCCTGCATCGCGCTCTCGCCCTGACGCT
>WPCG01033823.1_pt1 | contig 13997 bp, 14 predicted proteins | sample 5403311 | NCBI WGS metagenome assembly WPCG01 (sample SAMN12869467, study PRJNA574797) | sludge metagenome | isolation source: wastewater treatment of Control | place: China:Beijing | collected 2019-05-17 | reverse complement strand
CATGCTCGTTAAGACCACATGATATTCCGTGGTTTCATTGAGTGAGACTAGTAGGTCAGATGCCATCACAGACCCATCTAAGTCAGCAACTGCTAATGTGGGCCTATAATTTCCACCAAAGGAGCCACTGAACACTGCCGCTAGCACCAAGCTCATCGCCATCATGACGAGGTATAGGGATAGGTTGTTTTTCATTAAGCGACATTTAAGCTTTAAGACTGCCCACATATGCCATTACCTCCTTTCGTTTAATCATAATCATGCCCACAATGCCAAATACCAATCCCACTATGGTGAGGCGAATCAAGTATATACTCATTTCTGACCATGCAAGGCCTCGATAAATTCCGATAAAAAGGTCTATAACAATGCCATTTAATGTAAAATTCTTGATTAAAGCAAATACACCTGGCAAATTATCTATTGGAATGTATGACCCTCCAAAGAGTGCAAAAATATGAATGACAACGTTTTCAAAAATATTGGCTACTCTAAAATTATCACTTGTTAAGGTTATCGCACTGATAAACACGCCCAGCCCACTCACTGCAAATGCAGAGAACAAAATGGACACAATGAGCTTCAAGGGCGAATCCCATTGCACGCTCAGAAAGACCTTTGAATACGCAATAAGAACAAGCATTTGAACCGTACATAGCATGATTGCCATAAGTGCCTTGGCTACTATGACCGTCATATAGCCGTGCCCACTTACTGTTGATCTGTCTAATGTTCTCATACGTTTTTCAATGAGGAGTTCCCTTCCGAGAAAGCTTGAGGTGTATAAAATGAACATCGCCGTCATGGCAATTGTGTAGTATGTGAAGCTGCTAATATGTCGCCTGCCGGCAACCTCTTGAATGGTAATTGTAGTCGATGCCTCAATTGTTTCTGAATCGGCCATAACCAGCGAAAGGTTTTCATAGAGCCTATCGGTATCAAGATATAAAGCTGCCACTTCAAAATACGTATTTTTTTCAATCGCTTTGCTGTTTAGGCGATCAAAGTACCCTTGAAAGATACTCGTGATGATTTGCCCTGAATAATTATAATCGGGATGCCTAATGACTTTTAAAACCAGCTCTTCTCTATCAGCTGTGAGGAGGTTGACGTATTGCTTATATAAAAACCCTTCGTCAAGCACCATGTATGCAATGACCTCTGACTGATTCATGGCTGTTTCGGCTTCTGAAAGCGTCATCATAGACACATCTAGAACCGCTTTAAGCGTTTCGTTTTCTAAAAACGTCTCAAAAAATATCGTTTCCAGATCTAAAGCGTCTATCCCTTCTTTTAAATAGGGCATTTTCTCAAGAAGCTCTTGCTTCTCAGCCTCTGCATCATAAGCGCTGACAATGGCAATGGGCAATGCCTGTTGACGACCCGGCTCTCCAAAAGAGCTTGCAAGTGCAACGCTTAGAATTGTTGTAAGGATCATCGGCATGGCAATGAACCCGAACAGAGCTTTTTTGTCTGAGAAAATCATTTTTATGTCTTTAAAAAGTATTTGAAAAATCATTTTCTCCCCCCTAATCTCTTAGACCGCGACCTGTCAATTTTAAAAACACTTGCTCTAAATCAGGCTTAATAACGTCAAAAGAAATCAAGCCACAATCCAAGGCTATCATGGATTTTATAATGTCCTTATGGCTATTTCCATTTCCACCCGTTAACAAGGACACCTCTGTATCCGATTCCACGTTTACTGCTACAACCCCATCAAAGCCTTTCATTGTCGGTATAATCTCCGATACTGGTCGGTCAAACTTAAAACGTATCGCCGTATGAATTTGTGATTGTGAAATGAGCTCCTCTTGAGTGCCAGAGGCAATAATGTTGCCCAAGTCCATAATATAAATTTTCTTGCAAAGGGTTTCCACTTCTTCCATATAATGGCTTGTATAAATAACCGTTACGCCTTCTTCATTTAACCGTTTAACTGTCTGGAGAATATGATTCCTCGACTGGGGATCAATACCTACCGTCGGCTCATCCATAATGACGATTTCAGGTTCATGCATAAGTGCTACACCTATATTGATGCGCCTCTTCATACCACCAGAATATGTGCTGACGTCACTTTTTAAACGCCCATCAATGCCAATAATTTCAGAAACCGCTTTGATACGTGCTTTAAGATGACTGCCCTTAAGCCCATACAAGCCTCCAAAGTACTTTAAATTATCATAGCCACTTAAGCTCTCATAGAGGGCAATTTCTTGAGGCACATAGCCCAAGTGGGGTTGAATCCATTTGGGTTCTTTCACAATGTTTTTCCCATTGTAAAGTATGCTCCCCTCTGTTGGCTGAAAAAGTGTGGAAATCATTGAAATTGTCGTTGATTTTCCAGCACCATTAGGCCCGAGCAAGCCAACAATCTCACCCTTTTCTATGGTCATATTGATGCTGTTTACAGCTTTTATGTCTTTGTAGCTTTTACTTAGGTTCTTAATTTCCAACATAGAGATACCTCCTAATCTAAATACGTTATTGTAAGTGTGGCACTTAATTCATCTCCTATAGACGGCAGTAAAGGGTTATCCTTAAACCTCACATGCAGCCGTATGATTTCCTGCACCAAAGCCTGATCAACATCAATAAAGGCTTCAACATCATACCTAAGCACCTGTATGCTACTGCATAGGCTCACCCATGCATCATTGTGTGTTGGGGCTAGCTGCATAAGTATGGTATTTAACTGCTCTGAGGTTGGCTTAAGCGTATAGCTTTTGACCTTGACATCCCCATCTGCAATGGGAATCATGTGCTGTGAGCCTATAAAAACATTTTCTTCTTTTAACAAATCTCCAAAGGTATTAAGGGTGGCCGTGATCATCTCACTCAATGCCTTCCCTTCCTCTGCCTCTAAATCGCCATCAACAAGGACGGAGGCAATCTGGGTGTCGTGATTGAAAGCCGTAAGAATACGTGACTGTGATTGGCCAATGAAGGCCTTATCTTTATAATGCATTCCTTCAAGCATCATCACGGTTTGCCCAGGAGGGTTTGATTGTAAGTCCCTTCTGGCAAGTGTATATGCCTCCCAGCTGCCACTTGCTTGACAACCACAAAGCAACATTCCCAAAAGAATAATCAGTATGACGCGTCGCATTCCTTTTCCCCCTTCTTGTTATCAGTATATCCATCACATGCGATGCCTACCACTGACCAATGGTAGAAGTTTATAAAAAAAATACCATGACAAAAGTCATGGTCTCTTTTTTAACATATAGATTGCCAGCTGCGTTCTATCCCGGCAATTCAATTTCTCCAGTATATTTGATAAGTGGTTTTTGACCGTGCCCTCGGTTAAGTGGAGCATTTGTGCAATTTCCTTATTATTATATCCCTCAGAGACGGCTTTTGCCACATCTCGCTCTCGTTCTGTCAGTTCTTGAAAGGTTGGTTCTTCATGGGGAAAATCCCCCTTTCGAAACTCATTAATCACCTTCGCTGCCACATGTGGCTCCATAATAGATGCCCCCTCATAGACAAGCTTTATTGCCTCAACAATGGCTTTTGGTTTGGCATCCTTTAGCAAATACCCACTTGCACCATTTTTTAGGGTTTGAAAAATATAGTCATCATCATTAAAGGTGGTCAAAACCACAATTTTCACAGCCTGCGACAGGCTCTTTATTTGCAATGTCGCCTCAACGCCATTCATTTTAGGCATACGAATGTCCATTAGAATCACGTCGGGCATCACCTGTTTTGCCTTATATAAAGCTTCTTCACCACTTTCAGCAGTCCACACGACATGCATGCCCTCCACCTGTTCAATAATCATGGAAAGCCCTGATACCCAGAGCGCTTGATCATCTACAACAGCCACTTTTATCATATGCTGCCTCCACATTGCTCACAGCCTAGGGTGGCGATTAATTCAAATCCAGAAGCTTCTGCCCTTATCCTTAAGTCGCCTCCAAGCTGTTTCACACGTTCTTCGATAAATTTTAACCCATTGCCCATCACTACTGGCTTTGCCCCTTTACCATTATCAATCACTTTCAACATGACCCTTTGTTTATTGATAAGTTGAATTGAAATCCACACCTCAGTGGCGTCGCTGTGCTTTGCCACGTTTGTTAAGGCTTCAATCGTTGTACGGTAGATGGCTTCATTAACGACCATTGAGCACACCTCACGCCCTAACTCATGGTGAATGCTTACTTGTATGCCTGTTTGTGAGATAAAGGTTTCAATGCGCTTATGAAGCATCTTTACCAAAGTAGCCTCATCCTGTATCGGTCTGTACACATCGACTAGCTCCCTAAGAGTCACAAGTGCATGTCTAGCATGGTCCGCTGTGTCCTCCAGCTTGCTTTGGGTGACGGGGTCTGTGCATGCTATTTTAAGCATTTCAATTTCCATTATGAGGCCTGTCATTTCATGACCTACAGTATCATGGAGGTTCTTTGACACTTGCGATCGCTCATTAATGCGCACTAAACGTTCTACCTCTAAATTTGCAGCTTCAAGCTCTAAAATGGCATGTTCAAGTTTTTGGTTCGCTTCTTGCACTTCATCTCTCACTTCTCTGGTGGAGCGGATAAAAATGAGCAGTACGCCAAAAAGTATAAAAACCATGGTCAAGAAAAACAACTGGCTCAGTAGGTTGTAATGGACACCATATTGCAATGCAAGCTGATAGGTAAATAGAATATTTAGGGCCATGACCACTGTTTGCAAAATATTGTAGGGATACGTTTGAACATGTACAAGTTCATAAATAACGGACATGTACAGCATCATAAAGACATTATTCATTGGATAACGCGAAAAGTAAATCAGGAGCATAATTAAAAAGGGATCGATAAATAAGGTAAACTTAAAGATGTGCTTACCAAAATATCTAAAGTAAGGAAGCAAGACTATTCCAGCGCCTAATAATACAAAGATTTTAAGGCGGGCTTGTCCGGCTTGCTCATAGACGATTGCTGGCACAAGGAGGAGCAGTAAGAAGAAGGATTGACATAGCCTTAGCTTCAAAGAGCCCCTATGCATTGGAAATCACCACATAGAGTAGCATCAACACAGCCATTGCAAGCATCACTGCCAGTGTAATCTTTAATGCGCTTTTTGGATATTGGCCACTGACCTTTCCTGATTGCCCATTGATCATAAAACGATAGGTTTTTTGATTATACATATAGCTTGATAACCACATGGGAAGCAATATATGCTTATAAGTGATATTATCATAGGTTGTATGGATTCTTAAACCGCTAATTTCATCCCCACCAATACGCTGCCGAATGTCTGTATTTAGCCTCGCGTCCACAAATCGCTTGCCTTGCTCCCATCCGTCTTCTAAGGATACACTATAGCGCTCAGCCATAAAACCAGACAAATAATGGGATTGGTAGACCTCAATATCACTTAAGCCATAATTGGTCAAATCCTTATAGGTTTCTTTGCCAATTTCTTGAGAAGCACAGACTAATACATCATCAAAAAAAAGATCATACTGTCCACTGACTGGTGTCCATCGTGTTTTACGTTCTTGATATGTCTCGGTTTTTCCGTTGACAACACGTGTTCGAGTAACGTAGTAATAATCACCTCTTTGGGCGCTATAAAAGGATTGAGTTTGGGTATCATAGGTCCAATAAGGAATATAAGTACCAATCAGTCTATTATCTTTATAGGATGTTTTTAGATTACTTGGCGCAAACCATCTTTTTTGAATCCATGTTTTAAAGCCTTGATAAGCTTGCTTTTCAGGTATTTTAAAGGGAATTAAATATCCAGGCGGTATGGTTTTTTCATTATCATGTACCTTGATATGTGAAGACCCACAGTAGGCACAGAATTGCGCCTTGGTATGTGTCCCGAAAATCAACTCTGCGCCACAATTTTGACAACGAACGCTTTGAATATCATCCTCCGACCATGACCGCATGCCATCAGACATGGCAGACTGGAAGCAGTTTTCCACAATTGACACAGCCAGCTTTTCAATATCCACAGAATGGTTACAGTACTCACATTCTAAACATTCACTTTCTGGATCATATACTAAAAGTCCGCCGCACGAAGGGCATTTATGAACATTGCTTTCACTCACACGGGCCTCCTTGCTAGCTATTTAGTGTGCCACCACAATGCATGCAAAACTTAGCACCTGGTTCTACTGTCGCTTGACAGGTAGGGCATGACGCTGATTGTTGCTGACTACCACCACATACATGGCAAAACTTTGCGCCTTGAGCTAAGGTTGCCTGACACTGAATGCATTTGTTTTCCAAGGATTTTCCACAACCCGGACAAAAACGTGCACCCTCAGCAGCCATTGTTCCACAGGCTTGACACACAACGTTTAAGGACGCGCTTTGTTGCACCGGTTGTTGGGGTTGTTGGGGCTGTTGAGGCTGTGAAAACGCATCTGTCATGAGTTTACCAATGCCTGCGCCCGCACCCAAGCCAGCACCCATACTTGCAAGACCGCCACCTTCATTTTGAGCGGCATCTCTCAACGCTTGCGCAGCTTCATATTTCATATACTGATTTAAATCGCCAAGAGCACCCATTTGTGTACGTTTATCAATGGCTTGTTCAACGGATTCAGGCAATGAAATGTTTTCAATAGCAAAATCAGATACGCCTAAACCAAAATTAGAAAAACGCTCTGTCAACCGCAACCTTGCAACCTTGCTCAGTTCTTCATACTGCATTGCTAGGTCGATGGCTGGAATTTTCGATTCTGCCAGTGCGTCGGAAATGGTCGATACAATGAGGCTTTTTAAATGGTCATTAATTTGATCCACAGTATAAAGGACGTTTGTTCCAAACACTTCTTTTAAAAAAGTGACCGGCTGCTCTACTCGGAAAGAATACACACCAAAACCACGAAGTCTAAGAATTCCAAAATCAGCATCTCTCATCATAATCGGATTTGTTGTACCCCATTTTTGATTTAAAAACTGCTTTGTATTCACAAAATACACATCCGTCTTAAAATGGTTGTTAAACAAGTACTTCCAGTTGCTTAGCGATGTTAAAATAGGCATCGTATCCGTATGAAGGGTATATTTACCCGGTTCAAAAACATCTGCAATTTGCCCTTGATACACAAAAATGGCAACCTGAGACGGCCGCACAATAAGCTGGGCATTCTCTTTAATTTGCTGCTTGTCCACCATAGGAAACTTATATACCATGGTATCTTGTGACTGGTCTTCCCAATGTACAACTTCAATAAATTCACCTTTTATAAACTTAAAAAGTCCCATACATGCCTCCTTTAATGCTCTTTTTAACTATTTTACCATATATGAACGATTTTTAGGAAATTATAAATAATTTATAAAAGCCCTTGATTCGCACAATTTGCTGACATATACTTTGATTGTTAAAAAGAAGCTATGCTTAAGCAGAAGGAGGATACACATGACATTTGAAAAAGTGAGAGACTTATTGGTTGATGCACTGGATTTAGAAACAGATGCAGTGACATTAGAAAGCAATATTAAAGAAGATTTGGGTGCAGATTCATTAGATATGGTGGACTTAATTATGTCAATCGAAGACACATTTGACATAAAAGTAGAAGAAAGCGATACCGCATCCATTAAAACCGTTGGCGATATCGTCAGTTATATTGACAACAAATAAACACATGAGAAAAAAATCCAGGGTTAATACCATGGATTTTCTTGTATCACAGGAGATATTGGAGGCAACATGATTCAAAATACAGTTACACAGTTATTAGGCATCAAGTACCCCATCATTGCAGGCGCTATGGCTTGGATTTCAGAAGCACATTTAGCTGCTGCTGTTTCAAATGCAGGTGGCCTTGGAGTCATCGCAGGCGGAAATGCCGATAGAGAAACCATTTCAAAAGAACTGAAAAAAATGGCGACCTTGACAGATAAGCCCTACGCCCTAAATGTCATGCTTCTAAGCCCTCACGCAGATGACATGATATCCCTTGCCATTGAGCATCAGGTACCCATTGTAATCACGGGTGCTGGTAGTCCTGGGAAATACATCTCCGCACTGAAAGAGGCTGGCATCAAGATCATTCCTGTGGTCCCTTCTGTGGCTTTGGCAAGGCGTATGGAAAGCCTAGGTGTGGATGCCATCATTGCTGAAGGCACAGAGGCTGGTGGGCACGTTGGTGAACTCACTACAATGGCCTTAATTCCTCAAATATGTGATTCGGTCTCTATTCCAGTTATCGCTGCCGGTGGCATCGGAGATGGCCGGGGTATGGCTGCAGCATTTATGCTTGGAGCAAGAGGCGTTCAAGTGGGTACGCGTTTTTTAGTTGCAAAGGAATGCCGTGTTCATCAGCACTATAAGGATATGATTATAACTGCCAAAGACACGTCAACGGCTGTAACTGGTCGTAGCACCGGACATCCTGTTCGCATTATAAAAAATAAGCTCTATCGGCAGTACCTTGCCCTTGAAAAGGACGGGGCTTCTCCACAAGACCTTGATAAGCTTGGAGAAGGCACGCTAAGAAAAGCCGCTGTAGAAGGCGATATTGCATATGGTTCCATCATGTCTGGACAAATCGCAGGTTTAATCACTAAGGAAGAATCCGCATGTGACATTATCCAATCCTTTTTAACCGGCTTTACGCAAACCATTCATACCATCAGCACGGGAGGTAACGCATGAAAATAGGGTATTTGTTCGCCGGCCAAGGGGCGCAAAAAACAGGAATGGGAAAGGATTGCTACCATGCTTATGAAGCCTCTAGAAGCATCTATGATCAAGCAAACCTCGCCCTTGGGATGGATATAAAAGGGCTTTGCTTTGAAGGCGATCAAGAGCTTCTTAACCAGACAGAAATCACTCAACCAGCAATCCTTACAACATCTATCGCGCTTTTAAAAGCATTTGAATCTCGAATAAAGGTGACACCCACAGCAGTGGCTGGGTTATCCTTAGGGGAATATTCAGCACACGTGTGTTCAGGGTCCATGAGCTTTGAGGACGCTGTGAAGCTCGTTAGAAAAAGAGGCTCTTACATGCAGCGTGCCGTGCCCAGTGGCGTCGGTGGGATGCTTGCAATTACAGGATTGAACGAAATTTCTGTCAATGAGGTTCTTGTAGAAGCGGCTGCCTTTGGTTACGTAAGTGCATGTAATTACAACTCACCAAAGCAAATTGTTATTGGCGGAGAGATAAAAGCGCTCCATGCAGCTCAGGCTATTGCAAAGGAAAAAGGCGCACGGCGGGCAATGCTTCTACCGGTCAGCGCACCCTTTCATACACAAATGCTAAAGCCTGCTGAGGAAGCCCTGTCCCTTGACCTTCATGGCATGCATTTTTCGCCCATGAGCATTCCTGTTATCTCCAACGTAGATGGTAGAATTGTTCCCTCAGAGCATCATATTGCAGCAAAGCTCTCCGAGCAAGTAACCTCTGCTGTTAAATGGACCGCATGTATTGAAGCAATGCGTTCAATGGGCATTGATACAATGATTGAGTTTGGGCCTGGCGATGCCTTAAGTGCCTTTGTTCATAAAATTGATCCAAGTATTCGTGTGCATACAGTTTATGATGTTGCATCCTTGGAGCAAACTGTTGGTATTTTACAAGATACATTTATAGAAAAGGCGATGTAGGTGTCATATATGAATAAAGTTGCTATCATTTCAGGTGCAAGCGGTGGTATTGGAATGGCAATTGCGTCCGAACTGTCACAAGCTGGCTATAACTTGGTCTTAAACTACAGAACTCAGAGCGAAGCCCTAAGCCAACTCGCTTCATCACTAAAGACAGAGACCTTATTGATTCAGGGAGACGTTGCAGATTTTCAGGATGCCGAAAACATCGTAAAGGCAGCCCTCGATACCTTTGGCCGCGTAGATTTACTTGTAAACAACGCAGGCATCACAAAGGATAGCCTCATCCTAAACATGTCGGCAGAGGCCTTTGAATCCGTGCTAAAAACCAATCTCACGGGAACATTTCATTTAACCAAGCACGTTTCCAGAACCATGCTCAAACAAAGATCTGGTAAAATCATTAATATTGCGTCAGTGGTGGGCATTACAGGTAATGCAGGTCAGTCCAATTATGCCGCTTCAAAAGCAGGCGTTATCGGATTTACCAAATCCATTGCCAGAGAGCTTGCGTCAAGAGGTATAACCGTCAACGCCATTGCTCCTGGTTTTATTCAAACACACATGACAGATGTCATCAGCGATGAAGCAAAAGCAGCTGCCTTATCTAACATTCCATTAGGCTATTTAGGTAAACCCTCAGATGTCGCCCATGCTGTTGCTTTTCTGGCATCTGACCATGCTAACTACATTACTGGTCAAGTCATCCAAGTGGATGGCGGCATGGCTATGTAAATTTTTTGGAGGTATCCGTGAAAAATAGAGTTGTTATAACAGGAATTGGCGTGGTTTCTCCCATCGGTTCACAAGTTGAAACCTTCTGGGATGCTTTAAAGGAAGGAAGATGCGGAATTAAACACATTCAATCCTTTAATACAGAATCTTTCAAGGTGAAATGTGCAGGTGAAATTACAGATTTTGATCCCTCTATTTATATTAATAAGAAGGAAGCTAAACGTATGGACCGCAGCACACAGTTTGCCATTGCTGCCTCTCAGCTCGCTGTAAAAGATGCTAACCTCACCATCGATGATAGCAATGCAGAGCGCATTGGCATCTATATGGGTTGCGGGATTGGTGGTCTTTTGACCATTCAAGAGAACGCAGAAAAGCTTGTTACAAAAGGCGCAGATCGATTATCTCCCTTTTTTATACCTATGGCTATTTCTAACATGGCCGCTGGAAATGTGTCCATCGATTTAGGTGTCAAGGGTTCATGCCTAACCTATAATACCGCATGTGCATCAAGTGCAAGCGCCATTGGTGAAGCACTAAAAGAGCTTCGCTACGGAACGCATGAGGTTATCCTTGCCGGTGGAACAGAAGCTTCAATTTCTGAGCTAGGTATTGGTGGTTTCCAGGCGATGACAGCGCTATGCGAGTCGCATGACCCCATGCGAGCAAGTATTCCCTTCGATGTGGAAAGAAGCGGCTTTGTCATGGCTGAAGGAGCGGCGATGCTCGTTCTTGAAACCCTTGATCACGCCCTTGCTAGAAAGGCAACGATTTATGCTGAGCTCGTTGGCTATGGATCAACAAGCGATTCTCATCATATCACAACCCCTGCTCCTGGCGGAGAAGGTGGCGTGCGTGCTATGAAAATGGCCATAAGGGACGCAGGCATTTCCCCAGATGATATTGATTACATTAACGCACATGGCACCAGCACCCCCTATAATGATATCTTTGAAACGGCCGCTATTAAGGCAACGTTTGGAGAACGTGCGTATCGGCTTCCTGTTTCATCCACCAAGTCAATGACAGGTCACCTCCTAGGCGCCGCAGGTGTCATTGAAGCTGCAGTATGTGCCTTAGCGGTAAAAAACGACTTCGTTCCTGCAACCATTCATTTGGGAGAAACAGACCCCCTTTGCGACCTTGACTATGTCCCCAATGTTGGGAGAGCCTTAAACGTTGATTATGCCTTAACCAACTCTTTAGGCTTTGGTGGCCATAATGCCACACTTATCATCAAAAAATATTCTACAAAGTGAGATGAACCCTATGTTAAATAGCAATGACATCCAAAAAATCATTCCTCACCGTTACCCTTTTTTGCTTGTTGATCGCATCACACACATCGAAGATGGAAAATATGCCACTGGCATTAAGAATGTAACGGCTAATGAATCCTTCTTTCAAGGACACTTTCCACAAGAGCATGTCATGCCAGGTGTTCTTATCGTTGAAGCCCTTGCACAAGTAGGTGCTGTCCTGCTCCTTAAAAAGCCTGAGAACGAAGGGAAAATAGCATATTTTGCCGGGATTAATGCTTGCAAGTTCAGAAAAAAAGTGATTCCCGGCGATACCTTGACGCTGACCCTTGAAGTCATTAAATCCAGAGCAAATTATGGCGTTGGCAAAGCCATTGCCTTAGTCGGCGATGACATCGTTTGCGAGGCTGAGCTATCCTTCTTCATTCAATAGAACTTCCTTCTTCAAGCGCCATTGGCGCTTTTTTCCTTGTATACAATAATTACATTCGTATAACATTATAGTAACAATTATAATTCTAATCTTGCTTTTACAACAAATCCCTTTTATAATGATAAGAGGAGTGTGATGCTGATGAAAAACAACCATAATAAAATCAAAAAGATTCTAAAACAGGTGATGATTTTTAACGATTTTTATGAAGAAGTTATCCAAACGAATTTGTCTAAAAATCAAAATACTGCGGTGAGTAAGCTTGAATTTAGGATGCTTCACACCGTCTATCGACATGAACGTTTAACCATTTCAGTTCTGTCAGAATTACTTAATATTTCATTGCCAAACTGTAGCCGTTATATTAAAACAGCTATAGAAGATGGCTATTTAAGCAAATCCATTGACGCTGTGGACAAAAGGGTCTACTATATCACCTTAACCGACAGCGGTAGAAGCATTGTTGAATCCACGATTGCGAATTTCTCATCAAAAATGACTGAGCAATTATCTGATTTAGACGTGCATAGCTTAGACAAGCTCGATCAAACGTTTTCTAGTTTAAACTCTGTATTATCAGAAACTTTATACCATAATCATTTAAACAATAAAAATCATTAGTCCTAAAAACCTTTTTGCAAATGCAAAAAGGTTTTTTTATGTAATTTTAATTATTCATTTCGCCTTTTCTGCTATACTAGTGAAAAACTCACAGGAGATATTCATGAAAAAAAACACATGGTTACCCTTTGTCCTTTGCTTTATTTTACTCTTCCCAAGCGCTGCTGTTTTTGCAAACACCTATCCAACAGAATGGAACTTAAATGCCATTTTTGAAAGCCAAGAGGCATATGAAGCAGAGCTCTCTGCTTTTACATCTCAGGGGATTGAAGGCATTTCACAATATAAGGGAAAGCTTCATTCAGACACAGACCTACTCCATGCTTTAAAAGCTTATGAGGCCCTAAGCATTAAGGCCAATCAATTTTACGTATACGCGTCTATGATGCTTGATACTGACAGCACGCACACAATGTCTATAGAAAACAAATCGCTGGCGATTTCTGCTTATACCCTTTTCAGTGAAGCCACTGCCTTTCTCGTTCCAGAAATATTAGAACGATCTGACGAGGACCTTATTCGTCTAGCAAACTCCCCTTCATTCCAACACTATGCCTCTTATGTGCTGTCTATCGTTAGATCGCGGGACTATTATTTAGATGAAAGCAGCGAACGCATCTTATCACTAGCAACCCCACTTACGGAAGCTCCAAATGATATCTACACCCAGCTCACCTTATCCGATGCGAGCTACAGCAATTTTACCAATCATCTAGGAAAAGTTGAGCCCTTCACCATTGATAGAGACGCCATCTACTTGTACTCTGACGACGTCGCAATGCGCAATCACGTTATTGAAGTCTTTTATAGTCCCTATATCGACTATGCAAACACAATTGCCTCCATCTATATTGCCGAGGTTCAAAAAAATGTATTCCTTGCGCAAGCTCGCGGTTACAGCTCTTCCCTAGAGGCTGCACTCGATGGTGTGATCGACACAGCTACCTATAAAACACTCATTGAATCTGCACGTAATCAAGCACCCTTATTACAGGATTACTTTAAGCTACGCCAAAAGGGGCTTGGTGTGGAACACTTTAGCACCGCAGATTTGATGCGCTCTTATGCCACTGAGTTAGAAATCCAATACCCTTATGATAATGCCGTTGAAACAGTTATGAAAGCACTGAGCCCCCTTGGCGAGGACTACCATACTGAGCTCACAAATTACCTAAAAAGCGGCTACATCGATGTGTATCCCGACACCTTTAAAACAAGCAATCAGTATTCATGGGGAACCTATGGAACACCTGTATATGTCTTGTTAAACTACCAAGGTGATCTCGGTTCCGTCTCAACCTTGGCTCACGAGTTAGGTCATGCCATGCATCAAACATACATCTTTAAGGAGCAACCCTATTT
>WPCG01058116.1_pt1 | contig 14000 bp, 11 predicted proteins | sample 5403311 | NCBI WGS metagenome assembly WPCG01 (sample SAMN12869467, study PRJNA574797) | sludge metagenome | isolation source: wastewater treatment of Control | place: China:Beijing | collected 2019-05-17 | reverse complement strand
GCTGGAGTTGGCCGGCGGGAGCGCTTCTCTACGGGTGGGGGGCTTGCGGCCTCCGGCGCGGCCTCGGCCGGCGCCTCAGGTTCGCGGGGGCGGACCTTGAGCGTGCCGGCGATGCGCGACGGTGCGGGTACGGGCGGGGTTCTGCGGGTGGTGTTCAAGGGCAACCTCGGGCTGACCGGACAAACGCCGGATCAAACGCCCATTATCCCCGATCCTCAACCGCACAGGGTCAAAGCCGCTGCTCTCAGCCGCGTGGCGCGTGCTCCGCCTGTTCGCCCTCACTGCTTTCCGGCACACCGTCGAAGGTGCTCCAGCCATGCTCGCGCCCGGTGGGCGGCAGGTCGGCGCGCAGTTCGACGTGCTCGTGCAGGTGGGCCTTGGCGATGAAGTGGGCGGAGATCGGCGCGGTGAGGAAGAGGAAGACGCTGATCAGCACCTCGTGGATCGACAGCGTGCCCTCGATGCCGAAGAAGAACAGCATCGAGGCAGCCAGCGCACCGCCCACCCCCAGTGTGGTGGCCTTGGTCGGCCCGTGCAGGCGGGTGAGCAGGTCGGGCAACTTGACCAGGCCGACCGAGCCCACCAGGGCGAAGATGCCACCGAGCACGATGAGCGCGGAAATCAGTACTTCGAGCACAAAAGTCATGACTGCCTCACTCGATGACGTCGCCGCGCAGGATGAAGCGGCAGTAGGCAACGGTGGAGATGAAACCGAACATGGCGAAGAGCAGCGCGGCCTCGAAGAACACCGTGGTGCGCTGCTGGATGCCGAACAGGATGATCAGCGCGATGACGTTGATCACCATGGTGTCCACCGCCAGCACACGGTCCATCAGCGACGGCCCGCGCAGCAGGCGCCACAGGTTGAGCAGCACGGCGATCGACACCGCGACATAACCGAAGGTGAGGGCATGTTCGATCACGGAAAGATCTCCTTCAGGCGGGACTCGTAGCGTTCCTTCATCTGCCGCACCGCCTCCTCGGCCTCGGGCGCGTCAAGGCAATGCACCAGCAGGCTGCGGCCGTCGGCCGAGAGGTCGCATGACACCGTGCCCGGTGTCATGGTGATGGTGCCGGCGAGTACGGTGATGGCCTCTGGCGAGCGCAGTTCCAGCGGCACGGTAACCCAGCGCACGTTCAACTGGTCGACAGGGCGGAAGAGGATCAGGCGCGCAACCTGGATGTTCGCCACCACCACGTCCCAGGCTACCAGTGCCATGTAGGACACCGCCTTGCCATAGGCCTTCACCGGCGGTCGCTCGGGCCAGAAATTGCTGGTGATGATGGGAATCACCACCCCGAGCAGCACGCCCATCACCAGGCCGCCGGCACTGAAGCTGTTGAGCAGCAGCATCCACAACGCGATCAGCACCACGGTCAGCAAGGGGTGCGGCAGCCAGCGCTGCAGGAAGCTGCGCTTGTCGACTTCGGCTTTGTCGGCCATCACTGCCCTCCCGTGGCGGTGCCCAGCACCGCATCGATGTAGCCGCTGGGCGCATAGACCTGCGCCGCGGCGAGTTCCAGCCAGGCATGCACGGGGCCGGCGGCCACCGTCAGCACCACCAGGACAGCGAGCAGGCCACCCACCGCAACGAAGGGCAGCACCGCCGCCGGACGGCGGCTGGCCGCCGCAGACGTTTCCAGCGCATGGCTTTTCCAGAACACCAGGCTGCCGCCGCGCGCGAAGCCGACGATGGCGATCAGCGAGGTGGACAGGATCAGCGCCCAGAACCACACCGCCTGCGGATGGCTGCGCACCGCGTCGAGCACCAGCAGCTTGCCGAGAAAGCCGGACAGCGGCGGCATGCCGACCATGGCGATGGCGGCGGCAAAGAACAACCCGGCGATCAGTGTGCCCTGGGCAAAGCGCGGCGCCAGTGCGATGCGGTCGCGCAGCATCCCGCGGCGCTCGGCGACCAGATCGACGACGAGGAACAGCGCCGCCGCCGCCAGCGTGGAATGCAGCAGGTAATACAACGCGGCACTGAGCGACTGCGGGGTGAACACCGACACCGTGGCGAGCAGCATGCCCATCGAACCGATTACCGCGAAGCTGGCCATCTGGCCCAGGCTGCGTGCGGCGTACACGCCGGTCATGCCCATCACCAGGGTCAGCAGGCCGGCCGGCAGCAGCCAGGGTGCGGCCAGCCAGGCGGCCTCGCCGGCCTGCTCGCCGAAGGCCAGCACATAGAGGCGGATGATGGAATAGGCCCCGACCTTGGTCATGATGGCAAACAGCGCCGCCACCGGCCCGGGTGCGTTGGCATAGGTGCCGGGCAGCCAGAAGTGCAGCGGCACCAGCGCCGCCTTGACGCCGAACACCAGCAGCAGGAGCACCGCACCGGTCTGCAGCAGGGCCTGGTCGGCGGGCGGCACCTGCGGCACCTTGAGCGCCAGGTCGGCCATGTTGAGCGTGCCGGTGACGCTGTAGATCAGCCCCACGGCGATCAGGAACAGCGAGGAACCGACCAGATTGGTGACCACGTACTGCACGCCGGCCTTCACCCGCAGTCCGCCGCCGCCATGCACCATGAGGCCGTAGGAGGCGATCAGCAGGATCTCGAAGAAGACGAAGAGATTGAAGAAGTCGCCGGTGAGGAAGGCACCGTTGAGCCCCATCAACTGGAACTGGAAGAGCGGATGGAAGTGCTTGCCGCGCTCGTCCCAGCCGCCCACGGCGTACAGCAGCACGCCCAGGCCGAGCAGTGCGGTGAGCACAAGCATCAGCGCCGAGAGGCGGTCGAGCACCAGCACGATGCCGAAGGGCGCCACCCAGTCACCCAGCGCATACACGCGGATGCTGCCGTCGCTCGCCATTCCCAGCAACACCAGGCCGACGATCAGCAGCAACGCGCAGGAGGCCACCGAGAACACCCGCGACAGCAGTGCGTCGTGGCGCGCGGCAACGACCAGCAGCGCACCGAGCACCGCCGGCAGCAGGATGGGCAGAATCAGCCAGTGGTTCATGCGCGCTCCTCGACGACAGGCTGGCGCGGGCCATCGCCCTGCTTGCGGCCGAGCAGCTTCCAGTCATCCTCGCGGGCCTCGGGCGAGGCCTCGCCGGGCAGGTCGACGTGGTCATTGCCGGTCTCGAAGTAGGCGCGCAGCGCCATCACCACGATCACTGCGGTCATGCCGAAGGAGATCACGATGGCAGTCAGCACCAGCGCCTGCGGCAGCGGATCGGCGTAGGCAGCAGCCTCGGGACTGATCCCCGGCGGCAGGTTGACTGCCAGACGGCCGGTGGCGAAGAGGAACAGGTTGGTGGCATAGGTGAGCAGCGAGAGGCCGATGATCACCGGGAAGGTACGCGCACGCAGTACCAGGTAGATGCCGGCGGCGGTCATCGCGCCGATCGCGGTGGCAATGAGAAATTCCATCAGTGATGCTCCCTGTACGGCGCGGCGCTCGGATCGACGTCCATCGCCATCTTGTTGACCGGACGGTGCGCGGTCCACCGCCCCATGCGCGACAGGTTGGCCAGCGCCAGCATCACCGCACCGACCACGGTGAGGAACACGCCGGTGTCGAAGGCCATCGCGCTGGCGAGCTCGAACTCGCCCACCACCGGCAGATGCACATGGGTGAAGGCCGAGGTGAGGAAGGGACGGTCGAGCACCATGGCGCCGACGCCGGTGGCCGCGGCCACCAGCACCCCGCCGCCGATCATGGCGTGGTACTTCACCCGCACGCGCTGCGCCGCCCACGCGAAACCGCTCGCCATGTACTGCATGATCAGCGCGATCGACACCACCAGCGCAGCGATGAAGCCGCCGCCGGGCTGGTTGTGGCCGCGCAGGAAGATGTAGGCGCCGACCAGCAGTGCCAGCGGCAGCATCACCCGGGTGGCCACCACCATGATGATCGGGTGGCGGTCGACCGACACCGGCAGGTCCGGCGTCCACGCGCTCAGACGGCGGCCGACGCGGCCGTGCAGCGCTCCGTCGAGGAGCGCGAAGATGGCCAGCGCGGCGATGCCCAGCACGATGATCTCGCCAAAGGTGTCGAAGCCGCGGAAATCCACCAGGATCACGTTGACCACGTTGGTACCGCCACCGCCGCTCACCGAGTTCTCCAGGTAGTAGTCGGACAGCGACACGCCGTCGCGCGTCAGCATCGCCCAGCTCACCGCCGCCATGCCGCCACCGGCGACCAGCGCCAGTACCGCGTCGCGCAGGTGGCGCAGCGGCTGGGCGCGCACCGTGCTGCTCACCGGGCTTTCCTTGGGCAGGAAGTAGAGGGCGAGCAGGATCAGGATCACCGTGGTGACCTCGACCGAGATCTGCGTCAGCGCGAGGTCCGGCGCGGAGAGATAGATGAAGGCCACGCACACGATCAGCCCCACCGTACCCACCACCAGCACCGACAGCAGGCGCTTGCGGAAGAACACCACGGTGAGCAGGCAACCGCCGAGCAGCAGCACCCAGGCCACCACCGCCACCGGCTGCATGGGCAGCAAGGCGCGCTTGCCGGCCTCGTGCGGCGCACCGGAGAAGGCGACGAAACCGGCCAGTACCATGGCACCGATGGCGAAAGCCAGATAGCGCTGCAGCGAACCGTTGTGCAGGCCGTGGGTGAAGCGCTGGGCGAGCGCCAGCGCGCCGCCCAGCGTGGCATCGAACATCGCCTTGGCTTCCGGGTGCGGCCCCGTCTGCCACAGCGCGCGCACCCGCGGATAGGCCAGGATGAGCAGCAGGCCGACCGCGACCGCCAGCGCCGACATGCCCAGCGCCGGAGTGAAGCCGTGCCAGATCGACAGGTGGAAGTCCGGCACCGGCCCGCCGATCACCGCGCCGGCGGTGGCTCGCACCAGGGTGCCGGCCATGGTCTCGGGGAACAGCCCGATCAGCACCACCAGCACCACCAGCAGCGCCGGCGGCAACCACATTCCGGCCGGCGGATCGTGCGGCGGATGCGGGTAGTCGTCGCGGCGGCGGCCGAAGTACACATGCAGGATGTAGCGGAAGGAATACGCCACCGAGAACAGCGCACCGACCGTGGCGAGCAGCGGCACCAGCCAGCCCTGTCCCGCCCAGACGGTATGTGCGGCCTCTTCCAGCATCATTTCCTTGGAGAGGAAGCCATTGAGCAGCGGCAGGCCGGCCATCGAGGCCGCGGCGACGGTGGCCAGGGTGGCCGAGATCGGCATCAGGAACACCAGCCCGCCGAGGCGCTTGATGTCGCGCGTGCCGGCCTCGTGGTCCACGATGCCGGCGTTCATGAACAGCGCGGCCTTGAAGGTGGCGTGGTTGATGATGTGGAACACCCCGGCCACCGCCGCCATCGGCGTACCGAAGCCGAACAGCATGGTCACCAGACCGAGGTGGCTGACCGTGGAGTAGGCCAGCAGGCCCTTCAGGTCGTCCTTGAAGAGCGCGATGAAGGCGCCGATCACCATGGTCAGCAGGCCGGCCGTCGCCACCAGATAGAACCACGCCTCGGTGCCGGCCAGCACCGGCCACATGCGCGCCAGCAGGAAGAGGCCCGCCTTCACCATGGTGGCCGAGTGCAGATAGGCGGACACCGGGGTGGGCGCGGCCATCGCGTGCGGCAGCCAGAAATGGAAGGGGAACTGCGCGCTCTTGGTGAAGCAGCCGGCAAGGATCAGCACCAGCGCCGGCAGGTAGAGTTCGGATTCGCGGATCGCCTCGCCGTGCTGGAGGATCACCGAGAGGTCGTAGGAGCCGGCGATGTGGCCGAGGATCAGCATCCCGGCGATCATCGCCAGCCCGCCGGCACCGGTCACGGTAAGCGCCATGCGCGCGCCCTGGCGACCTTCCGGCAGGTGCTTCCAGTAGCCGATGAGGAGGAAGGACGACAGGCTGGTGAGTTCCCAGAACACCAGCAGCAGCAGGATGTTGTCGGACAGCACGATGCCCACCATGGCGCCCTGGAAGAGCAGCAGGTAGCTGTAGAAGCTGCCCATCGGGTCTTCCTTCGCCAGATAGAAGCGGGCGTAGATGATGATCAGCAGGCCGATGCCGAGGATCAGCGTGGCGAACAGGAAACCGAGACCGTCGAGGAAGAAATTGACGTTCAGCCCCAGCCCCGGCAACCACTGCCAGCCGGCCTGCACCACCTCGCCGCGCAGCACCACCGCGGGGGCGTGCACCAGCAGCAGGGCAAAGGCCAGCAGGGTCGCGGTGCCGGTGGCGAGCGCGCAGGCATTGCGCCCGGCGCGGATCATCAACGCCGGCAGCATCGCGCCGAGGAAGGGCAGGATGACGATGAGGGCAAGACTCATGGGCAGAGAATCCCGTCGGTATTCGGAGTGCACGGCCGCGCTGGCGCGGCCGCACAAGACAAGGCCCGGCTTGACCGGGCACTATGGCGCAAAAGTATATCGGCGCACCCTGATGGAGACCACCGAAATCGGCAGTCTTCACATTCAACTCAGGGAAATCCACAATAACACAGTGGTTATTGGCCCCGCAGCGAGGCATTTCTCCACCCACCACGCATTTCACTAGGCGAAATCAGGCCGCCCGGCTAACATTCGCAGGTTACTCCGACCCGCAGGATCAAAGTGCCAGCCAGCAAGACCAGAGCGCCCGCCACAGGCGCCAGCGAAGCCAAGAACCCCATCCAGGTCATCGAGCGCATGATGAAGCTGCTCGACGCCCTCGCCCGCCATCCCGATCCCGCCGCCCTCAAGCAGCTTGCGCTGGACACCGGTCTGCACCCGTCGACCGCCCACCGCATCCTCGGCGCAATGACCCAGAGCGGCTTCGTCGAGCGCACCGAACCCGGCGTCTATCGGCTCGGCATCCGCCTGCTGGAACTGGGCAGCCTGGTCAAGTCGCGCATCTCGCTGCGTGAAACGGCGATGCCGTCGATGCTCAAGCTGCATGCCGCCACCGGTGAGAGCGTGAACCTCGGCATCCGCGACGGCGACCAGATCGTCTACGTCGAGCGCACCTCCAGCGGGCGCTCTGCGGTGCGCGTGGTGCACATCGTCGGCGCGCGCGCACCACTGCACACCACCGCCACCGGCAAGCTCTTCCTGGTCGAGGACGGCGCCGAGAAGGTGCGCGACTATGCCCGCCGCACCGGGCTGCCGGCGTCCACGCCGACGTCCATCGTCACCCTGCCGGCACTCGAAAAGGAGCTCGACAAGGTGCGCCGGCATGGCGTCGCCTTCGACCTCGACGAAGTGGAAACAGGGGTGCGCTGCATTGCTGCCGGCATCCGCGATGACTCCGGTGAGCTGGTCGCCGGGCTGTCGCTGTCGACCCCTTCGGAACGCTTCAATCCCGACTGGGCGCCACTGATCCGCGAAACCGCCGACGAGATCTCGCGCGCGCTCGGTTACGTCAGGCGTTAACCGCCACCCGCCGCACCGGCCAGGGCGATGCGCTGCACGCCCACGCCCTGCAGCCACTCACGCAGCTTGTTGGCATCGGTGTTGCGCACCCAGCGGCTGTCGGCGTTCATCAGCACGATGATCACCGGTTCGCCCTCCATCCACGCCTGCATCACCAGGCAACGGCCGGCCTCACGGATGAAACCGGTCTTCGACAGGCCGATCTGCCATTCCGGGCTGCGCACCAGACTGTTGCTGTTGCCGTAGCGCAGGCTGCCCTTGCCGACGCGGACGTCGCGCTCGTCGGCGGTGGAGAACTCGCGGATCAGTGGATAGGCCGCGGCGGCAGCCACCAGGCGGACGAGATCGCGCGGGCTGGAGACATTGCGCGGGTCGAGGCCGGTGCTGTCGAAGAAGCGCGTGTCGTCGAGGCCGATCAGGCGCGCCTTGACGTTCATCGCGCGAATGAAGGCCGTCTCCCCGCCCGGGTAGTGGCGTGCCAGCGCCGAAGCGGCGCGGTTCTCCGACGACATCAGGGCGAGCAGCAGCATCTGCTCGCGGCTCAGGCGGGTGCCGATGGGCAGGCGCGAGCCGGTACCCTTGAGGGTATCGATGTCGGCACGGGTGACGGTGAGCTCCTCGGAGAGACCGAGACCGGCGTCGAGCACCACCATCGCCGTCATCAGCTTGGTGATCGAGGCAATCGGCAGCACGCGGTCGGCACCGCGTTCGATGATCAGCTCGCCACTGTTCTGGTGGGCGATGGCAAAGGCCGTCGATCCCAGCGCGGGCAGCGAGCGCGCATCGATCCCGGGAATCGCCGCGGTGGTCCTGATCACTGCCGCGGCAGGATCGGCAGCTGCAGGCTGGGCGGCATGAAGGCAGCCCAGACTGAGCAGAGTGGAGAGCAGGGAGCGGAGCTTCATGGCCAGACCTGGGAAAGATGCGTTTTCCGTTATTCTTAATAAAAATAGGAAGATATCAAGTCTTTTTGAAGTTGATTCGCAGAAATGAATCACTAAAGACCGCCTTTCCTCCCCTTACGGAATACATTCTTCATCCCATCCGGATAAACATCCACTCGCTCATAAGCCCAGAAAATCAGCAACCTCCTGCCGGCGTGCGAGCGTGTCGCAATAGCCCAGCTCCATAAGCGCACGGGTGAAGCCGGGTTCGAAGAGGAGGTACGAAAGCAGCACCGATCCCTCGCGCCGCATCGCCCCGACACCGCCAAGCAGGGTGCGCAGCAGGGGCGGCAGAGTACGACGGTGGTGCCCGGCCATGGCATCCAGACGCTGCGACGGGGCGATCACCAGCGTCTCGATCGGTCGCAGGCCGATGCCCGCAGCCTCGCGCTGCGCCGGCGTGAGCGCACTGACGGTGGTGTTGATGCGCTCCAGACGCTCGAGATCCATCGCCAGACTGTCGAGGAAGATGCTCGACAGCGCGTGACCGGCTATCTGTGCCGGCGACGGATAGCTCTCGGTGCGCTGGCGCCCTTCCTCGGCGAGGCGGCCGGCGCCGATCACCAGAATGCGTTCGGCGCCCAGATGGATCGCCGGGCTGATCGGCGCCAGCTGGCGCATCGAGCCGTCACCGAAGTACTCGCGGTGGATGTGCACCGCTGGAAACAGGAAGGGGATGGCACTCGACGCCATCAGGTGATCGACGCCCAGTTGCGTGCGCATCCCCACGCGCTGCGCCCGCCGCCACGGCCGAACCCCGGCGGCGGCTTCGAAGAAGGCCAGGCTCTCACCCGAGGTGTAACCGGAGGCCGCCACGCTGACCGCATGCAGATGCCCGGCGGAGATCGCCCGCCCGATGGCGGAGAAATCGAGCACGCGCTCCAGCAGGGCGCGCAGCGGGCTGTTGTCGAGCAGCGAACGCGGGGTCTGGCGCACTGCCCAGCCCAGGGTCAGCGCCGCCCCCCAGCGCAGGCCGGTGCCAAAGAGCGCCGCGGCGTCGGTACGGTAGATGCGCTCGACGTGAAAGTTGCGCCAGATCCACGCCAGTTTGCGCACCGCAGCGTTGAAATCAGCGGAGAACACCGCCAGCGCAGCGGCATTGATGCCGCCGGCGGAGGTGCCGCAAAGAATGGGAAAGGGATTGCCCACGGCCTGCCCGCGCAGTTCGCGGATGGCACTCAGCACGCCGACCTGATAGGCCGCACGCGCTCCACCGCCGGTGAGCACCAGCGCCGTCCTGCCCCCCCCTGCCGTCATCGTCCTCGCCTCCCCGCCACGCCGCCGGCACATCCTAACCCGCCGGGATAGGTGCCGCCAGCGTGGCAGGGGCGGATCACTCCTGGTGGGCGGCCTCGACCACGGTCAGCGCAGTCATGTTGATGATCCGCCGCACCGTCGCCGAAGGGGTGAGGATATGCACCGGCTTGGAGGCACCGAGGAGGATGGGGCCGACGGTCATGCCCTCGCCTGCGGCGTTCTTGAGCAGGTTGAAGGCGATGTTGGCGGCGTCCAGGGTCGGGAAGATGAGCAGGTTGGCATCCTCGCGCATCTTCGCATTGGGGAAGATCTGCAGGCGGTGCTTGGCGTCGAGGGCCGAATCGCCGTGCATCTCGCCTTCCACCGGCAGCTCCGGGTGGCGCTCGTGCAGCATCTGGCGCGCCAGGCGCATCTTCTCGGCGGTCGGCGAATCGGCCGAGCCGAAGGACGAATGCGACAGCAGCGCCACCCGCGGCGCGACGCCGAAGCGCTGCATCTCCTCGGCAGCGAGGAGGGTCATCTCCACCACCTGCTCGGGTGTGGGGTCGTAGTTCACGTAGGTATCGGCGAGGAACAGCGTGCGCCCCGGCAGGCTGAGCAGATTCACCGTGTACAGGTTGTTGACCCCCTCGCGGCGGCCCAGCACGGTCTCGACGAACTCGCGGTGCAGGCGGTGCATGCCGTAGGTGCCGCAGATCAGCCCGTCGCCGTAGCCGAACTTGAGCAACAGGGTGCCGATCAAGGTCGTACGACGGCGCACTTCCTTCTTGGCGTACTCCACCGACACCCCGCGGCGCTCCATGAGGCCGTGGTAGTGCTGCCAGAGTTCGTTGAAGCGCGCATCGGCATCCGGATTGACGAGTTCGAAGTCGCGCTCCACCGTCATGCGCAGGCCGAAACGTTCGATGTTGTGGCGGATCACCTCGGGACGGCCGATGAGGATGGGGCGCGCCAGACCCTCGTCAACCACCTGCTGCACCGCGCGCAGCACCTTCTCGGACTCGCCCTCGGAGAAGATCACCCGCTTCGGATTACTGCGCGCAGCCGCGAACACCGGCTTCATGATCAGGCCGGAATGCCAGACGAAGTTGTTCAACTGGCTGCGATAGGCGTCCCAGTCGCTGATCGGCCGCGTCGCCACACCGGAGGCCATTGCCGCCTCAGCCACCGCGGGAGCGATCTTGACGATCAGGCGCGGGTCGAAGGGGCGCGGAATGATGTATTCGCTGCCGAACCCGGACACTTTCTCGCCGTAGGCCGCGGCAACGATGTCGCTCTGCTCGACGCGCGCCAGCTCGGCAATCGCGCGCACCGCGGCAAGCTGCATCTCGTCGGTGATGGTGGTTGCCCCCACGTCCAGCGCACCGCGGAAGATGAACGGGAAGCACAATACGTTGTTGACCTGGTTGGGGTAGTCCGAGCGCCCGGTGGCGATGATGGCGTCGTCGCGCACCGCCTTGACCTCCTCCGGGAGGATTTCCGGAGTCGGGTTGGCAAGCGCCAGGATCAAGGGATTGGCAGCCATCTTCGCCACCATCTCGCCCTTCAGCACGCCGCCGGCGGAGAGCCCGAGGAACACATCGGCCCCCTCGATGATCTCGGCCAGCTTGCGCGCCTCGGTCTTCTTGGCGTAACGCGCCTTGATCGGATCCATCAGGACGGTGCGGCCCTCATAGACCACACCCTCGATGTCGCTCACCCAGATGTTGTCCACCGGCACGCCGAGCTTGACCAGCAGCCCCAGGCAGGCCAGCGCCGCGGCACCGGCCCCGGAGGTCACCACCTTGACCTTGTCGAGGGCCTTGCCCTGCATCTGCAGGCCGTTGAGGATGGCCGCACCGACGACGATGGCGGTGCCGTGCTGGTCGTCGTGGAAGACCGGGATCTTCATCCGCTCGCGCAGCTTCGACTCGATGTAGAAGCACTCCGGCGCCTTGATGTCCTCAAGGTTGATGCCGCCGAAGGTCGGCTCCAGTGCGGCGATCATGTCGATCAGCTTGTCGGCGTCGGGCTCGTTGATCTCCAGGTCGAAGACGTCGATGCCGGCGAACTTCTTGAACAGCACGCCCTTGCCTTCCATCACCGGCTTGGCCGCCAGCGGGCCGATGTTGCCCAGGCCGAGCACAGCGGTACCGTTGGTGACCACGCCGATGAGGTTGGAACGCGCAGTCAGCTCCGCAGCCTGGCCGGGATCCTCGACGATGGCGTCGCAGGCCGCCGCCACACCCGGCGAGTAAGCCAGCGAGAGGTCGCGCTGGTTGGTCAGCAGCTTGGTGGGGGTCACCGAAATCTTCCCCGGCCGCGGGTGGCGGTGGTAATCCAGTGCAGCAGCGCGTATCAGCTCATCCATGTGTGCTCCGTCCTTTGTCTGTTCTGTGGTTACGGAGGCGGTCGATTGCTACCCTTTTCGTCCGCTTCTGCTCCGTGGCATAATATTAGGCTTTCGCCGACTGCGGTTTACCCTAGTAATTTCCGCAACTGGCACTGCAGGCGCATTACAGCACGGCCTGTAGCCCGCCGGCCGCACGCTGTGCCGCCCGACCGACGGGGAAGGTTTCAGTACCCGCAACCTGGAGAGCACTTCGCCATGACCCAACGCTTTGCCGAGGCCGCCCTGGCCGCCGCCCCCGACTACGTCCGCCACCAAGGCCTGAAGCAGTGGGTCGCCGAGATCGCCGCGCTCACCGAGCCCGATCAGGTTGTGTGGTGCGACGGCTCGCAGGAGGAATACGACCGCCTGTGCACCGAGATGGTCGAATCCGGCATGCTGATCAAGCTCAACCCGGAAAAGCGCAAGAACTCCTTCCTCGCCTGGTCCGACCCCTCCGACGTCGCCCGCGTCGAAGACCGCACCTTCATCTGCTCGCAGAACAAGGAAGACGCCGGTCCCACCAACAACTGGGAAGACCCGGCGGTGATGCGCGAGACGCTCAACGGCCTCTTCAAGGGCTGCATGCACGGCCGCACCATGTACGTGATCCCGTTCTCCATGGGTCCGCTGGGCAGCCCGATCGCCCACATCGGCGTGGAAATCTCCGACAGCCCCTACGTCGTCACCAACATGCGCATCATGACCCGCATGGGCAAGGGCGCCATCGAAGTGCTCGGCACCGATGGCGAGTTCGTGCCCTGCGTGCACACCGTCGGCGCCCCGCTCGCCCAGGGCGAGAAGGACAGCCGCTGGCCGTGCAACCCCGACACCAAGTACATCGTGCACTATCCCGAAACGCGCGAGATCTGGTCCTACGGCTCGGGCTACGGCGGCAACGCCCTGCTCGGCAAGAAGTGCTTCGCGCTGCGCATCGCCTCCACCATGGCGCGTGACGAAGGCTGGCTGGCCGAGCACATGCTGATCCTCGGCGTCGAATCTCCCGAGGGCGAGAAGAGCTACGTCGCCGCCGCCTTCCCGTCGGCCTGCGGCAAGACCAACTTCGCCATGCTGATCCCGCCGAAGACCTTCGACGGCTGGAAGATCACCACCGTCGGCGACGACATCGCCTGGATCAAGCCCGGCCCGGACGGCACCTTCCGCGCCATCAACCCCGAGTTCGGCTACTTCGGCGTCGCCCCCGGCACCTCCGAAAAGACCAACTACAACGCCATGGCGACGCTGAAGGAGAACATCATCTTCACCAACGTCGCACTGACCGACGACGGCGACGTGTGGTGGGAAGGGATGAGCAAGGAAGCCCCGGCCCACCTCGTCGACTGGCAGGGCAAGGACTGGACGCCCCAGATCGCCAGGGAAACCGGCCGCAAGGCCCCCCACCCCAACGCCCGCTTCACCGCCCCGGCAAGCCAGTGCCCGTCGACCGACCCGGCCTGGGAAGACCCCGCCGGCGTGCCGATCTCGGCGTTCATCTTCGGTGGCCGCCGCGCCACCACGGTGCCGCTGGTGTACCAGGCCTTCAACTGGAACTTCGGCGTCTACATGGCCGCCACCCTGGGCTCGGAAACCACCGCCGCCGCCTTCGGCGCGCAAGGCGTGGTGCGTCGCGACCCCTTCGCCATGCTGCCCTTCTGCGGCTACCACATGGGTGACTACTTCAACCACTGGCTGCGCATGGGTCATGTGATCGAGAACACCCCGAAGATCTTCTGCGTGAACTGGTTCCGCATGAACGAGAAGGGCGAATTCATGTGGCCCGGCTTCAGCGACAACATGCGCGTGCTGAAGTGGATCGTCGACCGCGTCAAGGGCAAGGTCGCCGCCAAGGAAACCGCGCTGGGCTGGATGCCGCGCTTCGAGGATCTCGACTGGAGCGGTTGCGACCTCAGCCGCGAAGAGTTCGAGGCCCTCACCCAGATCGACGCCGATGCGTGGAAGACCGAGTTCGCCTCGCACAAGGAGTGGTTCGACAAGCTGCAGGACCGCCTGCCGCGCCAGCTGGTGCTGAAGCGCGAACTGCTCGAACTGACGATGTCGGTCTGACCCCGCCTGCCGGCACAACGCCGGCGCGCCCCGGAAGCGTCGG
>WPCG01081522.1_pt1 | contig 14025 bp, 10 predicted proteins | sample 5403311 | NCBI WGS metagenome assembly WPCG01 (sample SAMN12869467, study PRJNA574797) | sludge metagenome | isolation source: wastewater treatment of Control | place: China:Beijing | collected 2019-05-17 | reverse complement strand
ATTGTTCCCATCCATGCGGCCACATCATCAACCGTAATTTCCGCTGCACCTTGTTTCCCTATGAGAACGACCTCTTCGCCTGCGTCAACCTTTAAGCCAGTGACATCGAGCATGCACTGATCCATGCATACGCGCCCAATAATAGGTCTTTTTATACCTGCAACAATACCCATACCTTTGCCGCTTAATCCTCGCACATAGCCATCTGCATAGCCTATAGGCAGGGTGGCTGATTGCATGTCTCCCTGTGCAACAAAGGTTTGTCCATAACCGACACCATCACCTTTTATCAGACGCTTCACTTGAGCGACACGGGTTTTTAGCGACACCACTTCCTTTAATAAAATGGGATAGGCTTTCATATGCTGAGAGGGGTATAAGCCATATAGCATGATGCCAGGCCTAACCATATTAAAATGATACTCTGGATAAGCCATAATACCAGCACTATTACAGGCATGAACCAACTTAATCGATACGCCATGCTCCTTCAATAATGCTAAAAAGCCTTTAAAGGTCTCTCCTTGCAAACGTGTGTGGGTTTGATCGGCTTCATCTGCACAAGCAAAGTGTGTAAAAACGCCTTCAATATCAATGGGACCCTGAGACATGGCTTTCTTTAAAACATGTACGGTTTCTTCCTTTGGTAAAAACCCTAATCGATTCATTCCTGTTTCAATCTTTACGTGCAATCGCAAAGGCTTTTTTACAGCCTCTGCCACGGTAGCATACTGTAAAATCAAAGCTTCATCAAAAACACATTGCGTCAGCTGATGGTGGATAACCTCTTCAATCTGACTTACTGGTGTATAGCCTAAAATGAGAATTGGAACATCTGGAAAAGACTTTCTGAGTAAGCGTGCTTCTGATAAGGTCGCTACCGAAAACTGATTAGCACCATTGTCCAAAAGTGTCTGAGCGATGTGCACGGCACCATGACCATACCCATCTGCTTTTATAACAGCTGATATCGCGACATTATCCCCAACGCATCGCCTAACCTCACGTATATTATGTGCCACATTGTCCAAATTGATATCCGCCCATGTTGGTCTTGGAATCGATAATTGCATCATGAAATCCCCCTAAAGATTATCCTTATTCAGCAATTGCTTGTGCTATCGCGTAGTGTTCGCTATGCGATATGCTAATGTGTATCTTGCTTATACCCAATGACATTCTTAAGACTTCTGCTTGGCCATGGCAAACGACAAAGGGCGCACCTCGGCCATCCCTTAGAACTTCAAGGTCACAAAAATTAAACCCACGAATGCCTGTCCCCAAAGCCTTTGATACCGCTTCCTTAGCAGCAAAAGTACCCGCGATGGTCTCTGACCGATACCGCTTGGATTCAAAATAGAGCCTTTCTTCTTGTGTGAAAAGGCGCTCTAAAAACCTGCTTTTCCTTTCAAGAATCTTTTCAATGCGCTTAATTTCTAATATGTCGATACCCATTCCTTTAATCAAGATCATTCCCCTTTCAATGCTACTCTCTTATTATACATAGAATTCTATCTAATTTCTAACTCTTTGTTTGTTTGATATTAATCAACACGCCTTATACTAAAAGCATCATATGAAGACAAGGAGGAGTAAATGGAAAAAGGAAATCTCAAATCAATGCATCCAATGGGCAAAGCCATAAATCGTATACTTAACATTCAGATCGGATGGCGAAACCAAAACACTGTATATTTAGAAATTCCCCTCATTTTGGCTGTGGCTCTAACATTATGGCTTATGCCATGGTCGCTCATCGCATGGATTGTTCCATTTTTTATGGGAATACGTCCATACCTAAATGTAAAAACCAAAGACCTTTTAGATTTCATTGACGATGACTTCTAAAGATTCTATCCAAATTTTAACCATTCTTTGGTTCACGTTTAAGAAAAATACGGTACAATAATAAAAAAAACACAAGGAGGCAATTATGTCAGTGAGTTTAGAAAAAATTGATATGCTCATGGAAAGAGCTAACATCAGCTATAAAGAAGCTAAAGAGGCCCTTGAAAAACACAATGGCGATATGGTAGAAGCACTCATCGAGCTAGAATCTTCTCATAGAACAGCTCTAGGTCCAAAAAATCAAAGGCAGCAAAGACACCAAAAACATCAAAACGAGCGTGATTTCTTTGAGGATGTAAAGGTGTTTATCCAAAAAATGCATAAAACCAGCTTCATCATTGGTAGGAAAGGGCATAAGGTTTTGGATATTCCATTAACCATCGCTGCTCTCATCATCCTATTTACACTTCCAGTTTCGATTTTCCTACTTATTCTCCCCTACTTCATGGGGTATAAAATCGTCATTCTTGATGAGAATGGGAAAAAAATGAAGTTTGAGCAAAGCTTCCAATTTGGAAATGATCAAGATGACCGTCAGGATGAGGACGAAGATCGTCGTCAATAATGTCGTGACTTAAAGAAGTGAAGGCTTACCTTCACTTCTTTTGCATTTTCAGATGATTAATGCTATATTTAACATAAAGAATACCATGACAAACATTACCTTGGAGGCTCTTATGCAAAAGATTCTAGTGGTTGAAGACGATATAAAAATTGCACGATTCATTGAGCTTGAACTAAAACACGAAGGGTTTGACGTCACCACTGCACATGATGGACGCAAGGGCCTCGATATCGCACTTGAATCGGATTTTGATCTCATTATTTTAGATATTATGCTACCCGGTTTAAACGGTATGGAGGTTTGCCGACGCATTCGGTTAAACTCAGAGGTTCCTATCGTGATGCTTACCGCAAAGGATGACACCATGGACAAGGTTATGGGCTTGGATTTTGGTGCGGATGACTACATGACAAAACCCTTTGCCATAGAGGAGCTGCTTGCTAGGATCAGGCGCATCTTTAGAAAAGCAACCCTTGCCCCAAGCACCGCTGGAAATGCCTTTATCTCTGGAAAGCTTAAAATTGATTATAACCAATATACCGCTTTTTATGACTCACATCCTGTAGAGCTTACGAAGACCGAGTTTGATTTACTGCATTACCTTGCAGAAAACCGAAACATTGCCCTAACGCGTGAACAAATTTTAGATAAGGTTTGGGGCTATGATTATTTTGGAGAAACTAAAATCGTCGACGTGTATATTCGTTATCTGCGCAGTAAAATAGACGATCATTACCAAACAAAGTTTATACACACCGTTAGAGGGGTAGGTTATTTATTTAAAGATGAAGATCATAAGTAAAGACAATATCGTTGATACAAGGGCAACACAACCCAAGCCTAAGCCCAAACCTAAGCCTAAACCAAAATCACATCCTGATCCGAAGCCGGTTCCCGAGCAAAAGCCTGACCCAATCGTCGAGAAAAGACGGGCACACATTGAAAGGGAACGGGCTAAAAGACGTGAAAAGAAAAAAGTGCCTATCAAGCAGCCCAAGCCTCAAACTGGGCCTTTTAATGATGCTTACAGCCGTTTTGTGTCGCTCATACGGTTTAACATCACCTTTAAGCTAAGTATAGGCTATGGCTTACGTTTGTTTACCCTGATTATGATTGTTTTTGTATCCGCCTATGGTGTATTTAGTTACTACCTCTATTACCGCGCCCAAAATGAAATGACACATGTTGAGCAGCTATCTGTGGAACATATTAGCCTACTTGGTTATGAAGATAACTCCCTTTTAATGCACATTTTAAACCAGTCACGCTCCACATTATACCTTTATGATGAAGAGCAGGTCCTCGTCTACACAAGTGACCAAGAGGGGCTTTTATATCGTGATGCCATTTCTTATGATGGCTATGATATTTTTGCTTTCCCACTTTTCCCAACAATTGTGCGATACGGCACAACGCATTTTTCTGATAAAACGCTTGTTTACGTCATTCGCAAGGATCTAATAGATGCCACACAAACGTTGGAGGCTACCTTCCCAATTGGCTTTACCTTATGCTTTGTTATGATTCTATCGTCAATCCATTCAGCCTCTAAGATGGCAAGCAAGCACCTTTATCCTATACACATTATGACTGAGCAGGTAAAGGATATGTCTGCTAATAACCTGACAACGCGTCTCAATATTAGCGGGACAAAAGATGAGCTCAAAGATCTTGCCTTGACCTTTAACAGCATGCTCGATGATATTCAAAAAAGCTATGAACGTGAAAAACAGTTTGTTTCCGATGCAAGCCATGAGCTCAGAACACCGATTGCTGTTATTAAAGGGTATGCAGGGATGCTAAATCGCTGGGGAAAAGATGACCCAGCCATCTTAGACGAAAGCATACAGGCAATTTTAAGTGAAACAGATAACATGCATAGCTTAGTCGAGAGCTTATTGTTTATTGCACGAAATGATAAGGGTAGCTTGAAGATGGATTTAGCAGAATTTCATTTATCGGATCTCATGCATGAAATCATCAAGGAAACCAAGCTCATTGATTCAACCCATCAGATCAAAGACGCAATCAGTCCAAATGTTGATTTTTATGGCTCGAGCGAAAAACTCAAGCAGGCCTTGCGTATTATTATAGATAACAGCATTAAGTATACCCCCGAAGAAGGCGAGCTTTCCATTACACTTAAGACTACCGAAAAACATATTGCTATCATTGTTGCAGACAATGGCATTGGCATATCAAAAGAAGACCTGCCTCACATCTTTGACCGCTTTTATAGGGCAGATAAGTCTCGTACAAAAATGAAAGAAAACCAGCACGGGGGTACTGGCTTGGGTCTTTCCATTGCAAAAATCATTATTGAACAGCATCAAGGGAGCATTCACGTCGACAGTGAGCTGAATGTTGGAACAACCTTTACACTATTGATGCCACTAAAAATATAATCAATGGGCTCTCTTGGGGGCCTATATTTTTTACCCTAAGGGTCTTGAGGGCTTCTTCATCACCAGTAACAAGCAAAAGCTCATTTTCTCGAATGTGAGTATCACCCACCTCATAATGACTGCCTGTACTAAAAAAGCCCATAGTGAGTGCAAAGTCCTCCGGAAAGCAAATAGGCTCTGCGAACTCTTTTACCAACTCTGGTATTGGCTTTTCTTCCCCTTGATAAATAACCTTGGTCATTAGTCTTCCCTGGGCATCTTCTTTGAGCATGAGGTTAAAGTCGCTAGCCATTCCAAAGCATTCGGTGTCCCAATCGCCTTTAAAGCAATGAGGCTCAAAGGCTTTGAGCTGAATGTCATACAAGGGCGTTCCATTAGAATAATGTTTTAATACCAATCCATGATCCAAGGACAAAATCCACCGTCTCACGCCATACAAGGGGGTAAAGGTACTCTTTTCTGTATGGACCGTTGCCATACTGACACGCCACTTAAACCGCCTAGATGTATAGTCTGCATCATGGGGAAATATATACAGCTCTGTGGTTTCACCAAAAGCCCACTGCGTTTTTTTATACGACTTAGGGTCAACTTTATTGAACCTCATATGCCCTCTCCTATTCCTTAGTCAAACAATTTTCGACACGATTAACAATATAAAAGCCTTTATTTAAGTTATTTCTTTCGGTGTAATCAATAGAAGTGCCATCAAGTCTTCTTAATTGGCCACCAGCTTCAGCTACAATGCACTCTACTGCACAGGTATCCCATTTCATTGAATGTCCAAAATTATAGTAAATATCATAAAGTCCTTCTGCGATAACACACCCTTTTTTCGCACTTCCCATCTCTGTGATGCTCTCAAGGGAATCCTTTTTTCGTTCAATGAGCTCTTTTGTCCTTTCAGATGGGTGAGAGCGACTAACGAGTAATCGCAAAGCATTCATTCGGTCCGATACAAAAATACGCTGAAGATTACCCGTATGGCAATTTTCCTTATAAGCCCCTTGACTTGACACCGCATAGTAGAGCATGCCCTCCACTGGCATATAAACCACTCCCAATAGCACATGATTACCCATCACCAATGCGATATTCACTGAAAACTCGCCATTTTTTTTAATGAACTCTTTTGTCCCATCTAGTGGGTCTATGTTCCAAAAGCGGTGGGCTTTAAAGCGACTTTCATCATCAAGGGTTTCCTCAGATAAAATGCCATCCTGAGGAAAATGCTCACGCAGTAGAGATACAATGACTTGATTTGCTGCGATATCGGCTTCTGTCACTGGAGAAGCATCATCCTTATAGCCGACTGAAAAATCTCGGTTATAAATCTTCATAATGGTTTCACCCGCTAGCACGGCTGCCTCTTTAGCAATTTCCAATTCTCGGTTTAAAATCATATTATCCCCTTCACAGTCTCACACAATGCCCTGACTCAATCAGGTAAATATACCTTGCAATCACAGGTTTACCCGTAATACTTTCAATAGCCCTTCCATACACATGAACTTGCTGTTCATGTTTCTTTGCAACTGCTTCAGGCTCTTGCCCTTTTAGTGCATCCGTCTTATAATCTACTAAAATCATACCACTATCTGTTTCAAAATACAAATCAATAACCCCTTGAATCAATTGCCCATTTTCAAGATACACAAAAGGCGTCTCCTTGTAAATGGCCTTTGCATGACGTAGGGCTTTGCCCATTTCTGATGTCATAAATGCGTAGATTTTCGAATAATCAATGACGGTCATGGCAACTGTTGGAAGAACACCCTTATCACACAAGCCCTCTATAAAGGCTTTAATCTCAGTTAAAGTCATCTCAAGGGTAAGGGGTATTTTTTCTAGCACCCTATGGACATAGTTACCGATATCTACTGCGGTTATCCTTGCATCTGCCTCTTCAAAACGAGGCAGCTTGATGAGCTGTGGTAATATAAAATCCTCTTCCTTCTTTAGGTCTGTTACAGAAATCTTGATTGGCTTTTCAGGTGTCAAGGTCTTAGCAGGCTCAAAGGCTAATCGTCTAATCACCTCTTCTCGCATTAGGCTATCATCCTGATAAGCCTTAGGCTCTTTCTCTATGCCTTCATCCTTTACGACGTCAAGTTCATCAAGTCGTACCTGTTCAATAAAGACATCTTTTCGATGCATCCATGCTGGCATGATCCAGTCAATAAAGGCACTGCTGTGCACCAGCTCTAGTACTGATTTTTCACGTTGCCATTCAAGGTATTTAGATTCAAGGTCTGAAACCGAAGCAAAGCACACAAGCTGGTCAACGGGTCGCGTTAGCCCCACATAAAGGACTCGCATTTCTTCAGACAAGGTTTCTATTCGCATGGCATGCTTCATTAAAAACTGGGGCAATGTCTTGGATTTGGTTCTTTGATTTACATTCACAAAGGATAAGGCCATTCCCCATTTTTTATGCACAATTAAGTCCCCATGCGTGTCCATCATGTTAAAGCGTCTGCCTAAGCCTGCAATCATCACAACTGGGAACTCAAGCCCCTTAGATTTGTGTATGCTCATGAGTTTAACCACATTATCCTCTTCACTTAGGGTCATTGCGATACCCATTTCTCCACCTGAGAGTGCCATTTCTTCTAAAAAAGCAATTAAATGAGCTAGGCTATACAGCTTCGATTGCTTAAAGCCTGCAGCACGTTCAATGAGCAAATTGAGATTAGCCTGCCTCACGACACCGCCAGGCATTGCACCCACATACGCAAAAAGCTGTGTTTCCAGTAAAATATTCCAAATAAACGCATCTAGGGGCATATATTTTACCTGATCCCGCCATGCCTTAAGCCGATCATGAAATGACGTAAAGAAGGGATTCTCATCAGCCACAGCTGCCAAAAATCGATCGTAGTAAAAGGGAGCCCCTTCCATATGCTTTTTTAAAGAAATTATAGCTTCCAAGGGCGCCTTAACAATGGGCGATCTAAGCACAGATAAAAATGCCAAATCGTGATAAGGGTTATCAATAATGGTTAGCAAATCCACAAGCCATCTAATTTCCAGAGCATCAAAGTAGCCCGATCGGCTATCGGCATACAAGGGTACTCCTAGCTCTGTGAACACTTGCTCAAAAATAGGCGTCCAAGACTTTGAGCTACGCATGAGCACCACAATATCTTTATACTGACAAGGACGTACCTCCTGGGTCTTTGGAAAGTATATAGGGGTTCCAATAAGCTCTTTGATCTTGTAGGCAACTGCCATAGCTTCCCTTTCAGCAGTGGTCATTTGATCCAGCGCATCGTCCGAAAGGCTTTCTTTCGAGGCAAGCAAGCACACCTTGGTATAATGCTCTCTTGTTGCTAAAAAAGGCATTTTGCTATGAAGCCTTGCGGCGTCATCATAATCGACATCGCCCAAAGCTTCAGACATGATGTTCTCAAACACTGCATTGACAGTATTGAGTATGTCTGGCCGTGTTCTGAAATTATGCTTTAAATCAATTCGTACAGATGAATGGTCACGGTATAAGGATAAGGGTGTAAAGGTTTTGTACTTGCTTAAAAAAAGCTCTGGATCCGCAAGTCTAAACTTGTATATGCTCTGCTTCACATCACCTACCATAAAGACATTGGCATCTCTGGAAATACGCTGAATGATATACTCTTGTATGCCGCTTGAGTCTTGGTATTCATCAACAAAAATAGCATGGAATGCGTCTTTATATTTTTGACAAACTGCGTCATCCTCTAGCACTTGGATAGCATAATGCTCTAAATCACTAAAATCCATGATGTTTTTCTCTTTTTTCAGCATGGTGTAAGAGGACTGAAAAGCTTGGGTAAGCTCACAGAGCATGGCTATAGGTCCCCCTTGCTGTTCTAACTCATCCTCATAGCGCTCCATAGATTTATAGGTATAAAATTGCGTGATTGTCTCTAGAACATATTTTTTGACGACTTTATCACGATAGTATCCTTTAACAGCATCAATCAAGACCTCGTCATACTGCTCTTTTTCATTTTTCTTAATGGTCGCTATCCGTTCAAGCTTGATATCCAAAACCGTTTTCTCAAGGGCCTCTAAGCCTTGATGTGATGCTTCTAGAAGCGTTTCAAGGGCACAGCGGTCTGATTTGAGCGTCTTTAAATAAGGTAAGGGACCTTGTGGCTGCTCACACAGGGCTATGCCCATATCGATGGCTTCTAACCCATATTCAAGCAAGCCTCTAAAGCTTTCTAATAAGGCGTCTCTCCACAATTGCCTTTGAGCATGCTCTGTGTCCATGTAGGCCTTAGGCTGATCATTAAGCCATGCATTTGGATTAACCTGGCTTAAAACAAAAGCATGTATGTGCTTAACCATATCGCGGAGCTTTTTATCATCTCGATTACTTGCATACCCTTCAACAAGTACCTTAAAGGCATCTGATGGGTTTTCATAAGCCTCTTCAAACACCAGATCCAGAGCCGAATCCACTAAAATGAGCCTCTCTGCATCGTCCATCATGCGAAAACCAGGGTCAATGTCTAGACGCTGAAAATGGCTACGAATGACATTGAGGCAAAAAGCATGAAAGGTCTGAATATGGGCGCGATTTAAGCGTTTTATTTGATCATGTAGGTAATGCTGCTCCGTGGGATTGTCCTCAATAGCTTGTGCGAGTGCGCGTTCAATCCGTTCCCTCATTTCACCAGCAGCTGCATTGGTATAGGTTACCACCAACATATCGTCAACTGAGGTTTCTCTATTGAGAATAGCTTGGGTCATTCTCTCTATCAAAACAGCGGTTTTGCCTGAGCCTGCAGCAGCAGAAATCAGGAGGTTTGCATTCTTTAATTGAATTGCCGCAGCTTGCTCAACTGTCCATTTTGCCATGAATCTCCTCCTGCTTCATCATCATCGAAAACATCTCTTCCTCGTCTAAGGGTTTTAAATGACGGTATTGATTATTAGAAAACGATAGATCAAACTGGCACATAGACTGATACTGACACATTGAGCAACTCGTAAACTGCTTGTATTTGCAAGGTTTTACCTCAAACTTACCTTGATAAAGTGCCTCACCAATTCTTTGTGTGGTTTTTTCAACCCATGACATCATTCCCTTTAGTACATCTGCCTCTATCACTTTTGAGTCCTTGGTAAAGCTGCCATCTGCCTTCAGCTTGACCTGTATAACATCTGATTGCCCCATATCAAAGGTCTTTTCATCCATGCCTTTAATGACGGGTTCTACATTGATAACGACACCGTCTAGCTTCAATTTTTGTGCCAGCTCCTCCTGCAAGCGTTCTGTAAGCTGTTCTGTGGTTTGGAGTAGGGGATCATCTATCTTAAAATAAAATGCCCCCGCTGGTTCAAGGCTTTCCTTCTTAAAATAGTCTGGACGCTTCACGCAAGCATTTAGGTAAGTAATGAGCTGCATTTGAAGGCCGTGATACACTTCATTGAAATCCAGTGATTTTGCTCCTGATTTGTAGTCGATAATGTTGACATAGGTGGTGTCTCCGACGTCCATTAAATCCACCCGATCGATCACGGCACGTAAAAAGAGCTTTTTCCCATTTGAAAGCTCAACGGGAATCATAGGAACACCTTTTTCAGAAAAGGCAAGCTCAAATGCAGCAGGTGTAAACTTTCCTTGCTTTAAATGTCTAGTTAAGGTTAAAGCCGCTCTTTTGGAAACGCGCCTTAGCTTGTTGATCATATACCGATAGGCATGTTTTTTTGAAAACACGTCAATGTTGACCATATCGTCAATGATGCCATCCACAATTCCTTCTAAGGCAGCGTCTGTTAACGTATCCCAAGACTCACCCGACAAATACACTTTTTTCCCAAAAATCTCAAGGGCTTCGTGAAACATCAGTCCGACGTCTGGGTAATCAAGCCTTAAGGGTTTAATGTGCTTGGGAGATAAACCGGTTGAAACCAAATACTTAAATGGGCACTGCACATATTCCTCAAGCCTTGAAACACTTGTTTTTATAGGCATAGGGTAAAGCTCCCTAAGCACAGGCTCAGGTAAGGCCATCACTTGATTTTCAAAATGAAGTGCCGATTGAAGCAAGTGCCATTTTTCAGGCATTGATTCCATATACCAAGCACAAACGGTTTGCCAGCGCGGATCAATATGTGCACCGTCCTTCTCACGTCTCAACACATAGGCTAGACGCGTAAAAACACTTTTTTCCGATGCTATTTGCTGCAAGTCGCATTTTAACTCATCAGAAAGACGTTGCTGCTTGACCTCCAGTTTTGGAAAGATTTTAAGTATCTTTGCAATGAAATAGGACGGCCTTAAGCTTCCACCCTCTGCATTTGACCTCGAATAACTGATGCACATGGATTCACTAGGTCTAGTGAGGGCCATGTAGATGTTAAAGGCTTCTTTATTTGCAAATAGATGTTGATCTGGAAGAAAACCGTAGCCCATTTTTTGCAATATGTCCTTCTCACGGTCACCAATGAGTTGTCCATCAGATGCTTGTTCCGGTAAAATGCCATCGTTAACACCAATGCAATACAGTTTTTTTATCGGATGCGCCTTGGAACGGTCAAGCGAGCCCACAATAACCGTATTTTCTGATAAAGGTAACTGACCTACCTTTAAGGTTTCAATGCCTGCTAGAAGCAATGATAAAAAACCTTCTCCAGTCATGTGTGTTTGACCCGTAAGCTGAACGAGTTCTTCAAAAACACCCATGATGAGATTCCATATTTGAGAATACCGTTGAGCCTGCTCATAGTTTTGCGCTTTTATAAAGCCTTGTACATCATTTTCAAGTGTTGAAAACACATCTAATGCAAGAAGCATATCCACAATGGCTTTTACATAGTCCACTACTTTGGACTCCTTGCTATCTACAACCTGCCCCAAGGCTTCTGTTTTTGACAAAAATATGAGTCGGGTAGCGTTTAGCGCGTCTAAGGGGTAATCGAAGGACGCTTTCTTTTGAAACGGCTGCTTGATGTGCCATAATGAATAACCATTTTCTTTTAAATACATTTCAAAGGCCGATATGTCTTGTACCCTTACTTGAAAATAGTCAGACTTTAAGGCCTGTGTCACATCGAGGTAGCCTTGCGGGAACACATATGCCTTAACACTTGACAAAATAAGGTGTACCAAGGGGTGCGTCAGCGCATCCGCCTTCGCATCTAGAAAAAACGGGATATCGTAATGCCTAAAAACACTTTGTATCGTGGGTAAGTAGGCATCCAGTGCATTGGTTACAACAGCGAAATCACGCCAGCTATAGCCATGGTCCCTTACCAAGTGAATCATATCTTGTACGCAGTACTCTAGCTCAGACGCCCTGTTAGATCCCGCATAAACTTGAATGGCGTCTGTTTTTTGAGGGTAAACCTCATATGGATAGCACAGTATATTCTCAGCCAGAAAGGATAAAACCTTATGGTCACCTTGATACTGGACTTTAAAAGTTTCAAAGGGTATTCCGCCTTTACTGGCCATATCTGTAAACCGCTTTACTGCCATGTGGGTATGCTGAAACATTTCCCTTTGTGGGTCTTGTCCCATGCACAGGGTAATGGTCACATTTTTAGACACATAGGCAAGGTGCTCAAGCAGGGCGTATTCTTGTCCTGTAAAGCTGTCAAAGCCATCGACCCAAATAAAGGCATCCTTCAACCAAAGCGACTCTGAAATCAAGGATAAGGCAACATTATAGCGGTCCTCTTCATCAACATATGTTGTTTCTTTTTCTGCTTCGTACGCTTCATACACAATGGCTATATCCTCTAGCTTTGCCTTGAGCAGTGGTTGGTCGCTTATGGCTGATACCATATCCCTTAGGGTTTCCAAGGTGACCATGGCTTGCTTTAACATTTGGTATGTATCGTATACCTTTTCTAAGAAACCCACCTTCTGTGTCACAGACCCATAAACCTTTAGGTCTCCTTGCCGTTCTGACAAGACCTTACGCAAAAGCATCATTTTTCCAACATCGGATATGAGATGCGCTTCGTCCCTACCAAGCTCCTGAAAAAGCTTATGGCAAAGCCTCTTGAAGCTCAAGACCTCCACCCCAATAAATCCAGGCGTATCAAGCTTTTCAATGAGCTGTTTTTCAGCTTCTAGGGTGTATTGCTCTGGAACAATTAAGAGGACGCGGTGGCTATTCCCATCATGAATTGCAGCCTTAATTTCCTGCATGACTTGATAGGTTTTTCCTTTTTTTGCTTCGCCTAATACGAGTTTAAACATACAGCCTCCTTTAACTGATTTCCATTGTTATTCTATCATTTTAGCACTTTTATGTGTATAATAAAAAGAAAAAGACTTTTGGAGGACCTATGAAATGGTATCATCACGTGTTAAAGCATTTCATTGCCATTGCAATAACACTGAATATATTCTTGCTTGTGTTTCAATACTTTGCCTTTAACGAAACCTACTACCTAAATCAATTTCAAAACCTAGAAGTGGCTGAAACCATCGGCATCAACGAGGAGGATTTGCAAAAGGTCACACATGCCTTGGTGCAATCTATAAAAAGTGGTCCTGAAAGCTTAATGGTTGTCGCAAAGGTTGACGGCTTACCACGGCTTTTCTTTAATGCAAAGGAACGCCAGCATATGGTAGATGTATACCATCTTTTCCAAGGTGGACAGCGGTTTGTCTTTATCATTCAGCTGCTCATGGTGGTTTCCATCCTCCTCATGTATCAGGTAAACAGTAAAAACATCGATTGCTTTATTAAGCCCCTTAAATATGCCCTTTTTTACGCATCAGGCTTCCTTGTCTTTTTAGCATCACTCTATTTTATAGACTTTAATTGGGCCTTTACACGTTTTCATGAACTGTTTTTTTCTAATGATCTATGGCTCTTAGACCCTCGTAAGGACCGTCTTATTATGCTTATGCCCTTACCCTTTTTTATTGATTTTGTCAAGCGATGGCTTCTTGTCTCGCTTATTGGACACCTTGTGCTTGCCGGTGTTTACCTCACGCTAAGGTTTAAACTGCTTACAATCGATAGTGAATCCTAATTAAAAAAACTGCTTTGTTAGCCTAAGCTTACAAAGCAGTTTTTAAGTTACAGCTTTAAGAGAGTAATGCAGCAACAATTGCGCCTACAAATAAAAACCATAAAATAATACCAATAAGTGCAAAGATAAGCTGAGCCTTAAAGAAATTAGACTTACTTGTTTTTGCACCGCCCCCAAATGCCCACACGAACATCATCACGATGTTAACGATTGGAATCA
>WPCG01001212.1_pt1 | contig 14047 bp, 8 predicted proteins | sample 5403311 | NCBI WGS metagenome assembly WPCG01 (sample SAMN12869467, study PRJNA574797) | sludge metagenome | isolation source: wastewater treatment of Control | place: China:Beijing | collected 2019-05-17 | reverse complement strand
CGTCGCCGCCGGCCAGCCACACCCCCAGCACGCCGGCCTCGGCGCGCGCGGCCAAGCGCTCGCGCTGCGCCTGCCACACGGCGAACGGCACGATCCAGCGCCCGTGTTCCACTTCCACGGTGGCGGCGTCCTGGCCTTCGGCCAGGCGCAGCACTTCCCAGTCGTCGGCGTGCAGCGCGCCGTTGCGGATGATCTCAGCCATTGACCACTTTCCTTTCTTCCAGACGGGCGGCGCGTTCGGCATACACCCGGGTCTTGAACGGTTCGGCGCCCACGCGGCGCACGGTGTCGATGAAGCGCTCGTCTGCATGGCGCAGTTCGAGGTAGACGCTGATGAGCGATTCGACCACGTCAGGCATCTCGTGTGCCGCAAACGACGGGCCGATCACCTTGCCCAGCGCGGTGTCGTTGCCCTGGCTGCCGCCGATGGTGACCTGGTACCACTCCTCGCCGTTCTTATCGACGCCCAGCACGCCGATGTGGCCGACGTGGTGGTGGCCACAGGCGTTCATGCAGCCGGAGATGTTGAGCTCGATCTCGCCGATGTCGAAGAGGTAGTCGAGGTTGTCGAAGCGCGCCTGGATGGCGTTGGCGATGGGGATCGACTTGGCGTTGGCGAGGTTGCAGAAGTCCCCGCCCGGGCAGGCGATGATGTCGGTGAGCAGGCCGATGTTGGGCGTGGCCAGGCGCGCATCGCGCACCTGCTGCCAGAGCTCGAAGAGCTCGGCCTGGCGCACGTCGGCGAGTACCAGGTTCTGCTCGTGGGTGACGCGCACTTCGCCGAAGCTGTAGCGCTCGGAGAGTTCGGCCACGCGCTCGAGCTGATCGGCACTGATGTCGCCGGGGGCCACGCCGGTGGGTTTGAGCGACAGCACCACGCTGGCGTAGCCCGCGCGCTTGTGGGCGCGCACGTTGCGCTTCGCCCACGTGGCGAAAGGCTTGTTCTCCGCCTTCCGGGCTGCGAAGCCGGCGTCGGCCGCCGGCAGTTCGGCGTACTCGGGGTCGTCGAAGTGCTGCGCCACGCGCGCCACTTCGGCCTCGGTGAGGGTGGCCGGGCCGTCCTTCAGGTGGACGAACTCCGCGTCCACCTGGCGGCGGAACTCCTCGATGCCGAGCGCCTTCACGAGGATCTTGATGCGCGCCTTGTAGAGGTTGTCGCGCCGGCCGTGCAGGTTGTACACCCGCAGAATGGCCTCGCAGTAGGACAGGATGTGCTGCCAGGGCACGAAGGCGGCGATTTCCTCGCCGATGACCGGCGTGCGCCCCAGGCCGCCGCCCACCAGCACGCGGAAGCCGATGCGGCCGGCGGCGTCGTGCTTCAGGTCGAGGCCGATGTCGTGGGCCTGGATCACCGCACGGTCCTCGGCGGCGCCATTCACCGCGATCTTGAACTTGCGCGGCAGGAAGGCGAACTCGGGATGGAAGGTGCTCCACTGGCGCACGATCTCGCCCCACGGGCGCGGGTCGATGTGCTCGTCGCCGGCCACCCCGGCAAAGGGGTCGGAGGTGACGTTGCGGATGCAGGCGCCGGAGGTCTGGATGGCGTGCATTTGCACGGTGGCGAGCTCGGCGAGGATCTCCGGCACGTCCTCCAGCTTGGGCCAGTTGAACTGCACGTTCTGGCGGGTGGTGAAGTGGGCGTAGCCGCGGTCGTAGGTGCGCGCGATGTGCGCGAGCTTGCGCACCTGGTTGGCGCGCAGGTTGCCGTAAGGAATGGCGACCCGCAGCATCGGCGCATGGCGCTGGATGTACAGGCCGTTCTGCAGGCGCAGCGGGCGGAACTCGTCGTCGCTCAGCTCGCCTGCCAGGTAGCGGCGGGTCTGGTCGCGGAATTGCGCGACGCGCTCGTCCACAATGCGTTGATCGTATTCGTCGTACTTGTACATCGCTGCTCTCTGTGCGCCCGGTGGCAGTCCGGGTCGTGGGGATGGTGCAGCGCATCGTAAGGGCAGGGGATAGATGTCGGAAGCGGTTCTGCGTTAGACTCTAAGAACTATGGGTTATTAAGGCGGGCATGCCGCCAACGGAACGCGACGATGAACCTCCAGCAACTGCGCTACGTGCATGAAGTGGCCCGCCACGGGCTCAACGTCTCCGAGGCCGCGGAGGCGCTGTTCACCTCGCAGCCCGGGGTGTCGAAGCAGATCCGCCAGCTCGAATCCGAACTCGGCGTGGAGATCTTCGTGCGCCACGGCAAGCGTCTGGTGGAGATCACCGAACCCGGTCGTGCAGTGCTGGAGATCGTCGGCCGCATGCTGCGTGACATGGACAACCTGCGCCAGGTCGGCGAGGAGTTCAGCAACGAGGCCGCCGGCCGTCTGTCGATTGCCACCACCCACACCCAGGCGCGCTACGCCCTGCCCGGCGTGGTGCGCGAGTTCATGCAGCGCTACCCGCAGGTGAAGCTCGAACTGCATCAGGGCAACCCGCGCCAGGTGTGCGAGATGGTGCTCTCCGGCGAGGCCGACATCGCCATCGCCACCGAAGCCATCGCCGAATTCGACGAACTGGTCACCCTGCCCTGCCAGCAATGGAACCGCTGCATCATCGCCCCGCAGCGCCACCCCATCCTGCAGGCCAGCCCGCTCAGCCTCGAAGAGATCGCGCGCTGGCCCATCGTCACCTACGACTTCGCCTTCACCGGGCGCAACCAGATCAACAAGGCCTTCCTCGGCCGCGGGCTGAAAGCCAATGTGGTGCTCACCGCGATCGACTCGGACGTGATCAAGACCTACGTCGGCATGGGCCTGGGCATCGGCATCCTGGCGCGCATGGCCTACGACCCGGCGGTGGACAAGAACCTCGGCATGCTGGATGCCGCCCATCTGTTCGAATCCAGCACCACCCGCATCGGCATCCCGCGCAAGGCCTGGCTGCGTGGCTATGTATATGCCTTCATCGAACTCTTCGCGCCGCACCTGAACCGGCGCATCGTCGAAGCCGCGCTGGCGGGCGGGGGGACGGATCCGGGGCTCTGAGCTCGTGGCAGGCTGCGCAACGACAGCGCGGTCCGGCCGCGGGCCCTGCTTCAGCCGCCGCGCTTGTCCAGCGGCGCGGGGGTGGCCAGCGCAAAGCCCTGGGCGTGGTCGAAGCCATACTCGGCAAGGGCCTCGCGGAACAGTTCGTCTTCAACCTCCGAAGCCACCGCTGGAATGGCCAGCGCGCTGGCCATGCTGCACAAGGCCTGGGCGAGGTTGCAGCCGGCCTCCATGCCGTAGCTCTCGGCCAGCGCCTTGAGGCTGATCTTGACGTAGTCGGGGCGCAGGTTGGAGAGCAGGGTCGAGGAGCTGCCGTCGATGCGTTCGAGGCCGACGCGATAGCCGGCGGTGCGCGCAGCGCGGACGAAGTCGGCGCTTTCCTGGGGATATTGCTCGGCGGTGGCGGCGGGGAACTCGAGGGCGATCTGCGCCGGGTGGATGCCGTGGGCGCGCAGGTTGACGCCGAGTTCGGCGAGATACTCGCTGGCATTGAGCACCGAGGCGCGGGTGAGGTTGAGGGCGATGCCGCGTTCGGCGGCATCCGCTTCGGCCAGTTCTGCCCCCAGGGTGGCGCAGGCCTGCGCAGCAACCCACAGATCGAGGGCGAGTCCGGCCCGTTTGCCCTCCAGGCGTTCGAGGAGGCTTGAGGCGGAATGCAGTTCGCCGTCGGCACCGTGTTCGCGCAACAGCACCTCCTGCCAGCTGCCGCGGCCTGCGGCGTTGATCGGGACGATCTGCTGCCCGTGCAGGGTGAGCTTGTCGAAGGGGATGGGCTCGCTGATGCCGCGCCCCGCTGCCGGCGCAGTGCCCGGCTCGGTAAAGCCGTGGTCGTGCTCGATGATGCGGTTGCGGCCGGCCTTCTTGGCGGCGTAGCAGGCCAGATCGGCGGCCACCAGAACATCGGAGGCGCTGTCGAGGCTGCCGTCGATGCGCACCAGGCCGATGCTGGCACCGACGGTGAAGCGCCGTTCTTCCCAGGTGAAGCGCAGCGAGGCCACCGCTTCGCGCAGGTCCTCGGCGATTCGCCGTGCTTCCTCGGTGCCGCAGCCATGCAGGATGAGGGCGAACTCGTCGCCGCCGATGCGGCACAGCAGATCGTCGCCGCGCACGCGCTGGCGAATCATGCGGGCGATGCGGCGGAGCAGCTCGTCGCCGGCGGCATGGCCGCAGGTGTCGTTGACGATCTTGAAGCGGTCGAGGTCGATGAAGCACAGCGTGTCACGATCGCCGGCGCGCCGCGAGCCGTTAACCGAGGACTCCAGGGCCTGCTCGAAGGCGCGGCGGTTGGGCAGGCCGGTGAGGGGGTCGTGCATGGCCTGGTGGGCAAGCTGCGCGGTGGCTTCGTCGACCTTGCTCTGCAGGGTGTGCTGGGCCTCGGCAATCGCCGCCGCCATGGTGTTGAAACCGCCCTGCAGCGCGCGCAGCTCGGGGAGTCTGACGTTGTCGGCAATGCGGATGTCGAGCTTGCCGCGCGCCATGTCGCCCACCGCGCCGGCCAGCTCGCCAAGCGGGTGGGTCACCGCGCGCGCCAGGCGTACCGCCAGCCAGGCGGTGAACAGCAGGCCGACGAGGACGATGGTGACCGTGGTGAGCACGATGTTGCGCTTGATGGCTTCCAGAGCACGAGTGTCGAGCTCCACATAGACCCAGCCGATACGCCCTTCCGGCGCGGGTTCGGGAAAACCGAATTCGAGCGCGGAGACTTCGTCGAGGCGCAGTGGCGCGGCCTCCACCGGCGCACTGAGGGCAAGCCGCTGCTGGCCGGCGGCGCTGAACTCGGCGCTGGTGACGGTGAACAGCCGCTCGGGCGCGGACAGGCGCAGGCGGCCGTTGACCGCCAGCGTCTCGCCGCTGCGGTCATAGATCGCCACCGCGGCGACATCACGTTGTTCGAGCACCGCATCGACCAGCACCGCGAGGCTGTGGCGGTTGCCGGAGATCACTCCGTATTCGGCGGCAGGAGCGAGGAAGCTGACGATGGCCAGGCCGCGCTCGCGCAGGGCGTTCTCGGTGGCCGTGGTGGCGCGCGTGACGAACAGGCCGGCTACGGCACTGGCGAGCAGGGCCGCCGGCAGCAGCACGACCAGCAGCAGGCGCTGGTGCAGCGTCAGGCGGTAGAGGGGCTTCATGGGCGTTCTCCCGCGCGCAGGGCGTCGAGCAGGGCGGTTTCGTCACCGATGTCGAGGTTGAGGGCGCGTGCCACCTGGCGGTTGATGGCGATGTCGAAGCTGCGCGGGGCGCGTACCGCGGGCAGGCGCAGGGGGGTGGTGGAGCCGTCCAGCCAGGCCACCAGCTCGGCGGCAATGTCGGCCGGCGTGCTGAACACCGCGGCCAGCGCGCCGGCGTCCACGTAGGCCTGCGAATAGGCAAAGACCGGACGCTGGTAGCGGTAGCTGCCGAGCAGGATGGCGCGTGCCGCGGTGGGGCTGGAAACGAGCGGATCGGGCAGGGCGATCAGGACGTCGGCACTGCGCAGCACCCGTTCGAGGGCCTGCGGCAGGTCGTTGGCGGTGGTCAGGCGCTGCCCGACCAGTCTCACGCCGGCGTTCGCGGCGGCGCCTTCCAGTGCACTCTCCAGGGTGGCAGTGGCGGGGCCGAAGAGCACGCCGACGCGCGTGGCGTCCGGCAGAACAGTGCGTACCAGGGCAAGCTGGCGTTCGGCAGGCTGGTCGAGGACGATGGCCGAGACGGTGGCCTCGGGGTTGCGCTGGCGGATGGTTTCGAACTGGTTGCGGGCGATCATCACCGCGACGGTAGGGCGGCGGCTGCCTTGCAGGACGGCTTCCAGTGCCGGGCTGCCGGCGGCGACGACAAGGGCAGCGCGGTTGATGAGCTGCTGGTCGAGACCCTCCCCGGGCGTGCCGGCGTGCACGATGCGGTGCCCGCCGCGTTCTCCGAGCGTGCGCAGGGCCTCGGTAAAGGCCTGGTAGGCGCCGCCTTGCTGCGAGAGCACCACGGCGATTTCGTGGGCGGTGGCCGCCGGGATCCACAGCGCGCTCAGCAGGGACAGCGCGAGGAGGCGGAACGGGCGGATCATCGGCGGCAGCGGACTCAGAAGTCCAGCCCGAGGGTGACCCAGTGGCGGCGTTCGACGATGCGCTGCATGCGCTCCTCGGCGTGGCGGCCGTCGAGCGACTGCACGGTATAGGCCAGCTCACCGCGCTGGGCGCCGGACCTGAAGGTGTAGGCGATGCGCGCGTCGGTGCGGTTGTAGCGCTCGGCACTGGTGTTGCGGGTCCATTGGATCTCCCGCACCCAGTAGCGTGCGATGGAGAAATCCAGCCCCCAGGGCAGGGTCTGCATCCACAGCAGAGAGGTCGAGCGCCGCGGTGCCGATTGCTCGGAGAGGTCGATGTAGTTCTGGATGCGGGTGATGGGGTTGGAGAAGTTGCTGCCGGTGGCCGGGTTGGCCAGTCGCCAGCCGTTGGCAGTGAGGCTGGCATCGATCTTCACGCGCGCATGGCTTAGGGCGATGCGGCTGCCGTCGAGTGGCTGCCACTTCCATTGCCATTCGTAGCCGTGCAGCTTGAGGTCGTGAACGTCCTGAACCGTGAGCGCCGGCACTGCCGTAGGACGGATGCGCATGATCTGGCGGTCGGAGACCTGTTCGCGGAAGAGGCGTACGTCCAGGCTCATGCGCCATGCCCGCCAGTCGCCCAGATAGCCCAGCTCCCAGCTTTTGAGCCGTTCGGCGGGAAGGTCGGGGTTGCCGACCCACTCCATCTGGGTCAGGTTGGCGCGCTGGTTGGCCTTGTAGTCGAGGGCGCTCGGCGTGCGCCAGGCGCGGGCATAGCCGAGGCGCAGGGTGTTCTCGGGGTCGACGTGAAAATTGAGGCTGGCGCGCGGGGCGAAGTGGCTGCCGGCAAGCGAATCGTACTCCTGCGAGAGGCCGGCGTTGAGCGTCAGCCAGTGGACCGGCCGCCAGTCGCCGTTGGCGAACAGGCGACCGGTGTTGCGCGCCACCTCGCCCCGGCCGTAGAGCATGGTGCGCGAATGCAGGGTGTCGCGGCGCCAGCTCGCCCCCCAGGCAAGACGGGTGTCGGCGGTGGGCAGGAAGGTGTGCAGGGCCTCGATCTCGTTGCGTGTGCCGCGCCCGCCGTAGGGGTTGGTCTTGCCCAGCAGCGGGTGGACGAAGCTGTTGTCGAGGGTGTCGGTGCTGTAGGTGTAGCGCAGTGCAACGTCGGCGTTGTCGGCGTAGCTGTGCAGCCAGCGGGCTTGCAGCCAGGTGGAGGCCTGGTCGAAGTCGCGCAGCGGGTCTCCCGCTTCGGGTAACCCTGTGGTGCGCACCACGCGGCCGGTGAGCTTGCGGCTGTCGACGCGCCCGATGCCGATCTCGAGGTAGTCCCGCGGGGTGATCTGGAAGTCGGAACGCAGGTCGACGAGTCGGCTGCGGTTGCTGTCGCGCCAGTTGGCACCGATCGGATGGCGCTCCAGACGGTGGTCGAGGCCATTGTCCGAGCGGGTCTGCACGGTGAGGCGGAAATTGCCTGCCTGACCCAGTGCCCCGCCGGTGCGCAGGGTGTAATCACGTACGCCCTGGTTGCCGTTGCTGGCGGCCAGCGACAACCCGCGCACCAGCGCCGGTTCGCGGGTGACGATATTGATGACGCCGAGGAAGGCATTGGTGCCGTAGGCCGTGGTGTTGGAGCCGCGCACCACCTCGATGCGCTCGATGTCCTCCAGTGCCACCGGCACCAGCTCCCAGTTCATGCCGCCGGAGAACAGCGGCGAGTGCAGTGAGCGGCCATCGATGAGGACCTGGGTGCGCGCGGCGTAATCCTGGTCGGTGATGCCGTGGTAGTGCACCGCGACGGGTTTGTCGCTGCCCGCAAAGGTCTGGAAACCGGGCACAAGGCGGAACACGTCGCTGAGGGCGCGCGCGCCGGAGGCGCGGATGGTGGCGCGGTCGATCACCGTCACCGCGCTGGGGGCGTCGGCGAGGCGCTGCGGCAGGCGGCTGACCGAGGCGACGATGGGCAGCTCGCTGAAGAACAGGTCGTCGCTGGCCGGGGCGGTGCCGGCTACGGTGATGCCGACGAGCGCGGCCATTGCCGGTGGCAGGGTTGTGCGGGGGCGGTGGTGGGGGACGGGGAGAGGCATTTCGGGAGGTGGTTGATCCTGTTCGGAAGCCAGCTTTGCATGCTCCTCGGTAACGGTCAAGGGCGCTTTTCATGTCAATCCCCACTGGCGGGAAAACCCTTAGTGCCGCTGGGATTCAGCCTCCTTGAGCGGGAGCGGCGGGGGCCTTACCCGTGCCGCATGCGGGCAGCCGTCTCAGGGCTTGTCGCGGGGCAGCGGCGAAGGCGTCTTGACGAGGTCGAGGATGACCTTCGAGAACAGTGCGAGGAGGGCCGCGCTGGGTTCGCCGGGGTTGCGCACCGAGCGCACCAGCAGGCCGTCGTAGAGGGTGGCGAAGAACTCCACCAGGCCGTCTATCCAGGCTTCGTCGGTGTCGAGGCCGAGGCTGCGGCGCATCTCGCGTACGGTGACCACCATGCTGTCGTGGCAGCAGCGTTCGGCATCGCGGACGATCTCTGCGACGCGCGGGTTGCGCGAGCCCTCGGCGACGATCTCCAGCTTCAGCGCGGCGGTGTCGGGATCGAGGTTCTCATGCACGCCTTCAGCCGCGCATTGCGTCATGGTCTGCTCGATGTTCTCGGCGGCGCGCAGTTCCGCGGTCATGGTGAGCAGGCGGCTGAGATCCTGTTCGACAATCGCGGCGATGATCGCCTCCTTGTTGTCGAAGTAGTGATAGATGTGTCCGGCGCTCATGCCGGCCTGACGGCAGATCTGCGAAATGCTGGCGCCGTGGAAGCCATGGCGGCGGAAACAGTCGCGCGCAGCGCTGAGGATCTGCGCACGGCGGGCTTCGCTGCGTGACGATTCGGGGCTGTTACAGGCGGCATTCATCGATGGGTTCCGTGAGGCGTGAAGGAAGCGGGTTTTTGAGCTTGCGGGATGCCTGAGCGTAACATAGAATGAGCGTTCAAACTAGAACAAACGTTCTACCCATACAAGCCATCGACCGGCTGCGCTCGGGCCACGAGCCCGCGCCAGCCGGTCACCCATTCGCGAGAGGTTTTCCCGATGCAGATCAATCACAGCCGGCGGCCAGCGGCCCTTGTCCTGGTGCTCGTCCTTGCCGGCGGTCTCGCCGCGTGCGGCAAGGAGACCCCTCCGCAGGCGAACGCCGGCGCCGCACCGCTAGTGGCGGTGCATGAGGTGCAGGCCGGTGCGGTGCCGCTGGTGATGGAGCTGCCGGGGCGCACGGTGGCATACCAGGTTGCCGAGGTCCGTCCGCAGGTCGGCGGCATCGTCAAGCAGCGCGCCTTCCGTGAAGGCGCCGAGGTCAAGGCCGGCGAGCTGCTCTACCAGATCGATCCGGCCACCTACCAGGCTGCCTATGACAGCGCCGCGGCCGGACTGGCCCGTGCGGAAGCCAATCTCTACGCCGCGCGCCTGAAGGCCGAGCGCTATGCCGGACTGGTGGGCATCGAGGCGGTCAGCAAGCAGGCCAACGACGAGGCCCAGGCGGCCTACAAGCTTGCCGAGGCGGAAGTCGCCGCGGCGCGCGCAGCGCTCGACAAGGCCCGCGTGGACCTTGCCTACACCCGTGTCAGCGCGCCCATTGGCGGGCGTGCCGGGCGCTCCGCGGTGACCCCGGGGGCGCTGGTCACCGCCAACCAGGCCGAGGCGCTGGTAACGGTGCGTCAGCTTGACCCGATCTACGTCGATCTCACCCAGTCGAGCGCCGAGTTGCTGCGCCTGCGCCGCGAGATCGAATCCGGACGCGTGCAGCGCGATGGCGCCGCGGCGCTGCCGGTGCGCCTGCTGCTCGAAGATGGCAGCGAGTATGCCGCTGCCGGCACCCTGGCCTTTGCCGAAGTGTCGGTGGACGAGGGCACCGGCAGTGTCACCCTGCGTGCGCAGTTCCCCAATCCGGCCGGCGAGCTGCTTCCCGGCATGTACGTGCGTGCGCGCATCGAGCAGGGGATCAAGCACGATGCGGTGCTGGTGCCGCATGCGGCGTTGGGGCGCGACCCCCGGGGCAACGCCACGGTGATGGTGGTCAATGCCGAGAACGTCGTCGAGGCGCGGGTGGTGAAGGCCGAGCGCTCGCTCGGTGACCGCTGGGTGGTCAGCGAGGGCCTCGCCGCGGGCGAGCGGGTGATCGTCGAAGGGCTGCAGTTCGTCCGCCCCGGCGCGCCCGTGAGCGTGGCGCCCGCCGGCGCGGCCGGTTGAGGGGCACAGACATGGCTCGCTTCTTCATTGACCGCCCCATCTTCGCGTGGGTCATCGCCATCGTCATCATGCTGGCGGGGGCCTTGTCCATCCTCACCCTGCCGGTGTCGCAGTATCCCCCCATCGCCCCGCCGGCGATCGTCATCAACGCCAGTTACCCGGGGGCCTCGGCGAAGGCGGTGGAGGATTCCGTCACCCAGGTCATCGAGCAGAAGCTCACCGGCCTCGATGGGCTGCTGTACATGAACTCGACCAGCGATTCGTACGGCAACGCGTCGATCACGCTGACCTTCGATGCCGACGTCGACCCCGATACCGCCCAGCTGCAGGTGCAGAACAAGCTGCAGCTGGCGCTCCCGCTGCTGCCGCAGGCCGTGCAGCAGCAGGGCGTGCAGGTCGCCAAGTCGGCGCGCAACTTCCTCATGGTGGTCGGCTTCGTGTCCGCCGACGGCAGTCAGAACCAGTACGACCTCTCCGACTTCGTTGCCTCCACGGTGCAGGACCCGCTGTCGCGGGTCACCGGGGTAGGCGAGGTCACCGTGTTCGGCTCGCAGTACGCCATGCGCGTCTGGCTCGATCCAGCCGCGCTGGTCAACTACCGGCTGACCCCGGGGGACGTGCGCAATGCCATCACGGCGCAGAACGCGCAGGTCTCCGCAGGTCAGCTGGGCGGCACCCCGGCGCTGCCGGGGCAGGGCTTCACGGCCACCATCACCGCGCAGAGCCGCCTGCAGACGGTCGCCGAATTCGAGCAGATCCTGCTGCGCAGCAGCACGCAGGGCGGCGAAGTGCGTCTGAAGGACGTTGCCCGCGTCGAGATCGGCGCCGAGAACTACGGCACCGTGGCGCGCTACAACGGCCAGCCCGCGGCCGGCGTCGGCATCCGCCTGGCCTCGGGGGCCAATGCGCTGGAGACGGCGGACGCCGTACGCGCCGCCCTCGCCGACATGCAGCGCTATTTCCCGCAGGGGGTGGAGGTGGTGATCCCCTACGACACCACGCCCTTCGTGCGTCTGTCCATCCAGTCGGTGGTGCAGACCCTGGTCGAGGCGGTGATCCTGGTGTTCCTGGTGATGTACCTCTTCCTGCAGAACTTCCGTGCCACGCTGATCCCCACCATCGCCATTCCGGTGGTTCTGTTGGGCACCTTCGGCATCATGGCGGCCTTCGGCTTCTCCATCAACACGCTGACCATGTTCGGCATCGTGCTCGCCATCGGTCTGCTGGTGGACGACGCCATCGTCGTGGTGGAGAACGTCGAGCGGGTGATGAGCGAGGAAGGCTTGCCGCCCAAGGAAGCCACCCGGCGCTCGATGGACCAGATCACCAGCGCACTGGTCGGCATCGGCCTGGTGCTCTCCGCGGTGTTCGTGCCGATGGCCTTCTTCGGTGGCTCCACCGGGGTCATCTACCGCCAGTTCTCGATCACCATCGTCTCGGCGATGGCGCTCTCCGTGCTGGTGGCGATCATCTTCACCCCGGCACTGTGCGCCACCATGCTGAAGCCGGTGCACAAGGGCCACGAACCCGGTGAAGGCGGTCTCTTCGGGCGTTTCTTCCACTGGTTCAACACCAAGTTCAGCAACGGCACGCGGCGCTACGAATCCGCCGTCGGCGTCATCCTGCGTCGCAGCGGGCGCTTTGCGGTGATCTACCTCGTCATCGTCGCGGTGCTCGCGCTGCTGATGATGCGCATGCCTTCCTCCTACCTGCCCGACGAGGACCAGGGGGTGATGTTCAACCAGGTCATGCTGCCCGCCGGGGCCACCCAGGAGCGTACCCTTGAGGTGCTGAAGAAGGTTGAGCAGCACTTTCTCGAGAACGAGCGCGATACCGTGCGTTCCATCTTCACCGTCGCCGGCTTCTCCTTCGGCGGCAGCGGCCAGCACATGGGCATCGGCTTCGTCAATCTGCGTGACTGGAGCGAACGGCGTGGCCCCGGCATGAAGGTGCAGGAGGTGGCCGGTCGCGCGATGGGCGCCTTTGCGCAGATCCGCGAGGCGATGGTGTTTGCCTTCGTGCCCCCGGCGGTGCTCGAACTGGGCACCTCCAGCGGCTTCACCGTGCAGCTGCAGGACCGCGCGGGGCTCGGCCACGAGGCCCTGGTCGGCGCGCGCAACCAGCTTCTCGGCATGGCCGCACAGGACCCGCGCCTGGTCGGCGTACGCCCCAATGGCCAGGAGGACATGCCGGAGTTCGAGCTGCTCATCGACCACGCCAAGGCCGGCGCGCTGGGCGTCAGCGTGGCCGACATCAATGACACCCTGGCCACCGCCTGGGGTGGCAGCTACATCAATGACTTCATTGATCGCGGCCGCATCAAGAAGGTCTATGTGCAGGCCGATGCCCATGCGCGCATGACGCCGGAGGATCTCGACAAGTGGTACGTGCGCAACGCGCAGGGGCGGATGGTGCCGTTCTCGTCCTTCACCACCGCGCAATGGACCTATGGCTCGCCGCGCCTGGAACGCTTCAACGGCCAGCCCTCGGTCGAGGTGCAGGGGCAGGCCGCAGCGGGCCTGTCCTCCGGTGAAGCGATGACGGCGATCGAGGAGATCATCGCCCAGTTGCCGGCCGGCATCGGCTACGCGTGGTCGGGCACCTCCTACGAGGAGCGGCGCTCGGGTGCGCAGGCGCCGGCGCTCTACGCGCTCTCCATCCTGGTCATCTTCCTCTGCCTGGCAGCGCTCTACGAGAGCTGGTCGGTGCCCTTCGCGGTGATGCTGGTGGTGCCGCTCGGCGTGCTCGGCGCGGTGCTCGCAGCGACCGGACGCGGGCTGCCCAACGACATCTACTTCCAGGTCGGCCTGCTCGCCACCATCGGCCTGGCGTCGAAGAACGCCATCCTCATCGTCGAGTTTGCCAAGGCGCTGATGGCCGAGGGCCGTGACGCGGTGTCGGCGACCCTGGAAGCGGCGCGCATGCGTCTGCGTCCGATCATCATGACCTCGCTGGCCTTCGGTTTCGGTGTGGTGCCGCTGGCCATTGCCACCGGCGCTGGTTCCGGCAGCCAGAACGCCATCGGCACCGGTGTGCTCGGCGGCACCATCGCCGGCACCCTGCTGGGGATCTTCTTCGTGCCGCTGTTCTACGTGCTGATCAAGCGGTTCTTCAAGGACAAGCCGGCCGACGACGAGCGTGCCGCGCAACCGCTGGAGGTCCGTCAATGAGCCGGCTCCGTATCCTTGCCGTGGCGCTTGCCGCCGCCGGCCTGAGCGCCTGCACCACGCTGGCGCCCGATTACCAGCGCCCTGCCGCCCCGGTGGCGGCGGCGTGGCCTGCAGCTGGCGCTGCCGCCGACACCGTGGCGGCTGACAGTGCCTGGCGTGAGCTGTATGTCGATGAACGCCTGCAGGCGCTCATCGAGCGCGCCCTCGAACACAACCGCGACCTGCGCGTGGCCGCGCTCAACATCGAGGCCGCGCGTGCGCAGTACGGCATCCAGCGTGCCGACCAGCTGCCGTCACTGGCGCTGGGGGCGACGCAGAACGCGCAGCGCGTGCCGGGCGATCTCAACAGCAGCGGCGAGTCCATGGTCTCGCGGCAGTATGCGGTAACGCTCGGCATCACCGCCTGGGAGCTGGACTTCTTCGGCCGCGTGCGCAGCCTGCGCGACGCCGCGCTGGAGCAATACCTCGCCAGCGAGCAGGCGCATCGCAGCGCGCGCATCAGTCTGGTTGCCGAAGTCGCCGCGGCGTGGCTGCAACTGGCGGCCGAGGGCGACACCCATGCCCTTGCCGCGCACACCGTGGAGACCCGCGAAAGCGCGCTGCGGCTGATCCGCGCCAGCCATGATGCCGGTGTTGCCGGCGCCCTTGAGCTGCGCC
>WPCG01104911.1_pt1 | contig 14071 bp, 16 predicted proteins | sample 5403311 | NCBI WGS metagenome assembly WPCG01 (sample SAMN12869467, study PRJNA574797) | sludge metagenome | isolation source: wastewater treatment of Control | place: China:Beijing | collected 2019-05-17 | reverse complement strand
GGTCTAACCTTTTTTTTATTGCATAATTTTAAAGGAGAGGAGGTAGACGATGCGGCCAGCAGTTAACCAAACCCTAAAACGAAAGCTCGCCCATACCCTGGACTTACCCCCAGCGGTCCTTCTTGATCAGGCCACTATTCATCTGATGGGTGATGTCGAAGCTAAAATTGTCAATCATAAGGGACTTGTTCAATACACGAGTGATTGTATTAAAGCGCGCTCTTTGCAAGGGATGATTGAAGTAGTAGGTGGTGATTTGGAAATCATCTCCTTTTCTTCAAGTGAGATCAAAATTCTAGGAAAGATTCAGCAGGTGATGCTCAAATGATCTCCAGTGTCTGGATGTGGTGGCAAGGATATATAACTGTACGCTTACGGGGACCAGGCCTCGAGCGACTGTTAAATAAGATGGCGGATTTAAATATCCTTATGCAAAGAGTCGAACGCCTTACCGGGGATGTCATGATTGTCCGGATGAGGATCAAGGACTTTCGCCGACTGAGACCCTTACTCCCGGGTTCACAAATCAATGTGTCTATCTTAGACAAGCATGGAGCTCCATTTCTTTTTGGTAGATTGAAATTACGAGCCTTTCTAGGTCTTGGTCTTCTACTATCTATACTTTTCATGGTTTACCTGTCTAATTTCATCTGGTTTATTCAGGTTCATGGCAGTGAAAAACTTCCCTTGGAAGCGCTTAAGGTCGCCACAGAGGACCTTGGTCTGAGGATGGGGGTGGCAAAAAATGCCATTGCGCCCCGGGAAATTGAGGCTGAACTATTAAAGCGCTTCTCTGCTTTGTCCTGGGTACAGGTAAGAGTCAAAGGGGTGAGAGTCGAAATTAGCCTAGTCGATCGCGATGGTTTAGATGTGGAATACGGAGGAGCTGGCCACATCTACTCACAGCGAGATGGAGTTATAACTGAGATCCTCGTCTTGCGAGGTACTCCCCAGGTGGGGGATGGAGATACAGTGCGCAAAGATGATCTGCTGATCTCCGGAGTTTATAATGATGCGCGAGGCAAACAGTTTGGCGCAGCCCAGGGAGTGATCAAAGCCCGGGTTTGGTATGAGGGAGTAGGTGAGGCTGCATTGACACGTTGGGAACCGATTAAGACGGGGAAAATCCACAGACAGTACGCTCTTACCCTCGGATCCATGACCATCCCCATAGGACGAAGTTATTCAAGGGAAACCCACCTTATAGAGAGTGAAGAGTGGCAGGTATCCCTAGGTAAGGCTATGGTTCCCATTAGCCTGCGCAAAATCGATTACCAAGAGGTCACATATGCTAGGGTAGCCGTATCTAGACAAGAAGCAGAAAAAACAGCCCATGGTTTAGCATGGGAAAGCTTAACACAGCAAGGCGTCCAGGAGGAAAACGTTGTGGAGGAAAAATTAAAGGTGGATCTCTTAATAGATGGAGATGGCCTGCGTGTCACGGTGCAGGTAGAAGTGCTTGAGGACATAGGGCAGTTTTTGAGTCAATGATTTGCACTTCAGCTTGATTTTGCTTATAATAAGGGCATACGATGACACAAAAGGATGGTTGATGCATTGAGTCAGATGTTACGCCTTAGAGATAATGAACAAGCTCAAGCCATAAGCGGCAAGAGAGACGAAAACTTGCGTTTAGTGGAGGCTGCTTTTGGCGTTAAAATTGTGCCTCGGGGTCTAGAACTATTAATTAGCGGTTCTGATGATGCCGTGAAAAAAACTAAAAGGGCATTGAACAATATGGCTGGTTTAGGAACTACCTTAACGACCCATGATGTATATTACGCCATCACTCTCAGCGAAAATGGCGATACTACTGTCCTTAACGAGCTTAGTTCAGGCGTTGTGGTAGCTACTCATCGAGGAAAAATAATTCGGCCAAAGACCTCTGGTCAAAGGCGTTATATCGGAACAATCGCGAAAAACGATATAGTCTTTGGAATTGGACCTGCCGGAACCGGGAAAACCTACTTGGCCATGGCTGAAGCTATTGCTAGCTTGAAAAAGAAAGAAGTAGAACGGCTCATCCTAACGCGTCCAGCGGTTGAAGCAGGCGAGCACTTAGGATTCTTACCCGGTGATTTGCAGGACAAGGTGGACCCATACTTACGACCTTTGTATGATGCCCTCTATGATATTTTAGGACAAGAAACCTATTTAAAATATCGTGAGAAGGGCATAATTGAGATCGCTCCTTTAGCCTATATGAGGGGTCGGACTTTAGATGATAGCTTCATTATTCTTGATGAAGCTCAGAATTGTACACCGGAACAAATGAAGATGTTCCTAACTCGCCTAGGCTTTGGTTCGAAGGCTGTGATAACAGGCGACATTACACAAGTAGACTTGCCACGGGGCAAGACTTCTGGTCTCATTCAGATTCAGAAGGTCCTCAAGGGCGTGGAGGGCATAGGCTTCTGCTATCTGCATGAAAGTGATGTGGTTCGTCACCCCTTGGTACAACGAATTATTAAAGCCTATGACGCTTATGACAAGTCCAAATCCTAGGAGGAACACTGTGAAACGCAAGCCTAAGAATCGTTCCAAACAATGGCAGAAAATCCTTCAAGAAACCACATTTCGACAGTGGTTATTAGGTGCGTTTATTACCGCACTTTTCCTGGTCATTTTGTTTTTTAATGCTTTGCCTCAAGGTGTAGATGTTGAAGTCGGGCAAGTGGCCAGAAAGGACCTGGCTGCACCTAGCACTGCAGTGAACACAGCTGAGACAGAGCGTCTTAGGGAAGAGGCTTCTAGGCACAAGGTCTTAGAGGTGAACGAGGATCCTAGTTATTATCTGATGAACCCAGCCATTGTCTTGCGTGTTGAAGAAAACCTCACCGGTATCCTGAATCTCTTACGTTCGGGAATTGCACCGGAGCCAGTTGAAGACTCGGGTTTTGAGACGGTTCCTGATGTGCTCTCAGTTTCAGAAATCGATCGCCGTTTGATTCGCGACTGGAAAATGGAGATTCCTAAGAACACTCTCGAAGCAGTTGTCAGCTTGTCCTTTCCAGAGTTTGATCAATTTGCCCAAACCACTAGTAATCTGGTTTTAACCACAATGGAAGAAAGAATTAGTGAGGATGGTCTCAGAGATGCGAGGGACTCTTTTGAGGCTACGGTAGAAGCAAGTAACCTCCGTGGCGAACCAGCCCACGCCGCTACGATCATGGGTCGACAGCTGATTCAGCCCAATTTGGTATTAGATACGGAAAAAGTGAATCAGGCTCGCCAAGAAGCCATGAACTCGGTTGAGCCTGTCCGTATCATGCAGGGAGAAATCATTGTCCGCAAGGGCGATGTGGTGAGAAGCGAACATGTTTCAGTCTTGCAGGATGTGGGTTTGATCAAGACTGGTCGGGCTTATGGTGTTTTGGTGGGTATGACTCTATTAGTCCTTGCCATGATGGCTCTTCTAGGCATTTTCTTATACCAAAATCGCCCCGAGCTACTTAAGAATAATACTCTCTTGGCCCTAGTGGGCTCGGTACTTGTAGCCATGTTTTTTATCGGAAGATTGTTTAGCTTGATTAATTGGCCAGGGGCTCCTTATCTTAATCCTTCCGCCTTGGTCGGGTTACTTTTGACTTTACTCATTGATGCTCGTGTAGCTAGTATCTCCACCGTTGTTATCGCTGTCTTGCTGGGACTCATCCATGAAATGAACTGGACAATTACCCTGATTACTTTGGTTGGGGGCTTAGCTGCAGTGCTAAGTATCTCTAGAGTGAGCCAAAGAACAGACGTGATGAGGGCAGGCTTTATCGTGGGAGGAGTCAACTTCTTCCTTATGATAGCTCTGGGGCTCGTTGGACAAAGTACAGATTTGATTCTTCTTAGTTATTTAGGACTCTTGGCCGGCGTCTTTGCCTCCATTGTTACGATTGGTGCCTTACCTTACTTGGAGAGTCTCTTTAAAATCACGTCTCCAATCCGCCTATTAGAACTCTCTAATCCCAATCATCCCCTGCTAAGGCGCTTGATGTTAGAGGCTCCGGGTACGTATCACCATAGTATCTTGGTGGGCAACCTTGCTGAGGCTGCTGCTGAGGCCATCGGAGCTGATGGACTCTTGGCCCGGGTTGGTTCGCATTATCATGATATTGGAAAACTCAAGCGTCCCTACTTTTTCGTCGAGAATCAGGTGGGGATGGATAATCCTCATGATAAGATGGCCCCATCTCTGTCTACACTAATTATTACTTCCCATGTAAAGGATGGACTGGAGCTTGCCAGTGAGTTTAAACTGCCCAACGTTGTCACCCAGTTTATTGGGCAACATCACGGAACCGATTTGGTGCGCTTTTTCTATCACCGGGCCAGTGAATCTAGTGAGGGAGATTCAGTGGAAGAAAGAGATTTTCGTTATCCTGGGCCCAAACCCCATGGTAAGGAAGTTGCCATTGTCTCGTTGGCTGATGCAACTGAGGCTGCTGTACGTTCTATTTCCAAACCCAATCCAGGCAAAATAGAGGGATTAGTGCGAAAAATTATTAAGGACCGTTTGAACTCAGGTGAACTTGATGAAAGCGATTTGACATTCCAGGATATGGATAAAATCGCCAACTCCTTTGTCAAAGTAATCATGGGTATGTACCACTCACGGGTAGAATATCCCGAGCAGATTACCAAGGAAGAAATTGAGGGGAAGAAGGCCAAGAATGGAAGTTCTGATAAACAATGAACTAGAGAACGTGGATATCAGTGGTTATGAAAAGCTGATTACCAATGGTTTTAAGATTGGGTCTACGATAGAAAATTTGCAGGGTTTGCTCGAGGTTAGTGTATCCTTTGTGGATAATGCAAGCATTCAGCTACTTAATAGGGAGTATCGAGGCATAGATTCCCCAACGGATGTACTGTCCTTTCCTCAAGATGATGATGGGGAACTTGGAGACTTAGAGGGTATACCTAGAATTCTAGGGGATATTGTTATTTCCTTAGAACGCGCCAAGGAACAGGCGGAAGACTTCGGTCATAGTGTTCAAAGGGAAGTTTTGTACCTTGCCATTCATGGATTTTTCCATCTCCTCGGTTATGACCACGAAAGCCCAGAAGACCAAAGTAAGATGCGTGAAATGGAAGAAAGGGTTTTAGGAGAGCTTGATTTAAGGAGAGATTAAAGGTGAAGCATCGACGGATTCAAGACAGTTTTAGAGATGCTCTGAAGGGAATTTCTCATGTGGTGCGTTCTGAAAGAAATATGCGGATCCACATCTTCCTTGGCCTTTTGGTGATTGTTCTGGCAAAGGTTCTCGCTGTTTCTCGCTTAGAATTATTGATCCTTATTCTAGCCATTGGTATTATGTTTGTTGCGGAGCTTATGAATACCGCGATGGAAGAAGTGGTCAACCTAATTACCAAGGACTATCATCCCTTGGCAGGTATCATTAAGAACATTTCTGCAGGTGCTGTCTTAGTGGCAGCCCTCACTGCGCTGTTTATCGGTTATATCGTATTCTTCACGTAGAAATAGAGGTGGAAGTTCATGACAGGCAAGGAGCTTCTCAATTTAGCCAGACAAGCTCGGGAACAAGCCTATGTTCCTTATTCAAAGTATAAAGTGGGAGCTGCTCTCCTAGATTCTGATGGGCGAGTCTTTACCGGATGTAATATTGAAAACGCAGCCTATAGTCCTTCCAATTGCGCTGAACGGACCGCAATTTTTAAGGCGATTTCTGAAGGTTCCAGGGTGTTCACGGCACTGGCTGTGGTAGCAGACTCTCCAGAGCCTGTCACGCCTTGCGGTGTCTGCCGCCAAGTGATGGCGGAGTTCTTTGACCCCGCGACCCCTGTTTTTCTAGGAAATATCAAAGGAGAAATGGTGGAGACAACCTTTGAAGAACTTTTGCCAGGTGCTTTCACGTCTAAGTCTCTTTTGTTGGAAGGTGAAGGCCAATGACTGAGGCGTATAGATCAGGTTTTGTTGCAGTTGTAGGCCGCCCAAATGTCGGCAAATCCACGCTTTTGAATGCTTTGATTGGCCATAAAGTGGCCATTGTATCAAACAAGCCCCAGACGACGCGTAATACGATTCAGTGTGTTTTAACCCGTGATGATGCGCAAATTGTCTTTCTGGATACCCCAGGCTTACATAAACCACTGCACAAGCTGGGAGAGTATATGGTAAAGAGTACCTTTCATGCCTTGGAGGATGTGGATTTGGTGCTCTGGCTTGTGGAAATGGGTCACTGGACAGCGGTGGAGGAGCACATTTTAGGTGAGTTAGCAGGTGTTACTCGACCGGTCATTTTGGTTGCCAATAAAGCGGATCAGGTGAAGACAGAGGACCAAGAATCCTTTTTGAACGAAGTGGCGAAGAAACGCGAATTTGGTCTGACGCTGGGAATTTCTGCATTAGAAGGTAATAACCTTCCTGAACTCGTACAAGCTATTGTGGATCGTTTGGGGGAAGGTCCTCAGTATTATCCAGAAGATTGGATCACGGATCATCCTGAACGCTTTGTGATTGCTGAATTTATTAGGGAAGAGCTATTGACTCGAACCCAAGAAGAAATACCACACTCCATTGCAGTAGATGTGGATGAGATCAAAGAAGATGTAAAAAAGAACCTTATGCGCATTCGGGCTACGATCTATGTGGAGCGGGAGAGCCAAAAGGGAATCGTTATCGGTAAACAAGGTCATATGCTTAAGCAAGTTGGTTCAGGTGCACGGGAACAAATAGAAAAACTCCTAGGAGTAAAGGTATACCTCAATTTGTGGGTAAAGGTAAAGAAGGATTGGCGCAATAAGCCAGGCGCCCTCCGCGAATTTGGCTATGAGTAACCCTCATATTAAATAGTATTCTGGCGAAACTTGTCAAGGGAGGTTCAGGGATGATTACTACTCAAATTGCCTTTCAACCAGATGAACGAAGTCAGTTAACCGAACTAGTAACAAGAGCCCAAGAAGGCGATGCCCTTGCTCGGGAGCAACTCATACACGATTATAGACCTTTTTTTCTAAGGGTTGCTTCTAGCTCTTGCCGTAAGTACTTAGTCTTAGGCAGAGACGATGAAGCGAGCATCGCCATGATTGCTTTCAACGAAGCCATCGACTCCTATAATCGGGATGGCGGAGCATCCTTTCTCAGTTTTTCCGAAATCGTCATTAAACGTCGTATGGTTGACTACTTTAGACGTCAATCAAAAAAGAACGATGAAATTCCACTGTCTAGTTTTGAAAACGACGAACATGAAGACAGTGTCATACAACGAATTGAATCTAAGGAAGCCCATGCCGTGTTACAGATTCAAGAAGAGACTGAAGAGAGACGCGAAGAGATCTTCCGCCTGGATCAGCTCCTAAGTCATTATGGCATTCGTTTTGCAGAGTTAGTTAAAATCTCACCTAAGCATCAAGATGCGAGGGATAGGGCTTTGCAAGTGGCTAAGACTTTAGTGAGTGAACCAACATTACTGTCTCATCTTACAAGCAAGAAGTCGTTGCCATTAAAAGAACTAGAAGAAAGAGTGCAAGTCAGTCGTAAGACTCTAGAGCGGCAGAGAAAGTACATAATAACGCTCAGCCTAGTTTTAATTGGAGATTTTTATCATTTACAAGAGTATCTAAACCGACCACTGTGAAAAGGAGGGACCCAGGTGAAAAATAGAGGGGTTGTTGTGGAGATTGCTGCCAAGAATAAAGTGATTGTTATGACCGCTCAGGGGGAGTTTATTAAGGTCCCTTTTAAGAAGCATGTACAGGTGGGACAAGAAATTCGCTATGCTCCCAAGAAAGAACGTTTGAGTGCTTGGCAAATGGGCTTGGCTGCAACATTATTCTTAGCTTTAGTGGGGACGTGGCCTTTGCTTTCCGGGAACTTAGCACCTTCCTTTGTTGCACCTGCCTTCGTTATTACCCTTGATATTAACCCAAGTCTAGAAATGCAAATCAGCGCCGATCAACAAGTACTATCTGTTGAGGGGCTAAACCGTGATGGACAGAATCTAGCATCCCGCCTTGATGTGGTGGGGCATGATTTACGCCCTGCCCTAGCAGAAATCACTGACAAGGCTGAAAAACTTGGCTACATTAAACAAGGACAAAATCAGGTGGTTGTGACAATCGCCTCGCAGCAGGAGCAAAACGCGACCTTGGTTGAACTAAAGGATCGAAGAAACGGGCAACATGTAGAACTAGAGAAAGCCATCGTAGAAGCCTTCAGTACGACAAAGTTAGCCCAGGTAAGAGTGTGGCAAGTTCCTCGCTCCCTGCAGACGGAAGCAAAACTCGCAGGGATCGTACCGAGCCGATATATTGCAATTCAAATGCCTGAGACTCCAGTGATTCCACAACGCTTCGATACGAAGTTGACCATGAATGATCCACCTGAAGTAGAAGAAGTAGTGAGTCCTCGTGTTCGTACCCCACACTTGGCCAATGCTGAACCGGTAAGACCGGCGTTGACGCCAACCCAATGGACAAAACAAGCCAGCGATCTAGGGAGAACAACGGGACTTTATAATATGAATTTTTCCATTGTAGCTGTTAAAGGAGACCTCTGAGTTAACCAATGAGAGTGGACGATTTTGATTTTGCATTACCAAATGAACTTATTGCGCAAAAACCCTTGGAGCACAGGGATCATTCTAGGCTCTTAGTGGTCCATAAAGATACGGGGGACATTGAGGACCGTAGCTTCCCGGATATTCTAGAGCATTTGAGACCTTCTGATGTCTTGGTCCTCAATGATACTAGAGTGATTCCGGCGCGACTCTATGGGCAGAATCCTGGCAGATCTGGTATGGTAGAGATTTTCTTGTTGCGTCCCTATGGTGATTCCAAATGGGAAGTTTTGGTGAAGCCTGGCAAGAAGGCGCGGGTTGGGGCCGAGATTGTATTCTCCTCATTATTATCCTGCAAAGTGTTGGATGTAACTTCAAGCGGAGGGCGTCTTGTGGAATTTTCCTTCAAAGGCGAATTTGAAGAAGTCCTTGAACAACTAGGAGAAACACCATTACCCCCTTATATTCACGAGAAAATTCAGGATCCCCGGCGGTATCAAACCGTGTATTCTAAACACTCTGGATCCGTTGCTGCCCCCACTGCTGGATTGCATTTTACGCCAGAGTTGTTAGCTACAATCGAACAATCGGGAGTGGCTATTGTGCCCCTTACTTTGCATGTAGGTCTGGGTACATTTAGACCAGTTCAAGTAAGTAATGTGGAAGACCACATTATGCATGAAGAGTATTATGAACTGACAGAGGCTAGCGCCCAGACAATCAATGAACGCCGTCGTTTAAGCGGTCGAGTTTTCGCTGTGGGAACAACCTCTGTAAGAGTCCTAGAAACTGTCGCGGACGAACGGGGGCATGTTCATGCAGGATCGGGCTGGACGAACATTTTTATCTACCCTGGTTATCCTTTTAGGGTTGTCGATGGCCTGCTCACCAACTTTCACCTGCCGAAGTCAAGTCTGTTAATGTTAGTTTCCGCCTTTGCTGATATCCAAACGATTAAAAATGCCTACCAACATGCCATTTTAAAGCAGTACCGTTTTTTTAGCTTTGGAGATGCCATGTTACTTGTGTGAAGGGAGAAAACGAGTGCCACTTAATTTCACAGTAACGAAAGAATCTAGTAACACAAGGGCACGCCTGGGACGTGTTGAAACCATACATGGTGTCATTGAAACGCCAGTTTTTATGCCAGTGGGAACCCAGGCTACAGTTAAGACAATGACACCCCATGAACTCGAGAATTTGGGTGCAGAAATTATCCTTGGTAACACCTACCACCTTTACCTACGGCCAGGTAGTGATGTCGTGGCAGAAGCTGGAGGACTTCACAAGTTTATGAGTTGGAACCATCCTATCCTCACTGATAGTGGTGGATTTCAGGTCTTTAGTCTTGGTCCTCTGCGTACGATTTCAGAGAAGGGCGTAGAGTTTCGATCCCATTTAGATGGCTCGAAGCATTTCATTAGTCCAGAGAAGTCCATGGAGATTCAAATGGACTTAGGCGCAGATATTATTATGGCCTTTGATGAGTGCGCACCTTATCCAGCAGATCGGGAATATGTGCAAAAATCTAAGGATCTTACAACCCGTTGGGCAAAACGCTGTCAAAAGGCTCACACACGAGAAGACCAAGCCCTGTTTGGTATCGTGCAGGGCGGTATGTATAAGGATTTGCGGCGCGAAAGTGCTTTAGAACTTGTGGAACTAGAGTTTCCAGGATATGGAATTGGCGGTTTGAGTGTGGGAGAACCCAAGGATATTATGTATGAGGTTCTGGAAGATCTCATTCCAATTATGCCTCGAGATAAGCCCCGTTACCTCATGGGGGTGGGCTCCCCGGATTGCTTGGTAGAAGGTGTTTTGCGGGGAGTCGATATGTTTGATTGTGTCTGGCCTACTCGCCTTGCCCGCCATGGGATGGTCATTACTCGCCAAGGAAACATGGCCATTCGTAATGCACCCTTTGCCAGGGATTTCACTCCAATAGAAAAAGACTGTAGTTGCTATGCTTGCCAAAACTTTTCCAGGGGCTATATTCGTCATCTGCTCAAGGCCAATGAGGTTTTAGGTATTCGCCTCACCACAATCCACAATATCGCATTCTTAACACGCATTATGCAAGAGATTCGCGAGGCCATCGCTTCTGATACCCTCTTGGAGTACAGTCGGGATTTTCTGCAGAATTTCCGTACCGAAAAATAGAGGAACCTGTGGTCGCAAGTAGAAAACTACGAAGTAGGTAATTTGGAGGAGGTGAAGTGGATGTTCTTTTTACAGACTGATTTGCCAGCCGGTGCGGCGGGTGGGGGCTTATTTGGTTTACTTATGCCCTTTTTGATTGTGGGTGTTCTGTTTTACTTTATGATTATGAGGCCTCAACAAAAGCAGCAAAAAGAAAGAAAAGCCATGCTTGATGCTCTGAAGAAGGGCGATCATATCGTTACAGCAGGTGGAATCTACGGCGAGCTAATGGCCCTCAAAGAGGACTATGTAACAGTAAAAGTTGCTGACAAAGTTGAAATCAAGGTTGCCCGAAGTGGAATTAGCCACGTAGTTAATAACTAAACCACCATTAAGGTGGTTTTCTTCTAAATTGATCAGAGAGGGGATTACCATGCGCAAGTCTCTTGGCTTTGTTGTAATCATGCTATTTTTATTTATTGGAGCCCAGGTGGCGCAGGCCGGCACTTTTTATTTGCATGAACATCCCAGTTATTGGTGGTATGTTGTGGAAAAACCAGCCTTTAGTGCCATCATTCCATCGGGTGCCGACAATTACATTCAGCGCTCGATTTTTGGAATGGAAAGCCTGCTTATGACCTTTAAACAAGGTTCTATAACGATGGAACTCAATTATCAGCCAGGGACAGACATCGAGTCGGTGAGAAATAGTCTAGATGTCCGCTATAAGCCATTGGTGAAAAACATCACTGTAATCAATAACGGAGAGATCACAACGTCGAACAATCTGAAGACACATTTTTATGCCTATGAAGCAACAGGGGCCAATGGCAAAAAAGTCATGTTGCGTGCAGTGTTCTTCCAAAAGGGGCGGCATGTAGTCTATCTAACATTCTTTTTAGAAGCAGATCAATACCGAGATGATATTCGTGAATATTGGATTCGAGCTGTAAATGGTTTTGAATGGAATTAACGAGTGAAAAGGGAGGATATAGCCCATGACAATTAATCTGGCTGATGTAATGAAACACCCTAGTATAAAGGCTTATATTAAACAGGCTGATGCAAACCTTGCCGCTATGGGCTTTACGGAGCACGGCCGCCGTCACATCGGTTTGGTTTCGTCCATTGCCCACAATATTTTGGAACGGCTTGGCTATGATGAGCGTTCTGCAGAACTTGCGTCCATTGCGGGCTATCTCCATGATCTTGGCAATTGCGTGGGCCGAGTCCACCATGGCTTAGCCAGTGCTCTTTTGGTTGAACCACTCTTGCGTGAGATTGGCATGCCTCCCGAAGAAGTAGCACTCATCCTTAGTGCCGTGGGTAATCACGAAGAAGAGGTGGGCGAACCAGTTAATGAGGTGGCAGCAGCCTTGATTTTGGCTGATAAATCAGATGTCCATCGTACCAGGGTGCGTAATCCTGATCTGCCGACCTTTGATATTCACGATCGCGTGAATTATGCGGTAATCAAATCGTTTTTGGACGTCAACGAAGAAGAACGCTTGATTACACTACGAATCACGATTGAAACCGAAAATACATCCATTATGGAGTACTTCGAGATTTTCTTGGAGCGCATGTTAATGTGTCGTCGAGCCGCCACGTATCTTGGCTGCGAGTTCAAACTTAAGATCAATGAGGCGCTTTTGCTCTAGACACTTTGTGGGTAGGATAGTATAATTGTTGGTGTTATTTACAATTCCACAAAGGAGGAGTCGCATTTGAGACACAGGAGCGGCTGGAGAATCGGCATTATCCTAGCAGTGATCATTGTTTCAGGGATATTCTTGTACATTACGCCGTTCAATCTCGGTTTAGATCTCAAAGGTGGGGTACACGTAGTCCTAGAAGCTGATGAGTCAGCAGGAACGGTAACCAATGAGAATATGGCTGGGGTTGTTTCCATTATTGAAAGGCGTATTAATGCTCTAGGGGTTTCGGAGCCATTGATTCAAAGGCAGGGAGCAAAGAGAGTGATCGTCGAGCTTCCTGGAATCCATGATCAGCAACAGGCTATTGATACCGTTGGGCGAACGGCGGTATTAGAGTTTAAGGATCCACATGGAAACACGGCATTGGATGGTTCTTACTTGCAGAATGTTCAGTTAGGCACGGATCGGTATGGACAACCTTCCATTGATTTAGAATTTGATCGAGAAGGTGCGCAACTTTTTGCTCAACTGACAACTCGTTTTCGGGGTCAAGCAACCACGATTGTGTTAGACGGTGCGGAGTTGCAGACCGTAATGATTCGGGAGCCCATCCTCGAAGGAAAAGCGCAAATCACTGGCGGAATGACCATGGAAGAAGCGCGCCACATGGTGGTTTTGTTACAAGAAGGTTCGTTGCCAGTACCCATGAGTATAATGGAGATCCGTAACGTGGGTCCCACACTTGGGCAGGACTCCATTGAACGGAGTTTTAGAGCAGGTATTATTGGTGTGATCCTTGTTTTGATCTACATGTTTGCTTATTACAAACTTCCGGGTTTCATCGCGGATTTTGCTTTGTTAGTTTATATTGTCACTGTTCTTGGTACTTTGTCTGCCATTAATGCGGTACTTACCCTACCTGGAATTGCCGGTATTATTCTTTCTATAGGTATGGCTGTGGACGCCAATGTCTTAATTTTTGAGCGGATAAAAGAAGAGATTGCTGATGGAAAAAGACTTCGTTCGGCCGTCGAAGCAGGTTTCAATCGTGCCTTTACAACGATTCTAGACTCCAACTTAACCACCTTGATTACGACGATAGTTCTTTTTTACGTCGGTACAGGGCCAGTGCGAGGATTTGCTGTTACTTTAGGTGTTGGAATTTTGGGCAGTATGTTCACGGCTGTTGTCGTTACCAGGGCGCTTTTGAACTTCATGGTTGAAAGTCGCCCCGATGCTATGGCAAAGCATTTTAAGATGGGGGGGTTTAAGAGATCATGAACTTCGTTCGTTATAGGAAACCGGCATTTATCTTCTCTGCTTTGATGGTGACCCTCTCAATTATTGTTCTCTTTGTTCCAGGTTTGAATCTTGGTGTCGATTTTACTGGAGGTACCATCTTGGAACGACAAACCGCCCAAAACGTCTCTACTGATCAGGTGCGTAGAATCCTCGATGAGGCAGTTCCCGAATTAGATCTATCGGGAGCAACAGTACAGATCTTAGATCAACCCAATCAGTTTATGATTCGCACCAGGGAGTTGGACAATGCTGAGATTATCAAGGTTGACCAAGCCTTTGATGCGGAGCTCGGTTCGTTGGTTGAGCTGAGGACCGACGTTGTGGGACCGGTTATTGGTGAAGAACTAGTTAGAAATGCCATCATAGCCATCGCTGTGTCAGCTTTAGGCATCCTAGCCTATCTCAGCTGGCGGTTTGAGTATCGTTTCGCTACGGTATCTGTAATTTGCTTGCTACATGATG
>WPCG01101874.1_pt1 | contig 14081 bp, 14 predicted proteins | sample 5403311 | NCBI WGS metagenome assembly WPCG01 (sample SAMN12869467, study PRJNA574797) | sludge metagenome | isolation source: wastewater treatment of Control | place: China:Beijing | collected 2019-05-17 | reverse complement strand
CCTCCGGGATGATGGGCACCATCAACGGCTCCGGGGTGGCCAACGTGGTGACCACCGGACAGTTCACCATCCCGCTGATGAAGCGCTTCGGCTACCGCCCTGAGTTCGCCGGCGGCGTGGAGGCCACCTCCAGCATGGGCGGGCAGATCATGCCGCCGGTAATGGGCGCGGTGGCCTTCATCATGGCCGAAACCATCGGCGTGGCCTACGTGGAGATCGTCAAGGCGGCGATCATCCCGGCCATCCTGTACTTCGTCACCGCGTTCTGGATGGTGCACCTGGAAGCCGGCCGCTGCGGTCTGCACGGCATTCCGAAGAACGAATGCCCCGACCCTTGGGCCGCCGTGAAGAAGCACTGGTACCTGCTGCTGCCGCTGGCGGTGCTGGTGGGTCTGCTGTTCTCCGGCTACACCCCGCTGTTCTCCGGCATGGTCGGCCTGGCGCTCACCGCAGTGCTGATCCTCGGCGCCGCCGTCGCCCTGCGCCTCAAGGGCAACGCCCTGCGCGCCGCGTTCTGGATCGCCCTGGGCATCCTGTGCTCGGGCTTCTACAAGTGGGGCATCACCGCGATCATGCTGCTGATCGCGGCCTTGGTGGCGATCTGTCTGCTCATCCAGGGCGGTCGCGCCACCCTGCGCATCGCCGCCAACGCGCTCGCCGACGGCGCCCGCCATGCGCTGCCGGTGGGGGTAGCCTGCGCACTGGTCGGGGTCATCATCGGCGTGCTCACCCTCACCGGCGCGGCCACCACCTTTGCCAACGCCATCATCTCGCTGGGGCAGGACAGCCTGCTGCTGTCGCTGATGCTCACCATGCTGGTGTGCCTGCTGCTGGGCATGGGCATCCCCACCATCCCCAACTACATCATCACCAGCTCACTGGCAGCCCCGGCATTGCTCGAGCTGGGTGTGCCGCTGATCGTCAGCCACATGTTCGTGTTCTATTTCGGCATCCTCGCCGACCTGACTCCGCCAGTAGCACTGGCCGCCTTTGCCGCCGCACCCATCGCCGGGGTGTCCGGCATGCGCATCGGCGTGCAGGCGGTACGCGTGGCGCTCGCCGGCTTCGTGGTGCCCTACATGGCAGTGTATGCGCCGGAACTGATGCTGCAGGGTGACCCCACGCTGTGGGCGGTGATCTACATCGTCTTCAAGGCACTGGTGGCGATTGCCCTGTGGGGCGTGGCCTCCATTGGCTACCTGTGGCAACCGGTGAGCTGGCCGCTACGCATCGCGGCCTTCCTCACCGCCCTGTGCCTGGTCGCCGCGCTGCCGGTCACCGACGAGATCGGCCTCGGCGGCGCCGCCCTGCTGTTCGCCTGGCTGGCCTGGAGCAAGCGCCGCAGCGCCGTGGCATGAGCGGCCTGTGCCTGCTCAGCGGCGCGCTGGGCGCCTTCCTGCCGGCGGGCAGCTTCACGCTGGCGTGGCTGCACTCCATCGAACAGGTGCGCTGGGAGGAGGACTGGCGCATCGTCGCCGCCGGCCCGGCCTACGTGCTGCAACTCGACGCGGCGCGGGTACACGGTTCGGCCGCCGGCATGGAACCTCCGCCAGGCGCCCGGCTGCGCGACGGCGTCTGGCACTACACCGCCGACGACCTCCGCGTCGACACCCTGGACCTTGCCCACTCACCCTACACCGCCGGATACGAACTGTGCATCGACGGTCATTGCCGGGCACTGAGCGAATATCTGACGGGCATCGGCAGCGGGCCGGCAACCATCCGTCTGCGCGGCTGCGAAGGCCCGGGCGATTGAGCACGCCCGCAGGGCGGTAAACGCGCGAAGGCCCGGTTCATGGAACCGGGCCTTCGTTTTTGGCCCCCCGCCTGTGCCGTCTCCGCCGGGCATCCTGAACCGGTGGTTCAGGGAGGTCGCGTTCCCACCGCTTCAGGCTCACCCGACTGGGGGCGCGCACACCGCGGCATTCAGGTCGGCAACCGAGTCTCTCGACTATTGGTTCAAGGAATCTACGACTTCGACGAACACTGCAGGGGATTGAACCTGCGACACACCTGACACGCTCAGAACAGCTTTTCCTGCTGGGCGAGCACTCCATCGAGGCGTGCCGTCATGAATCCGATTCTACGCTTCGCGGCAGGCATGTCAAACCCTCCGGCACGCTGCTGCAGAAGATGTTCATGGACGAGATTGAGCGCGGTCATGATGGCCAGGCGCTCGCCGGAGGAACCGGTCTTGCGCGCCACCTCGCCAAGGCGGTCGTCGAGCACGGCAACCGCCGCCAGCAGGCCCTCGCGGTCTTCCGGCTTGCAGGAAACGTGGTATTCCTTGCCGAGCAGCTTGATGTCCAGGGTGTCCATGGCGGGGCGCTCAGGCCTGTGGCAGCCTGGCGAGCAGGCTTTCCAGTTTCTCGGTGGCCAGGCGCAGCTTCTCGCCCTGACTGCGGCTTTCCGCTTCGAGTCTGGCGAGGCGCGCGCGCAGGTCGCGGTTTTCCGCCTTCACGCCTTCATGCAGGACGACGACCTGCTCGATGCGGCTTTCCAGTTGGGAGAGTTCTTCTTCCATGGCGGCGATGGTAGAGGGCGGCCCGATGGCGGTCAAGCGCGCGCGCTGCGCAGCACCTCGGCAAGGCTGCCGCCCATGCAGCGGGCGAGGGTGTCGAGATCGAGCGCAGCCTCCAGGCTGTCCGCCAGACGGTCGAGATCGGCCTGGCGGCGGGCGGCAAGATCGACCTCCCCGGCGTCTGCGGCCCCCGCCCAGGCCAGGAGCGCCGCCAGCGCGGCGGGTTCGTCGAAAAGTCCATGAACATAGCTGCCCAGCGCCTGACCGTCGTCGGACAGCGCTCCATCCTCGCGGCCATCACCGAGACGCAGCGCCGGGCGGGCGAGCGCAGCACCGCGCGACACCCCCATGTGAATCTCGTAACCGCGCACCGCTGCCGCCACGCCCTGCAGACACAGTTCGCCGTCGACGTTGGCAAGCTGCTTCTCGGCCTCCAGCACGGTGTCCATGTCGAGCACGCCGAAACCTGCCGTCTCCCCGGCAAGCCCTTCCACGCCGGCAGGGTCGGCGAGCGTGCGCCCGAGCATCTGGAAGCCGCCGCAGATGCCGATCACCTTGCCGCCATAACGCAGGTGACGGCGCAACGCGCCCTCCCAGCCATGGGCGCGCAGCCACGCCAGATCGGCCTGCACGCTCTTGGAGCCTGGCAGGACGATGAGGTCGGCGGGCGGAATGTCCTGTCCCGGACCCACCCAGCGGAAGTCGACCTGCGGATGCAGGCGCAGTGGATCGAGATCGGTGTGATTGGAAATGCGCGGATACACCGGCGCGATCACCCGCAACAGGGGGACGGCCTTGTCCACCCGGGCATCGCCGAGGGCGTCCTCGGCATCCAGGAAAAGGCCGTGAAGATAGGGCAGCACGCCCAGCACGGGCCGCCCGGTGCGCGCCTCCAGCCAGTCCAGCCCGGGCTGCAGCAGGGTGATGTCGCCACGGAAACGGTTGATCACGAAACCTTTCACGCGCGCCTGCTCGGAGGGCGAGAGCAGTTCGAGGGTGCCTACCAGATGGGCGAAGACACCGCCGCGATCGATGTCGGCGACCAGGATCACCGGGCAATCGACAGCCTCGGCAAAACCCATGTTGGCAATGTCGCGGTCGCGCAGGTTGATCTCTGCCGGACTGCCGGCGCCCTCCACCAGCACGCACTCGTAGGCGTCAATGAGGCGCTGCCAGGACTCCAGCACCGCGGTGAGGGCGGTGGGTTTGTAGTCGTGGTAGGCGCGTGCATTGAGGTTGGCAGCGACCTTGCCGTGGATGATGACCTGGGCACCGACGTCGCTCGCCGGCTTGAGCAGCACCGGGTTGAAATCCGTGTGCGGCACCAGACCCGCAGCCAGGGCCTGCAGGGCCTGGGCGCGGCCGATCTCGCCGCCATCGGCGGTGACCGCGGAATTGAGCGCCATGTTCTGCGGCTTGAACGGCGCCACGCGCACGCCGCGGCGCGCCAGCAGGCGGCACAGTCCGGCGACCAGGGTGCTCTTGCCGGCATCGGAGGTGGTGCCCTGCACCATCAGGGTGGGTGTGCGCTGCATCGCGTAGAATCCGGGGTCCGAGTTTTCCTGTTCCCGTAAGGGTCGCTCCGCGCAGACGCTTCGCCTGCCGGGTGCGGGATTATCCCATGTCCGCTGCCTCCGTCCTGCTCACCACTCTCCTTGCCAAATGCGCCGCGGGCATCGTCCTCGACCGTGCCCTTGGCGAACCGCGGCGCTGGCACCCGCTGGTCGGCTTCGGCCATCTCGCCAACTGGCTGGAGGGACGCCTCAATCGCGGCGGCGGTCCGGGGTTGCAGATGCTGCGCGGCAGCGTCGCATGGCTGCTCGCCGTACTGCCGTGGGTGGCGCTGGCGTGGCTGCTGCGCGACAGCCACCCCTACGCTCACTGGGTGGTGGACGTGCTGCTGCTGTGGTTCGCCCTCGGCGCGCGCAGCCTCTGCGAGCATGGCGAAGCCGTCGCCGCAGCGTTGGCGCACGGCGATCTGGACGCAGCGCGCACGCGCGTGGGCTGGATCGTCAGCCGCGACACGACGGCGCTGGACGCCGGGGAGGTCGCCCGCGCCGGCACCGAGTCGGTGCTGGAGAACGGCAACGACGCGGTCTTCGGCGCGCTGTTCTGGTTCATCGTCGCCGGCGGTGCCGGCGTCCTGCTGTTCCGTCTCGCCAACACCCTGGACGCCATGTGGGGCTACCGCAATGCGCGCTTCCTGTTCTTCGGCCGCGCTGCGGCACGCCTGGACGACGCCCTCAACTGGCTGCCCGCCCGCCTCACCGCGCTGACCTACGCTGTACTGGGCGACACCCGCCGCGCCCTGCGCTGCTGGCGCAGCCAGGCGCCACAGTGGGACAGCCCCAACGCCGGCCCGGTGATGGCTGCGGGCGCCGGCAGCCTCGCCGTCTGCCTGGGCGGCGTGGCCACCTATCATGGCCAGCGCGAAATCCGCCCGCAACTGGGTGAAGGACGCACCGCCGACGCCGGCAGCGTGCGCGCGGCAATCACCCTGGTCAGGCGCGGCCTGCTGCTGTGGCTGGCAGTGCTGGGCGTCAGCGCCCTGCTTGGCGCCCTTGCTGGCGGAGTCCTCGCCCATGCTTGAGCACGGCGGCCGTCTGCGCGCTGCCGCGAGGCAGTACGGCATCGCCATCGAGGCCTGGGTCGACCTGTCCACAGGCATCAACCCTTGCGGCTGGCCGGTGCCCCCCCTTCCCGCAGCGCTGTGGCAGCGCCTTCCCGAGGACGACGACGGCCTCATCGAGGCTGCCACTGACTACTACGGCAGCGCGCATATGCTTGCGGTGGCGGGCTCACAGGCCGCCATCCAGACCCTGCCGGCAGTGCTGCCAGGAACCAGCGTGGCCATCCTCGCGCCCACCTATGCCGAACACCCCCACGCCTGGCGGGGGTGCCGCCCGCGTGTGCTGGGCGCCAGCGAGGTCGATGCGGCGGCGGGAAATGTCGACGTGCTGGTGGTCGTCAACCCCAACAATCCCACGGGCACAGTGTTCGAGCGCAACCGTGTCCTTGCCTGGCTGGCACGCCAGCAGGCGCGCGGCGGCTGGCTGGTGGTGGACGAAGCATTCATGGACTGCACCCCTGCCCACAGCATTGCCGACCACGGCGGCACCGCGGGGCTGGTGGTACTGCGTTCGCTGGGCAAGTTCTTCGGCCTCGCCGGCGCCCGCGTCGGCTTCATCCTCGCACCGCTGCAGCTTCGCCTGGCGCTCGCCGAACGCCTCGGCCCCTGGGCGCTGAGCGGTCCGGCGCGTGAAGTCGCCCGCCTCGCCCTCGCCGACCGCGCCTGGCAGGAAACGAGCCGCCACCAGCTTGCAGCCGCCGGCGAGCGCCTGCACGCCATGCTGCAACACCGGCTCGGCGGCAACTGGACGGGAACGGCGCTGTTCCGCTGGCAGCAGCGCCACGACGCTGCCGCCGTACATGAGGCCCTCGCCCGTCAGGGCATCCTCGTTCGCCTCTTTGCCGAGAATCCGGCGCTGCGCTTCGGCCTGCCTGCCGACGAGCATGCCTGGCAACGCCTCGACGACGCCTTGCGCACCATCGCCTCACTTACCCACCACAACAGCCCCTCGGTACCATGACGACACGCTACAGACTGCGCACCACCCTGTCCGCAACCGCTGCGGCACTCGCCCTGCTGCTCGCGCACGGCGCGGCAGCCCAGATCAGCATCATCGACGATACCGGTCGCGAGGTGACGCTGCCACGCCCTGCGCAGCGTATCGTCAGCCTCGCACCCCATCTCACCGAGGTCTTGTTCGCCGCCGGCGCGGGCCCCCAGGTAGTCGGCGTGGTGGCCTACAGCGACTACCCTGAAGAGGCTGCGCGCCTGCCCCAGGTGGGCGGCTACACCAGCATCGACCTCGAAGCCGTGGTCGCCCTGCGCCCCGACCTGGTGGTGGCATGGGCCAGCGGCAATCGCGCGGCCAACATCGACGGGTTGCGCGCACTGGGCATCGCGGTGTATCTCAACGAGCCCCGCCGCATGGAAGACGTCGCCCGCAGCCTGGAGAACATTGGCCAACTCGCCGGCACCGGCGCACAGGCCCGCGCCGCCGCGACCGCCTTTCGCGAGCGCCGTGCCGCACTGGCTGCGCGCTACAGCGAACGCCCGCCGGTACGCATGTTCTATCAGATCTGGGACCAACCGCTGATGACCATCAACGGCCAGCATCTGATCAGCGACGCGATCCGGCTGTGCGGCGGCGAGAACGTCTTCGCCGATCTGCCGCAGATCGCCCCTACCGTGGGCATGGAAGCGGTACTCGCGGCGGATCCGGAAGTGGTCGTCGCCAGCGGCATGGGCGAAGCCCGCCCGGAGTGGCTGGAGCAGTGGAAACGCTGGCCCGCCCTGCACGCCACCCGCGCCGACAATCTCTACTTCATCCCGCCACAGCTGATACAGCGTCACACCCCGCGCCTGCTCGAAGGCGCGACGCAGTTGTGTGAGTTCCTGGAAAGGGCGCGCACGCGGCGCGGCGCAGAGGCAAGGTAGCAGCGCAGGCAGTCCTGCGCCGCAATCACACCATCTGTGTGGGTATCGGCGCCGGCATCGGGTCGACCTTGCCCATCGCTTCGCGCGCGGCGCGGCGGCGGGCACTGCGCGACAGGCGGTAGGCCTGCTTCCACGCCGACTCGGAGCGCTCCCACCAGTCGCGGTCAAAGATCCACGCCAGGCGCGGCAACAGGGCGGAGAGGTAGTGCGAAGCGGCGGAAGGGCCGACGGTGGCCGTCTGCCCGGCCTCCACACGCATCGCCCGCAGGCGCTCGGCCGGGGTCGGATGCAGGCTGGCGGCGTCGCCTTCGGCACCACCGCAGAAGCCGGCATTCATGCCGGTAACCTCGTGAAAGCCGGCCGCCACGCCGAGCCCCATCTCGCGGAAGGGGCGGATGCTCGGCTGTGCCGACGACTCGCACTGCGCCAGCACCTTGGGCCAGTAATCCTCGCGCAGGAAGCGGTCCTTCAGCGAAACCTCGATCAAGGCCTCGGCGAGCAGTCCGCGGCCGACCAGACGCGCCGCCGAGGCATCGGCCTCGAACTCCTCCAGCCGGGACAGGCGCAGCATGCGCAGGGTGTAGTTGCCGGAAGCCGCCGCATCGAGCCAGCCTGCAAAGGCGGGGAAGAGATAGGAGACGTGGTCGAGCACTCGCATCCACCACGCCCGCAGGTGGGCACCGATGGCGCCCAGGCCACGGCGCTGCATGCTCAGGTGGCCGAACTCGTGTGCCAGCACGGCGAGAAACTGTCGCCGCGACAGGCAATGCACCAGCGGCAGACCGATCATCAGGTGGGTTTCGATGGGACCGATCCAGCCGTAGCGCGGGCGCTGCATCACCGCCGCGTTCATCTCGTCGGTAATCCACACGCCGTCGAGCGGCGCGGCCCCCATGCGACGACCAACCTCGTTGATGCGGTAATGGAGGGCTTCGGCCTCATCGGGCGCCAGCCATACCCCGGCCGGCGGGGGCGGCGAGAGCATCAGCAGGCGCACCAGCACCAAACCGAACGCCGCCACCATCAGGGCCAGCGCAGCCCAGCCGAGGGTTTCGGCAAACGATGGGGCGATCAGCGCCTGCCCGCCAAGACGCCACACCGCTCCTGCAACGACGGCAAGCAGGAGCAGCAGACCGACGAGGGCAGCGCCAGCCACCATCCCCAGGCGACGCGCCAAGCGCACGCGCAGCGAGCCGATGCGGGAAGATTCGGAGCTGGCGGAAGCGCGCATGGGAAGTCACCCTGGAAAGAGTATGGCAGTGCACCATAGTCTAGCCCAGGGTGAGCAGTTTTGAGCCAAATCAAATTTGACTCAGTTACTTCAGCAAATGCTGATCGACTAGCCCCCGCCTCAGAAGCGCACTGCTTCAGCGCGCGTCGGCGAGCAGGCCGCGCATCTTCTGCATCGCCTTGGCCTCGATCTGGCGGATGCGCTCGGCGGAAACGCCGTATTCGGCTGCCAGTTCGTGCAGGGTAGCGGTTTCCCCTTCGCTCAGCCAGCGCCGTTCGACGATGGCGCGACTGCGCTCGTCAAGGCTGCCGAGCGCCTCGCGCAGGCCGACGTCCTGCAGGCGGGCCAGCTGCGCCTGCGCCAGCACCTCGGAGGGTTCGGCATGGGGGTCGGGCAGGTAGGCGATGGGCGCGTAACGGTCGTCCTCGTCGTCACCACTGCCTTCGAGCGGGATGTCACGGCCGCCAAGGCGGGTTTCCATCTCCACCACCTCTTCCGGCTTCACCTTCAGCTGCGCGGCCACTGCCTCGACTTCATCCACGTTCAGGGTGCCGCTGTCCTGCTTCAGGCTGCGCAGGTTGAAGAACAGCTTGCGCTGCGCCTTGGTGGTGGCAATCTTCACCAGCCGCCAGTTCTTCAGGATGTACTCATGGATCTCGGCCTTGATCCAGTGGATGGCGAAGGACACCAGGCGCACGCCGCGCGACGGATCGAAACGCTTCACCGCCTTCATCAGGCCGACGTTGCCTTCCTGGATGAGGTCCGCATGAGGCAGGCCGTAGCCCAGATAACCGCGCGCGATGGCCACCACCACGCGCAGGTGGGAAAGCACCAGCTTGCGCGCGGCCTCCACATCACCCTCGTCGCGCAGGCGCGTGGCCAGTTCGACTTCCTCGCGCTCGGAGAGCAGCGGCATGCGATTGACCGACTGGATGTACTGGTCGATGCTGCCCGCCGCCGGCACGGGAAAATTCAGGGCATGAGTCATGTGCGTCATTCCTCCTTGGGGCGATTTTAGCACTCTGGCGATGAGAGTGCTAAAGGGAGAAATGGTTCAGCCCTGTCCCGGGACCTCGGCCACCGGCTTGAGGGCACCTTCGAGCACCTGAAAGAACACCGTTTCCAGGGACATCGCCGGCTTCACCGTGACGATGCGCCCACCACCGTCCTGCAGGCGGGCGATGAAGGCCGGCAGATCGGCCTGCGCCAGTTCCTGCTCGAACTCGCCACTGCGGATGCTGCTCGCCGCCTCGCCTAGCGCCGCCGCGGCCTGGTAGCGGACCAGATAGCGGTCGGCGCGCTCGGCCACCAGCTCATGCGGTGCCCGCGTGGTGATCAGCTCACCGCGGTGAATGAAGCCGAAACGGTCGGCGATGCGCTCGACGTCGTGCAGCACGTGGGAGGTGAGGAAGATCGCCCCGCCGTCGCGCTTGTAATTGGCGAGGATATCGACGACATCCTTGCGCCCCACCGGATCGAGCCCGGAAAGCGGCTCGTCGAGCACCAGCAGGCGCGGGCTGACCACCATCGCATGAGCCAGCGCAACACGCTGCACGTTGCCCTTCGACAACTGCCGGACCGCCCTCTTGGCGTATTCGGCCACCGAGAAGCGCTCCAGCCACTGCATGCACCAGGCTTCGCGGTCGTCGCGGCGGATGCCGTACATGTCCAGCGCCATGAGCAGGATCTCCAGCGGCGTGAACTGCTCGTACAGTGCCGGCGCCTCCGGCACATAGGCCACGCCACGGCGCGCCGCCGCCTCGCGGGCGGAAACGCCGTACAGCCTCACCTCGCCGTCGTAGTCATCGATGACGTCGAGCATGACCTTGATGGTGGTGGACTTGCCCGCGCCATTGGGGCCGACGAAACCGAACACCTCACCTTCGCTGACAGTGAAGCTGACGTCGCGCAAAGCCTGCACGGTGCGTCCCTTGCTGCGGAAGGTCTTGCTGACCGAACGGAATTCGAGCGCGAGGCTCATCGCATCCTCTCCATGCCGGGAATCCTGATCTCACGCAGACGGAAGTGCCCGTCGACAAACTCGTAGCCCAGACGCAGCGGATCCTGCGGGAAGGCATCCAGAATACCCTCCTGCAGCAAGGCTTGCGGCTGAACCAAGGCCTTCCCGGTCAGCGCCTCGTAACGCGCCTGCGCTTCACGGAGGGTGAGCAGCCCCTGCAGGCGGCCAATACGCTTGGTCAGCATCTCGCGCAGACGTTCGTCGGCAACCTGCTCGCGTTCATGCTCCAGAAATGTCAGCGCCGCGCGGCCATCGGCAAACTCACCGGCCTCGATCATGATGCCGACGTTGCGCATCGATGCCGCATTGTGCGGATCGCGCGCCCGTTCCGCCGCCATCTCCAACGCTGCGCGGGCCGCGCCGGCATCGCGGTTGAAAAACCACAGATTGAAGCCGTAGAAGAACGCCGGAAACTCATCCCAGCGCCGACACGCGACCGCCCTGCGCAGGACGTCCAGCCCCTCTCCCGGCGCACCACCCCAGGACAGCATGGCGTTGGCCACATAGTAGTTGTCTTCGTTGCAGGGATTGAGCTGCGCCACCACGCGGTGAGCGCGGATGCGGTAAGAGGCACTCGCTGCCGCATTGCGCGGGTCGTCATCGGCCGTCGCCATGACCCTGATGGTCTCGAAATTGGCGGCAAGATAAGGGTCTCCCGCCGCCAGCACGATCTGCACCGGAGCGGAAAACACCACGCGATCAGCAACAGCCGGCCGCGGCGCGGGCAGGGCTCCGCCCCGCCCGAGCACCAGGGCCAGGAACAAAGCCGCTGCAACCACTGCCAGCATCAAGGAGTTGAAGCCGCGCACAAGCATCTTCTTCACGCAAAACGCTTGCGCGCCAATGCCCACACCGCCAGCGCAGTGAGCGCCACACCGTAGGCCACCGCGGTTGCCAGGTGCCAGGCCCATTGCTGTGGCAGCAGGTCCATCTGGCCGTAGAGCGCAATCGCACGAACGTCCAGCGCAGCCAGGTCTGGGAGGAGAAAGCCCAGCAAACCGAGCGAGGACTGATAGGTCTCGGCCCCCTCGACCAGCCAGGACTCGCGCTGCAGCAAGGCCACGATGGCCGAAAATGAACGCGCCACCAGCATGAAGCCCAGCGTCCCGATGAGCACGAAACTCGGGGTGGAGGCCACCACTGCCAGCAAGGTGCCCAGCGCCACCAGCACAAACAGATCGACCATCACGAAAGCGATGCTGATCCAGTACGGCAAGCCCAGCGCAACCGGTGTCGCCTGCTCATAGCCGGAAGCCACCCAGCCCACCACACCGGCGAGCGCCCCGGCCAGCACGAGCAGCAGCCCACCGAGCAGGAGAAGTACGGAACACAGACGCCCGAGCAGGAAGAAATGACGGGGCCTGGGATAGGTCAGGGAGCTGAGGAAGAGGCGGCGATCGAACTCGCGCGAGAGAAGCTCCTGAAGCAGCAGTACGCCCACCACGGGCAGAAACAGCCGGATCATCGACAACCCGGCGTCGAGCGCCACGGTTGCCGGCTGGCGCCCGCTGAACTGCGACACCATCCACACCACAAAGACAAGTACCGCTGCAGCCCAGAAGGAAATCGTTAAAAATTTCGCGCGCAGGGCCAGACGCAAACCAGTCGAGACATCCGGGAAGAAGCGCATTCCGTTCAAGAAGCAAAGCTGTATGGTCAAGCGCGCATCTTGCGAGGGCTAATGAACCAAGTCAATAAGCATGCGGAAATTCACGGCACCCCTGCAGGAACCATTGCATCCGGTATCTCAACAACACCTGGAGGACATCCGGCCACTTCGTCCATCCTCCCGCCGTCGGAGCGCATGGTGTACACGATTCCGTCCGTCGTCAGACTGCCATCAAGGAGAACCGCATTGCGACGACCATGGACATGACATGCAGCAACACCTATGACATCAGGGTTTGTTGAGCACAAGAAGCTTGCCTTGACACCGCTAGACAATCGTAGAACAACCGGGTCCTTCAGCAACACACAATCGCCCGCCTCCCCGGTTGTAATTGTTGCTCCAGAAACCACTGGCGCGCCGTAAGCCGGGAAGCAGGCCATTATGCCCGCAGCGAAAATAAAGGCCCGAGTAAACATACCCCCTCCGCGCCAAACATGGCCACACGCATCATGTACGGGATTTCCCCAGCAGCATCCCAAAAAAAAGCCACCCCGTCAGAGTGGGGTGGCCGTTCAGAATGCGCGCGTACCGCCCGATCAGCTAAGCAAGGGAAGCGCGCATGCCTGATCGCTCAGAAAAGCGTCAGGATCGACGCCGCCGTGCAGCGACCGCCCAGGTCATCCGCAACTACCGAGCCGCCGGTGCTTGCGGCGACATAGCCACGATAGTTGGCGATCTCGATAGTACCCGGCCCGGTGCACCCCGACGGCAGCCAGGTCCCCGACGTGGGCGGCGTTTCAACGCAGTTAACCGTAAGGGGGGCGCGGCTACCGCCCTGATGGCAGGCCGCCACGGTAATGGCGGAGGTGATCTCGTCGCAGGCCCAGGCGGCGTGCACGTTGCTCGACGCGGTCAGGACCACCTGATTGGCGAGCAGCACACACTCGCCACCCGCCGCCCCCGACCCTTCGACACCAACGGTAGTAGTAGTCTCGAAAGCGGTCTGAGCCGCAGCAAAACCCGACACGCCCAGCCCAGCGGCAAGCAGCGCAGCAGTAATGATCTTCTTCATGAGTAATCTCCCTATCGAGGTCAGAGTTGCGCAGCAGTCATCACCGAAACCATGTTCCGGGTGTCGGACTGCGCAGTGGCGTCATTGGCTTTCGCACGGTATTCGTTGAACTGCGGAATCGCCACGGCTGCCAGGATGCCGATGATCGCCACGACGATCATCAGCTCGATCAGGGTAAAACCCTTCTGCACCTTCTTCATGAGAATGCTCCTCTAGGTTGTTTTCACGGGACAGGCCTCCGTCTCGCTCGACGATCTTATACGCATGAGGCGTGCCAGGTTTGTAAAGGATTGTTTTATCTGGAACTTGCCCGAACTCCTGGCAACGCGTACATAGCCAAAAATGACAAGTGACCTGCGTCACTGTCAAGACTTGACAGGCCCGTGTACACCTTCTCCGGGCGGGCGACGCATGGCATTCAAGGCGCGCCCTCGCCAGCCCCGGCGCCACGTTCCAGCACCCGCAGCAGACTGGCGGTGTCGTTGCGCCCCCAGCCCGCGGCCATCAGCGCGTTGAGCTGCTGGGCGGTCTGGCCGGCGACCGGCAGTGGCACGCCGAGGCGGTGGGCCTCGGCGTGCAGCAGGCCGAAGTCCTTGTGGTGCAGGCGGGCCTCGATGCCGGCGGTGAAGTCGCGTGCCACCATGCGCTGGCCCATCACTTCCAGCACCCTGGAGGCGGCAGAGCCGCCCGTCAGGGCCTGGCGCACCGCGGCCAGATCGACACCGTGCGCGCGCGCCAGATGCATGGCCTCGGCACAGGCCTGGATGGCGTTGACCATGACCATCTGGTTGCAGGCCTTGGCGACCTGGCCGGCACCGGCGGAGCCAATGTGCACGATGCGCTGCCCGAGCACGGCGAGCAGCGGGCGCACCTTGTCCAGCACCGCCTCCTCGCCCCCGGCCATGATCGCCAGGGTGGCATCGCGGGCGCCCTGTTCGCCACCGGAGACCGGTGCGTCGAGCCAGCCGATGCCGCGCGCTGCGTAGCGTGCGGCGAGCTCGCGGGCGACGGCAGGGGCAATGGTGCTCATGTCCACATGCACCGCGCCGGAGGCAAGGCCGGCGGCCAGCCCCTCCTGCCCGAAGGCCAGCGACTCGACGTCGGCGCTGCTGGTGACGATGCTG
>WPCG01002184.1_pt1 | contig 14085 bp, 11 predicted proteins | sample 5403311 | NCBI WGS metagenome assembly WPCG01 (sample SAMN12869467, study PRJNA574797) | sludge metagenome | isolation source: wastewater treatment of Control | place: China:Beijing | collected 2019-05-17 | reverse complement strand
GGAAAACAACAACAGCTGGAAAACTTGCTTCTCACTGGACGAAAGAAGGCCTACGCGTCGTCTTTGCCGCCGCCGATACATTTCGCGCCGCCGCGATCGATCAGCTTAAAGTATGGGGAGAACGATCCGGAGTTCGCGTCATCGCCCAGCAACAAGGAAGCGACGCGGCCGCCGTGGCCTTCGACGCGCTCTCAGCAGCAAAATCGAACCGTGCGAATGTTCTCCTTGTCGATACGGCCGGACGTCTTCATTCGAAGCATAACCTCATGGAGGAACTCGGCAAAATTTACAGGGTGCTTGAAAAAGAGCGAGGCGACGCTCCTCTTGAAACGTTGCTCGTTCTGGATGCAGTGATGGGGCAGAACGGACTTGCTCAGGCGCGGACATTCGATAAAATTATGCCTCTTTCGGGCGTTGTCCTTTCCAAATACGATAATACAGCGAAAGGCGGCATTCTTCTTGCGATAGCGGAGGAGTTAAAAATGCCGGTGCGATATGTTGGCCTTGGAGAAGGCGAAGACGACCTGCGCCCCTTCGATGTCCACGAGTTCATCACCGCGCTTCTGGAAGGAGAAAAAGATGTCGGACGAGCATAGAGCAGAGGCGAGATACAACACCACGCTTGAATCTCCTCTGTCGTCGCTCCTTCGTTCTCTTTATCTGCACGGAGTTGAGCATTGCGCACTTGCGACCGCGAAAGGTTTCCCAATTTTCTCCAAGGACCAGATAGTTTCTCTCCTTGAAAGAGGAAATGCGGATACAAAAGTCTGCGAAGCATTCGCATTACTTTCATCGAACGGTTTCGCCTGTTTAACGGAGCAGCAGCTGATGGAACCCTTAACGCCGGTTTTACTGGTTACCGACAGGGGAGTGGAGCTCGTTTCCGCGGGGAGAATCCCACAACCTTCTCCCCGGGAAGAAGACGCGGCTCCCGACGAGGAAATAACGGACTCGGGGCTCCCTTGCTGGTGGACCGTACCGCTTCCTCTTGCTCTCTTGACGGGGAAAAAAACGCTTTTAAACCCCGCCGCGGAAAAACTCCTCGAAGGATATGCGCCGTCTTCTTTCGGTCGAAAGAAAAAGCATCCAAAGGAATTTCTTCTCGAGCTCAGCTGCAAATCGACGAAAAAAAGGAAGGCCGGCTCCAAGCATTTTCTGTTCACAGAGTTAAAGGATTCATTTTTCCTGATCCAGGATGTAACGGAAGATTTACAGAGTGCGGATCAAATGGCATGGCTTGCTTCCATCGGGCAAGCGTTTCTGTCCGATCTCAAGTGCAAAGGAATACCGGTCCGACAGATTCGATCACCTGAATATACAACCGAAGAAGAGAACGGGAAACACCTAGCGTGCATCTGGGAGGAAAAACTCCTTGGTTATGTCTGTATCGACGACGAGCAAAACGAGTAGAAGCGCTTCGTATTTCTACCCGGTTAAGCTGATCGCCGGGGTTCTCTACCCGGACGAAGCGCTTTGGACGTGGACAAAGGACGCACTGACTCTCTTGTGGGGATCGCCCGAGGAAGAAAGCGGGCCATTTCTTTTTTCTTCGCTCACTGATTATTACGCCGACATAGCTCCGGTTTTATTCCGACGTTTTCTTTCTTTCAGGACTCTGCGGGATGCCGGGGAACTGCCGGAATGGAAATATGCGGCATGTGAAACGGAGGAGAGGAGCGGAGCGCCGCGGAAAGTGAATATCGATCCCGGGTATGTGAACGGCGCGAGACTCGTCCTTGCCTCGACGAAAGATCATGCGCACAGAATCTATCTCGGCGGGGGAATCCATGCGGAGGTGACGTTGCGTTACAGGCGAAAGCGATGGACGCCCTTCGATTACACTTTTCCCGATTTTGCGGACGGACGGTACAACGATTTCCTTTCTCTCGTAAGAAATCGATGGCTTGATGAAATGGCTGCGTGGAGGCGGTGGAATGATTGACAGATATACGACCAAAGAAATGCACGCTATTTGGAGCGAAGAAAATAAGTTCAGGACATGGCTCGAAGTTGAACTTGCCGTATGCAAAGTCTGGAACGAACGCGGCGTTATTCCCACGGAAGCGTACGACGAGATCTGCGCGAAAGCGGATTTTCGCATAGAACGGATCAACGAGATCGAAGAGCAGGTGCAGCACGACGTCATCGCTTTCGTCTCGGCGGTCGCAGAGACCGTCGGTGAGAACGGCCGCTATATTCATCTAGGGTTGACGAGCAGCGATGTCATCGATACCGCGTCATCCCTTTCTCTTACACGTTCTTTGGGTGTAGTGGACGAAAAAGTATTGCAGCTGATGTCGGCGGTAAAAAGGCGGGCGGAGGAGTTTCGATATGCACCGTGCGCCGGCAGAACGCATGGCATTCACGGAGAACCGACTACCTTCGGACTGAAACTGATGAACTGGCACTACCAGCTTCAACGGGACCGCCAACGAATCGCACTCGCAGCGGAGCAAATCAATTACGGGAAAATCTCCGGCGCTGTGGGAACCTACGCGCACTGCGACCCCGACCTTGAAAAACGAGTCTGCGACATACTGGGTCTTCGGGCTGCACTTGTTTCAACGCAGATCCTCCAGCGAGACCGCCACGCGAACATTTTGAACACCCTTGCCCTTCTCGGAAGCGCTCTTGATCGATTCGCGACTGAAATCCGTCATCTTCAGAGAACTGAAGTCATGGAGGCCTTGGAACCGTTCGGAGCGCGACAGAAAGGATCGAGCGCCATGCCGCATAAGCGGAACCCGATTATCTGTGAGCGAATTTCCGGAATGAGCAGACTTCTTCGAGGCTACGCCCTCACAGGGATGGAAAATATCAACCTCTGGCATGAACGTGATATAAGCCACTCTTCCGCCGAAAGAGTCGTGTGGCCTGATGCATTTCACGCAATTTGCTATATGCTTTCAAAAATGACTAATGTAGTCGAAAATTTACGTGTCGACACTGAGAAAATGAAAGAGAACCTTGAATTAACCCGCGGGCTGGTGTACAGTCAACGTATCCTCCTCGAACTCGTTGAGCGCTTTGGGATGCTTCGCGAAGAGGCGTACGCCATTGTTCAGGAGAATGCGATGAGATGCTGGCAAGAGAAGGTTCCTTTCTTCGATCTCTTGCTTCATGACGAGAGGGTTTCCTCTTTGGTTTCCGAAGCGCGGCTGCGTTCGTACTTTTCTCCGGAATACTATTTTCGATGGGTCGACGAAGTCTTTAAACGATTCTCGGAGGGCGAACGATAGACGTTAGCAAAAAAGAGCGAATGCAATAACGGATTGTTTGGAAACAATCGTTTTGAAGCGAACAGGCACGCGAGTGCTTTCCATTTGCAGTTGTACCAAAGTGAACGATCGGCCTTGTAAAATACTAATTTCAAGGAGGAGAACTCGATGTGCGCTGCAGAAATTTTTGCTGCCGACAGGAACCTCGCTCTCGAATTGGTACGGGCAACCGAAGCTGCGGCTATGGCTGCTGGAAGATGGATGGGGCGCGGCGACAAGAACGCCGTTGACGGAGCGGCCGTCAATGCGCTCCGTTACATGATGAACACTGTACCGATGTCCGGAGTCGTCGTCATTGGAGAAGGCGAGAAAGACGAGGCTCCCATGCTCTTCAACGGAGAGCAGCTTGGCGCTTCAGACGAGCCGCAAATGGACATCGCTGTGGATCCGGTCGACGGGACTCGCTTGACCGCACTCGGACTTGCCGGGGCGATCAGCGTGGTTGCACTCTCCGAAAGAGGAACGATGTTCAACCCGAAGAATATTTTCTATATGAACAAGCTGGTCACAGGCCCTGACGCTGCGGATGTCATCGATATCGATCTTCCTCCGGAGGAAAATATCGTCAGAGTCGCAAAAGCGAAGAAAAAGGCTGTGGACGACGTCACGGTCGTCGTTCTCGACAGGCCGCGCAACGACGAGATAAAGGATCACATACGAAAAGCCGGCGCCAGGATCAAACTTATCCCCGACGGCGACATCGCGGGAGCGCTTCTTACTTGTAAAGACCAGGGCGGAGCCGATCTCCTTATGGGAATAGGGGGCTCGCCCGAAGCCGTCATCACCGCCTGTGCAATCAAATGCCTGGACGGAAACATGCAGTGCAAACTGTGGGCTCGCAACGAAAGCGACGCCGAAGAGAGCAGGAAGAGAGGACTTGACCTCGATCAGGTGCTGACAATACATGACCTGGTTCAAGGCGACAACATCTTCTTCGCGGCAACAGGCGTCACCGACGGAGCATTCCTGCAGGGCGTCCGTTACGAGGGACGCCAAATTCGCACCAGCTCAATGGTTATGCGTTCAAAAAGCGGAACGATACGCTTCGTGGACAGCACCCATGTCCCGAAGAAACTCTCGGAGCTCTCCAAGGTAAGCGGAATAGACTACAGCACCGTCTGATTCTCCGTCCGCCCAAAACATGAACATAAGAACGTCGGCGGGATACTCGAAGTACCCCGCCGACGTTCTTATTGTTTCTCCCGGCGAAAACGCTCCGCCGCAACCACGGTTTGCCCCGCGGAGACGCATTCATCGTTCGGAGGCAAGAGTTTATGGAGAAGAGGTTCCACCCCTTCCCGCTGTAAGAAAAGAGATGTCATCGCTACGAGGCGTCGATTCTGCCATACCCCCCCTGAAAGCGCGGCAAAACGAATCCCCCTCTCTTTGCGGAGCGTGCCGCAGATTTCCGCCACAGCGCGTGCAAGGCCCCCATGGATTCCCCCCGCGATATCCGGAGCGGGCGTTGTCGGTATCGAATCAAGAATCCAACGGATAACGGGTCTCCAATCGATAATTAAACCGTTGCCTCTTCGTAAAACGAGAAAAGGAGCAAGCAGCGATCCTCTGGCCATTGCCTCCAGAGACATCGCCGCCTGTCCGTCGAAGGTGACAACATCTCCGCATCCGAGCAACGCCGCGGCAGCATCGAAGAAACGTCCGCACGATGTCGTTTTCGGAGAGAAGGGGAGAATGTCGAGAACCATTCGCACTTTGCCTGCATGAGCGCTCCACAACCTTTCTCCCATGGCTGCGGCCTCCTCCTTCCCGAATACGTCGTGCAAAAGTCCAAGGGCATAGCGCCATGGTTCCGCTACAGCCGCGTCTCCGCCGGGAAGCCGGGAGGGGTGAAAATGTCCTATCCGTTCATAACGCGATCTGTCTCCGATAAAAATCTCTCCGCCCCAGATGGTACCGTCCTCGCCGTACCCCGTGCCGTCGAAGAGTATTCCAGCGGAAGTTTCTTCGACGCCGTTTTCAAAAAGGCACGCTGCGAAGTGTGCATGATGATGCTGCACCGGCACAATTTCGGCTGAGTAGTCTTCGGCTACCTTCTTCGCGATCTGTGTGGAGAGATACTGCGGGTGCATATCGTGCGCGACTCTCCCCGGTTTCAGCTCGTAGAGCTTCAGAAAGTGCTCCAGCGCCCTATTATAGTATTTTACAGTGTCGCGCTGTTTCATGTCCCCGAGATACTGTCCGGGAAGCAACACGTCATCCCTGGAGAAACAAAAGCTCCCTTTCATCTCGGCTCCCGCCCCGAAGAGCACATCCTTTCCGCCAGATGGAAAACTCATCGGGAGAGGCGTGTACCCTCTTCCGCGTCGCAGGAGAAAAAATGAACGTCCCAACGGCATCGCAACGGAATCGTCGACGGGCATCTCGATATCGCGATTTGAAAAAAGGAAAAAATCCGCGATCGAGGAGAGCGACGCAAGAGCCGCAGCATTGTCGGAGACGATCGGCGCGTCCGAAAAGTTTGCGCTGGTCATGATAAGCGCCCTCTTTCCTTCAAGAAGCAGATGATGCAGCGGCGTGTAGGGGAGCATGAGTCCAAGAGTCCGCTGTCCGGGAGCGACAAGAGGAGATACCGCGGCGACAGGGGATGAGCGAGGCTTCGTGCGAACACAACACAGCACCACAGGGCTAGCGGGAGAAGCCATAAGTTTTTTGGCAACATCGGGTATATAGGCAAGCTCCTCTGCAATCTCAAGAGAAGAAACCATCAGTGCGAACGGTTTATGCGCACGTCGCTTCCGCTCCCGCAGCAAGCCGACCGTCCTGTCGCAGAAGGGGGTGCATGCGATATGAAATCCCCCTATACCTTTTATCGCAACTATTTTCCCCTGGTCGAGCAACGAAGAACAACGACGTATGGCTTCGTCCCCTTTGCTCATCTCCGTTCCTTCCGAATCCGTAAGCCAGACCTCCGGGCCGCAGAGGGGGCACGCATTCGGCTCGGCATGAAAACGTCTGTGCGACGAATCCTCGTACTCGCCGGCGCAGTCGTGGCACATCGCAAACGAAGCCATTGTGGTCTTCGGGCGATCATACGGAAGTTCGCGTATAATAGTGTACCGGGGGCCGCAATCGGTGCAGTTGATGAAAGGATAGCGATACCGGCGGTTTCCCGGATCTTTCATCTCGGCAAGACACTGTGCGCAGACAGCAAGATCCGCTGGAATCAGGGCGGTCTGCATAGTTTCTTTTCGGCTCTCCAAAATCTGGAAACGAGCGGGTGGACTCGATGATCGCCTTTTCTCCTCGAGGATTTTGACCGAGCCGATGAAGGACGCAGGAGGGTTTTCCCGAACGAGTCTCAAGAGGAAGCTGTCAAGGTGTTCTTCCTCGCCGTGCAGTTCCATCTCGACACCGTGAGATGTGTTCAGGGCATACCCCGAAATGCTCTCGGAGTTCGCGAGACGAACGCAGAAAGGACGGAACCCTACGCCCTGAACGATACCTGAAACAAGAATTCGTGTTTGAAAAACCATTGACAAACCTCCGTTCTAAAGGCATTGTAATGCATACGGAGGGAAAATGCATAGATGGACGGGGGAAGATGCAATGCCGATACTTGAATACGGTTTGGTGCACGTCTATATGGGACACGGCAAAGGCAAGACCACAAGCGCCCTCGGTATCGTGCTTCGAATGGCTGGATGCGGCGGAAAATCCGCTGTGGTCCAGTTCATGAAAGGCTGGCCGTACAGCGAGGCGAAAGCTCTTCGGTTTCTCCCCGGAGTGACGCTTTTCCAGACGGGGAGACCGGATTATGTGTATCCGGACAAGATAGATCCTTTGGATTTCAGCGAGGCGGAACGCGGCGTTTCCATAGCGAGCGAAGCGGTGTTTTCAGGGGAGTATGACCTTGTGGTCCTTGACGAACTGAACGTCGCGCTTTCGTTCGGGCTTGTCCCGCTGGGGCGGGTGCTTGACCTCATTGAAGGCAAACCGCCTCATGTGGAGGTTGTTTTCACAGGGAGAAATCCCCCGCAGGAACTCATTGATCGAGCCGATCTCATCACGGAGATGGTGGAAATACGACACCCTTTTCAAAAAGGTATCCTAGCCCGCAAAGGGATCGATTGCTGAGGATTTTTTTCGCCTTTCTCGCAAAATGCAACACGTCCGTTCAATATCTCATGAATATACACGAGGAATGAAATCGACATCTCTGGAGGTAGCATCTATGACGAAAACCACGACGAGCCCCTCCCGCAAGGGATCAAAAAAAACAGCAGGAAGCGCTCATAACAAATCGCTCCCCATCGCACAGCTCCGGAAAAGAACCGATCCCGCTTCGCTCGGTATTTCATCGACGAACGAAATCGCTCCTCTTGAGGAGTTTCTAGGTCAGAAACGGGCTGTTTCCTCTATCTCCTTCGGTCTCGAAGTCGAGAGCAAAGGATACAACATCGTTGTTCTGGGGAATCCCGGCAGCGGGCGGACTACGTATGCTCTTGAACGCCTCCGCTCGGCCGCTCGCAAACGCACGCCTCCCGACGACTGGGTTTATGTATACAATTTTGAAGATCCGGGACAGCCCCTTGCTATCAACCTTCCGGCGGGCAAAGGGAAAGAAATGGGTACAGCATTCGACGAGATGATCGAAGAGCTGAAGACATCGATAAGCAAGGCGTTTGAAAAAAGTCAGTACGAAGACGCCAAGGCACAACTCGTCAAAGAGTTTCAGGAAGAAGTCAATCAGCTCATGGAAGAGGTCAAAGCATGGGCTTCCGAGAACGGTTTTTCCTTGAAGAGAACCCCTCAGGGCTTTGTCAACATTCCGTTGACGGAAGAGGAAACGGAGAGTGGGGAAAAGACAAAGCGAGAAATTCAGCAGGAAGAATTTGAAGCGCTCTCCGAAGAGGAACAGAAAAAACTGCAGAAGAAATCCGAGGAGGTTTCCCAAAAGACTTTGGAAACGCTCCGAAAGATTCGCGACCTCGAAAAAGGGCTGAAGGAGCGTATTGTAAAACTCGAAGCTGAAATATGCCGCAATGCAATCATGCCGTATCTTTCCGATATCAAAGAAAAATTCGGAACGAACGGAGATTCTTCTCAAGAGGAGAATCAAAAGAGCAACGATGTTCTCGGGCGATGGATTGACGCTCTTGCCGAGGATATTATCGACAACTTCGGCATGTTCGTGGCTGCGGTCAAAGATGAAAACGCCGAGATCGACTTTACCCGTTACACAGTAAACGTCTTTGTCTGCAACGATCCTGAGAACGGCGCTCCCGTTATTTGGGAGACAAATCCCACATATTACAATCTGGGCGGAAAGGTCGAATACGAAAGCCGCCAAGGGTATCTGTACACCGACTTCAAAAAGATTGTTCCCGGAGCTTTCCAGAAGGCCAACGGAGGCTTCCTTGTTCTCGACGCCGAGAAAGTGCTGCTTAATTTCATGTCTTGGGAAGCCCTGAAGCGCATTCTCCGCACCGGCGAGGCAACGATAGAAAACCTGGGAGAGCAGTACGGAGCCGTTCCGGTCTCTTCCCTGCGGCCTCAACCCATCCCGATAAACATGAAGGTCGTGATGGTGGGGACGCCATTTCTCCACGCGCTGCTTCAATATTACGACCCTGAGTTTCAGAAGATGTTCAAGATCAAGGCGGATTTCGACACGGATATGGAGAGAACGGCCGAGACGGAAAAACAGATGGCCCAGTTCATCGCATCGTGTCTAAAAAAAGAGAACGGCCTTCCTTTCGACGTATCCGGCATCGCGGAGGTAATAGACTGCTCGGCCAGAATCGCCGACGATCAAGGGCGAATTTCCACGGAGTTCAACAAAATCACGGAGATCATCGTCGAATCCACAGCGTGGGCAAAAGCGGAAAAAGCGGACACTGTCCAACGCGAACACGTGAAGAAGGCAATCCGGGAAAAGAGATTCCGTTCGGATCTTATTCAGGAAAAGATCGCCCGCGCCTATCAGGACGGCCTCGTCCGGATCGACACTTCGGGAGAAGTGATCGGGCAGATAAACGGCCTTTCAGTCATCGACCTTATGGACTATCGCTTCGGACACCCTTCCAGAATTACGGCGAACGTCTTTATGGGACAGGACGGAGTCGTCAATATCGAAAGAGAAGTCAAGATGACAGGGCCTATCCATAACAAGGGGCTCTTGATCCTGACCAGCTATATGGGGAGAAAGTATGCGCAGGACATGCCCCTCTCCCTTTCCGCCAAACTAACATTCGAACAGATGTACGGCGGAATCGAGGGTGACAGCGCTTCCTCGACGGAGCTTTACTGCCTCCTCTCCGCGCTCTCCGAAGTTCCTCTCAAGCAGGGGATAGCGGTGACCGGATCGGTAGACCAGTTCGGCAACATCCAACCTATCGGCGGGGTGAACGAAAAGATCGAAGGTTTTTTTGAGTACTGCGAGCACCGCGGCCTCACCGGAGAACAGGGTGTGCTCATTCCCGTGCAGAACACCCGGCACCTTATGCTCGACGATTCGGTGATCGACGCGGTTAGAGACGGAAAGTTCTTTATCCGTGCGGTCTCGACAATCGACGAAGGAATTGAGGCGCTTACCGGAGTTTCCGCGGAATCGATTCATCGCAAAGTAAAAAACAAGTTGAAAAAGTGGGCGAAGAAAGTTGAAAAACTCAAAAAAAGCAAAGATTCCGAGGCAGGAGGAGACGATGACTCCGAAGAAGAATAACAAGTCGCAGAAGCCATCAAGACCGCAAAATATCGATATCGTTTTCGACGTACTGGAAGAACTGTGGGGAAATGAAAAAAACGAACCTCGATTGGGACATGAAGAACCGCTCGACGGGCTCATACTTACGCTTCTTTCCCAAAACACGAATGATCGAAATAGGGACAAGGGTTTCGCTGCACTGAAAGATTCGTTCCCTTCCTGGGAGCTTGTTGCTTCGGCATCCGCTGAAGCTATCGCCGATCGTATCCGCCCGTCAGGCCTTGCAAAGACAAAGTCGGAAAGAATGCTCCAGATACTTGCTTCGCTGAAGGAAAAATTCGGGGAGTATTCGCTCACGACATTGAAAGGCAAGAACAACGAATCCGTACGGGAGTATCTTTCCTCACTCCCCGGGATAGGGGCGAAGACAGTGGCGTGTGTGATGCTTTTCGATCTGGGTATGTCGGCATTTCCGGTCGACACGCATATCGCGAGGTTCTGCAGGAGAATGAAGTGGGCGAAGGAATCACTTCCTCCGGATGAGATACAGCCGTTGCTGGAGGAATGGGTTCCGGAAACGCGCTTTCTGGGAGGGCACGTCAATATTATCGAACACGGAAGAGGATTATGTCACGCCCGAAACCCCGCGTGCGGAAAATGTCCGTTGCGGAGCAAAAATCTCTGTCCCTCGGCACAAGAATACACAGAATGAACATCGGCAGAGGAGAGCTGTAGATCGGCTCCCTCTGCCGATTCCGAAAAAACTGAAGAAAGATCAGGCGTTGTGGGATTTTCCTTCGGATTTCTCCTCTTCGCCGGCCTCTTTCAAACGGTCAAGAACGATCTTGTATCCGTCGGCGCCGTACTCTAGGAACTTTTTCACTCTGCTGATCGTCGCAGTACTGGCTCCCGTCTGCTGGGCAATTTGAGGATAGGTGTACGCCTCGCTCAACAACCGGGCAACTTCAAGTCGCTGGGCAAGAGCGCGGATCTCGCCGATTGTAGCGACATCTTCCAGAAAACAGTACACCTCCTCCGGAGTTTCCAAGGAGAGAAGAGCAAGGCATAGCTGGTCTGTCAAAGTATCTTTCCATTTTTCAGTCATAGCATTCTACCTCCTTTGCATGGTGGCGAAAAAAGAAATGACGGAATCCATATCTTCCTCTGTTCCTACACTTACCCTTAACCAACATTGCGAGTCCTCTGTTTCCGGCGAAAGAGCGAAGCGCCTCAAACGCAGATCTCCAATAGAAGCAGAAAGAGCGCTCCAGGGAAACGGAGCGCGGACGAGCACGAAATTCGCATCGCTCCGAAAAGCTCTCCACTCCTGAAGACGATTCACCTTGCTGACAAACGCATCGCGAAGACCGCAAAGAGTTTGTACTCTTTCGCGCATCGTTTCGGCATGTTCCAGGACAATCTCGGCCGCTGCTTTGGAGAGAACGTTCACATTGAACGGAGAGCGGGCGCTGTTCAGCTTCGACGCCGTGTTTTTTCCGCAAACCGCATACCCTAGTCGGAGCCCTGCCAGCCCCCATGCTTTCGAAAGCGTTTTCAACACCACCGCGTTTTCAGGCAGCTCTTTTCCACGCATCGAAGAAAGCCAGTTATCCTTCGCAAACTCTCCATACGCTTCGTCGATCACGATGGCGGATTCACAAAGCGCCGCCGCCTCGCCGATAAAAGAAAGAGGATGCGATTGGCCTGTAGGGTTATTCGGAGAATCCACGAGGACAAGCGATGGTTGCAACTCCGCTATTCTCTGCAAAAACAGCGTGTGATCGAATCGGGGTTCAGCGCCGTCTAAGTCTGCGCGAACGGTACATAAATCGGCTCCGAAAAGACCAGCGAGACGATAATACTCGGAAAAAGTGGGTGAAAAGACAAGTACTGTTTCTCCCGGTTTGACGTAACAGGAAAAAAGCATCCAGAGAATTTCGTCGCCCCCGTTTCCAGGTACTATGGATTCAGAGGGGAAACCACAATACCGGGAGAGTTTCTCTCTTAGAACCGTGTACTCAGGTTCGGGATATCTATTAAAAAGCACATGCTCGAAATTTTGCAGAATGAGCGTTTTTATTTCTTCAGGGAGGCCGAACGGATTTTCGTTTTTATCGAGCAAACGGTGCACTGGGTTCACCGCCTCCTTCTTAATTTAATCGACATAGGGAACCTTTGAACCCGGACAGGCAGAGAACTTTTTTCTCTTTTTTCAGGTGCGCCCCGCTCAGTACCTTTTGCTTCACAACGCATCCGAATGAAGCTTTTCTCTTCAAAACGCACTCGGACTTTAACATGTTACAATGTATTTATTTGGCAGTCTAGCATTCTACCGCGTCAATGTCAACGATAAGTGCGCGTTGCCACTTCGGGCTCGCACCGCGCATCAAGGAGGAGAAAAAAGTGAACTCCATCGAAATGATTGCCGTCGAACGTCTTTTTGAAGAAGAAGAAGGGATTCTAGCCGGAGATATTCTCTCTCCTACGGGGGGTCTTTTGCTCCCCTCCGGTCTCGACATCGGCTCACTGCGTTCCGCACGTCCGGATGCAATCGAACTGCTTCAAAAACATAGGATCGAAAAAATTCCTGTCAAAAAGCATGAGCCGGTCACCGTAGAAGAGTTCCAGCGTCTTGTTTCATCCTTCACGCCGCCGATCGCCAGACTGAACCCCTTGCTTTCCAGGGTCATCGCGCACCAAATGGGGGCCATTTTTACCAACATCGGCAACAGAGAGCTTCGGGAAGAAGGGGTACGCTCCCTCTTTTCCATAGGAGGCACTCTTGCTTCCGAAGTCCGCCGTATTCCACAAATTACACTCTCATTGGGCGAAGACGCCGAAAGAAAACTCGACGCCGCTTTTCACGGCGTAAACGTTGCTCTGCTAGCAGGGCACATAGCCTCGCGACTTTTCCCTCTATGGCCGGAATTCATCCGGTCGGTAACTATCGGTGGACTTTTTCACGACATAGGAAAGGCGTTCATCCTCACTTCGGGGTACTCGGCGGATATTTTAAAGATGCTCCGGGACGACAGAATCACCCAAACGCACCCGCTTCTCGGCGAAGCGCTGCTTCGCGATGCCGGAATCCGAAGCCAGGATATCCTGTCTTTCGTTCGCTCCCATCATGAAGTCTGGGATGGCAGCGGCTATCCCGATGGACTCACGGGAGAAAGTATCCCTGTCGGCGCCAGGATTATTGCAGTCGCCAACGTCTTTCACAATGTACTCGCCGAGAGGGGAGAAGGGAAAAAAAGGAGCGATCAGGCGATCTCGTCACTCATTGCCTCGACGCTCGGAAGATTCGACCACTTCATCGTCCGAGCGCTCCTCGCTTCGATTGGTCTGTATCCACCGGGATCCGTGGTTGAACTTTCGGATGGCCGAAGCGGGGTCGTACTCGAAACTCGCGAGCGAAACCTCATCCGCCCCAGAATCCTCCTGATGACGGGCCTCAGGAGGCAACGCGAGCTCGCCCCCGAAATCGTCGATCTGCGCGTCAACACATCTGTCTCTATACGGCGCGCCATCGACGATTTTGGTGCAATGCCTGTTCCACCGCTCGTTGCAGTAGGGGAGGGCAGGACGAATGTGCTCTTCAGAAAATATCGTTCACCCGCCAGATTAGAGTAATTTTTTGCAATTTATGTTTTTTCTTTTTCACGTCTGATACGTGCGTCGTCTATTGACAGTGGCTGAAGCTTGGTGTAGAATCGCTCCTGTCGCTTGCGGGAGTGTGGCGGAACTGGTAGACGCAGCGGACTTAAAATCCTCCGGGCAGTGGCCCTTACGGGTTCGAGTCCCGTCACTCCCACCAACAATAGGTTATCGCGGGGTGGAGCAGTCAGGAAGCTCGTCGGGCTCATAACCCGAAGGTCGTCGGTTCAAATCCGGCCCCCGCTACCATCTTCCGGTCAGGCGCCTTTCGAGCCGCAGCAGCAAGCTGGGGAGTCGAGTAGAAGGGGCAGCCAGATCCGCCGGAGTGGTCTAAAGGTTTCATGTAAAAGCCCCTTCCTGTGAAGGGGCTTTTTGTTAGCAGCTTGCCCAGGGCGCCAGGCGCCGGGGCACTGTTCCGGGCAACGCCAATCAGCCACCTGACTTTCCTGTTCACTCCCGGCCAGGTGCCTGATGCAACGGCTG
>WPCG01062930.1_pt1 | contig 14088 bp, 9 predicted proteins | sample 5403311 | NCBI WGS metagenome assembly WPCG01 (sample SAMN12869467, study PRJNA574797) | sludge metagenome | isolation source: wastewater treatment of Control | place: China:Beijing | collected 2019-05-17 | reverse complement strand
GGGTCCTGGAGGGTGCCGGCGTGGCGCTGCCCGAGACCGGCCGCGACCAGTGGAGCCTCGGCGTCCTCGAGTGCCACCCGCTCCAGGCGCGCCGCGGTCCGGTCCCGCTCGATGCTGCGCCGGCCGCCGGCGTAGAGGGGCAGCCGCGCCGAGACGCCGAGGCTCCACTGGTCGCGGCCGGTCTCGGGCAGCGCCACGCCGGCACCCTCCAGGACCCCCACGCCGGTCTGGACCAGGGGGTTCCCGGACTCCCAGGGGGCGCGCTCACCCTCCCCACCCCGGAAAAATTCGCTGCTGTAGCGCGCCTCGAAGCCCACCTCCGGCAGCCAGAAGGCGCGCCGACGCGAGGTCAGCTCGCGCTCGGCGGCCCGGCGCAGCTCACCCACCGCCTCGAGCTCGGCGGAGTCGCCGAGGAGTCGCTCCACCAGCTGCGCCTGCCAGGCGGCGAGGCTTGCCGGGGCGGCGAGGACCGCACGGAAGCGGTCGTCACCGCCCAGCCACTCGGGGTTCTCCAGGTCCGGCTCGGCCGGTGCCAGGGGGGCGGCCGGGTCACGACCCAGCCGTCGATTGAGGGCGATCGCCAGCCGCTCGCGGTCGGCCATCGTCTGCTCCAGGCGCTCCCGGGCCTGGACGAGCTCCGTCTCGAAGCGGGCCACCTCGCCGCGGCCCAGGGCCCCGGCGGCCTCATCGCGCCGCGCCCGATCGCGCTGGGCCCGGGCCAGATCCAGGTCGGCCTCGAGCACCTCGCGGCTGGCCTCGAGGCGCAGCAGGTCGAGGAACTCCCGGGCTACCTCCAGGGCCAGGTCGAGGCTCTCCACCTCCAGCTCGGCCCGGCGAGCCCGGTCGAGGCGTTCGCTGATGCCGATGGCGGCCAGGGCCGGTTCGGAGAAGAGCAGCTGCTCCAGCACCACCCCCCCGCCGGTGCGGCGCTCGGGCTCCTGACCCAGGGCCGAGCGGGCTCGGTGCTCGTCGATGACGCGGCCGGTGGCCTCCAGATAGAGATTGGGGCGGTAGCGCGATGCCGCCAGATCACGGTCGAAGGCCTCGACCGCTACCGCCTGACGGGCAGCGGCCAGGCCGGGACTCCCGGAAAGCGCCAGGGCGACGGCCCGCTCCAGGGAGAGCGAAGCGTCCCCGGACGGGGCCTCGCCCACCAGGCGCGATTCGCCGAGCAGCGCGAAGCTCGGCGACCAGTCCAGGCGGGCGGCGGTCTCGAGGTTGAGCCAGGAGCGATCCAGGGTGGGGCGCGAGGTGAGCGGCTCCGGCGTGCGGCCGGCGGCGAGGTCGTCCAGACGCAGCGCCAGGCGACGCAGCCAGGCCTCCGGCTCTAGGGCGCCCGGCGAGGAGAGCAGCGCGCCGCGCTCGACCTGACGGGCATCGGTGAGCGCCACGCTCGGCAAACCGGCGCCGTTGAGCACGACAAACAGCGCCTCCTGAGCGGCGGCGTCGAGCCGGGGCAGCGCCAGCACCAGGGCCGCATCTCCCCCCTGCAGCGCCTCGGGGTCGAGCCTTCCGGCACCCTCCACGGCCAGCGGCACCAGGCTGGCGCCGGCCTCGCCGGCGCGGCCGGCCAGGGCCTCGACGGCGGCATCCAGCGCCTCGGCCGGGCCCAGCAGCAGGACACGCTCGGCGCCGGTCAGGGGCTCGAGGACAAAGGGGTCGGTGGCGGCCAGGAACTCCGGCGTCTCCAGGCGGCTCAGGCCGGGCAGGGAGACGCCACCGCCGGGGGCGGAGGGGGCGACCGCCGGGGAACGGCGACCGGCCGAGAGGCGCTTAAGCTCCCGGTGCAGGGCGGGCAGATCGGCTTCGCCGCCGGGCAGCAGCGTCACGTCAAGGGCATGCTCCGCCGCGACAAGCGAGGGCGGCGCCAGCAGCAGGGCCAGCAGCGGGGGAATGAACAGGCGCTTCCATGCGTTGGCGTTCATATAGGCGGCCGTTTAGTGGGCGATGGCACCGAGTATAAACAACTGTTTGAAAGTTGCCAGTTGCTCCAGCTCACCGTCACCGCTCGGAGCTGATCCGCGGACAGCACTTGCAGTCGTCGGAGAACTACCACTCCTGGCTGGTTTCGCGCAGGGCGGCGACCTCGGCCTTGGCCGCCTGCAGGCAGCCGTGGAGCTCCTCGCCCAGGGCGGCGGCGCTGCCCACGGCGATCAGGCCGGCACCGGCCCCGGAGCGGCGCCGGGCGGCGCCCTCGCTTGCGTGCAGCAGCTCGAGCCGGGGAATCAGCCAGCCGAGCCAGCTGCCGGGCTGGGCGGCCAGCTCGCGCAGGCGATGCAGCTCGGCGATCTCGGCCCCCTCGGGGCCGAGAAGCTCCCGCCAGGGGTGGGCCGGCAGGCGCGCATGCTCGGTCACCTCGCGCAGCAGGGACTCCAGGGCCAGCTCGGTGAGGGCCAGGGCGCCCTCCTCGGCGGCCATGCGGCGGGCCTCGGCGTGCTCGTCCTCGCCGCAGGGAGTGCCGAGCAGCAGCTCGGCCTGATAGAGCAGCTGATTGGTACGGGCTCTCGGGGTCACTTGCGCTTGTCCTCCACCTGCCAGCGGCTGCCGTCGAAGGTGGCCTTCCAGCCGGTGGCCTTGCCCTCCTCCTCGGTCATCACGAACTGCTCCTTGGCCTTGCGCGAGTAGCGGATCTGGGTCGGGCGGCCGTCCGGGTCCTCGCTGGGGGCATCGAGCAGGTAGCGATACTTGTCGGGCAGCTCCTCGGCGTGGGCCTTGAGCTCGCGCACCAGGGGCGGGCGGGTCTCGCGGTTTCTCGGGAACTTGCTGGCCGCCAGGAAGAGGCCGCTGGCGCCGTCGCGCAGCACATAGTGGTCCTCCACCTTCTGACAGGCCAGCTCCGGCATGTCGATGGGATCCATCTTGGGCGGCGCCACCTCTCCGCTCTTGAGCAGCTTGCGGGTGTTCTTGCACTCGCTGTTGGTGCAGCCGAAGTACTTGCCGAAGCGGCCGGACTTGAGCTGCATCTCGCTGCCGCACTTGTCGCACTCGATGGTCGGGCCATCATAGCCCTTGATGCGGAAGCGGCCCTCCTCGATCTCGTAGCCGTCGCAGTCCGGGCTGTTGCCGCAGATGTGCAGCTTGCGGGTCTCGTCGATCAGGTAGCTGTCCATGGCGGTGCCGCACTTGGGGCAGCGCTGCTTGGCGCGCAGGGCGTCGGTCTCGGCCTCCTCCCCGGCGTCGGCGGCCACCGCCTCCTCCCCCGGCAGCAGGTCCATGGTCGTCTTGCAGCGCTCCTTGGGCGGCAGGTTGTAGCCCGAGCAGCCCAGGAAGACCCCGGTGGAGGCGGTGCGGATCTGCATCTTGCGCCCGCAGCTGGGGCAGTCGATATCGGTGGGCACCGGCTGGTTGGGGCGCATCCCCTCCTCGCTCTCGGCCTTGGCCAGCTCCTTCTTGAACTCGGCGTAGAAGGCGTCGAGCAGCGCACGCCAGTTCCGCTCGCCCTCGGCCACCTCGTCGAGGCTATCCTCCATGCGCGCCGTGAAGGAGTAGTCCATCAGATCCGGGAAGGACTCCTTGAGCCGCTCGGTGACGATATCGCCGAGCTTCTCGGCGTAGAAGCGCCGGTTCTCCAGCTTGACGTAGCCGCGATCCTGGATGGTGGAGATGATCGAGGCGTAGGTGGAGGGGCGGCCGATGCCGCGCTTCTCCAGCTCCTTGACCAGGCTCGCCTCGGTGTAGCGGGCCGGCGGCTTGGTGAAGTGCTGCTGGGGGTCCAGGGCGGCCAGGGTCATGGGCGTGCCCTCGGCCAGATCCGGCAGGGTCTGATCCTCGTTCTTGCCGGCCGGCTTCATCACCCGGGTATAGCCGTCGAACTTCAGCACCCGCCCCTTGGCCCTGAGCTCATAGCCCTCGGCCTGGACGGTCAGGGTGCTGGAGAGGTACTCCGCCGGGGTCATCTGGCAGGCCACGAACTGGCGCCAGATCAGCTCGTAGAGGCGTTCGGCGTCGCGCTCCATGCCGGCCAGGTCCGTGGCGCGTCGCCCCACCTCGGAGGGGCGAATGGCCTCGTGGGCCTCCTGAGCGCCCTCCTTGCTGGAGTAGCCGTTGGGGGCCTCGGGCAGATAGCGCGGCCCGAACTCCTCGCCGATGAAGTCGCGCACGCTCTCCACCGCGTCCTTCGAGAGGTTGGTGGAGTCGGTACGCATATAGGTGATGTAGCCCGCCTCGTAGAGGCGCTGGGCCAGCATCATGGTCTTCTTCACCGAGAAGCCGAGCCGGCCGCTGGCGGCCTGCTGCAGGGTCGAGGTGATGAAGGGGGCGTTTGGCTTGGAACGGGTGGGCTTGTCTTCCCGGGAGGTGATGGCCAGGGAAGCCTCGCGCAGCGCGGCGATGCGCTCCAGGGTCTCGGCCTCGGAGGTGGGCCGGAAAGCCTTGCCGTTCTGGCGCACCAGCTCGAAACGTACCGGCTCGCCGGCGTCCGCGACCAGGTCGGCGTGGACGTCCCAGAACTCCTCGGGCACGAAGGCGCGGATCTCGCGCTCCCGCTCGACGATCAGGCGCATGGCCACCGACTGCACCCGCCCCGCCGAGAGGCCGCGGGCGACCTTGGCCCACAGCAGCGGCGAGAGCATGAAGCCGACCACTCGATCCAGGAAGCGCCGAGCCTGCTGGGCCTCGACCCGGGGAATGTTGAGGGTGCCGGGCTCCTTGAAGGCCTCCCGGATGGCATTCTTGGTGATCTCGTTGAACACCACCCGCTTGTAGCGGGTTTCGTCACCGCCGATGGTCTCGCGCAGGTGCCAGGCGATTGCCTCCCCCTCGCGGTCAAGGTCGGTGGCAAGATAGACGGCGTCGGCCTTCTCGGCGAGCTTCTTGAGCTCGGCCACCACCTTCTCCTTGCCGGGCAGGATCTCGTAGTTGGCCTCCCAGCCGTGCTCGGGGTCGATCCCCATGCGGCGGATCAGCTGCTCCTGGGACTTGCGCTTGCGGTACTCGGCCTTCTCCTCCGGCGACATCTTGCGGGTGGCCGCCGCCTGGCGCGCACGCTCCTTGGGGTCCGAGGCCGCCTTGCCCGAGCCGCTGGTCGGCAGGTCACGAATATGCCCCACGCTGGACTTCACGATGAAGTCGCTGCCGAGATACTTGTTGATCGTCTTGGCCTTGGCCGGCGACTCGACGATGACCAGTGACTTGCCCATAGTGCTCCACTGAAAGTGCACGGCGCGGGCCACAAGCCCACGCCTGACGATGCCATACCGCCCTGACACGGCGGCGAAAAATGCGCCTACCCTAACCCAGCGCAGAACATCGCGCCAGTCGCAGCCGCAGCGGAGTGCCCCTTGACCCTAGACTGCTCCGAGCCGCCAGCGCAAGGCCCACAAACGGCGGCGCCCCCGCTGCCTGTGGCAGCGGGGGCGCGTTCGGGAAAGCCTCGCGGCTAGCGCTTGCGACCGCCTCCCGCCGGCTTGCGCCGCGGGGCCGTGGCGCGCCGGCGCGGGGCTCCCGACGAGGTAGTTCCCTTCTCCGCGGGCTCAGCGGGCGCGTCTGCCTTGGCGTCGGGCTCGGCCTTGGCAGCGGGCTCGGCCTTGGCGTCGGGCTCGGCCTCTGCCTTAGCGTCGGATTCGGCCTTGGCAGCGGGCTCGGCTTCTACCTTGGCGTCGGGTTCGGCCTTGGCAGCGGGCTCGGCTTCTGCCTTGGCGTCAGGCTCGGCATCGGCGGCAGGCTGGGACTCCATCAGCCCTTCCAGGCTGCTGAACGCCAGCCTCTGGGCCTCGGCCTGGCTGCCGATCCACTCCTCGGCCTCGGCGCGGGCCTGGGCCTCGATGATCGGCGCCTGGTCGATGGCCCGTTCGAAGAGGTCGCGAACCCGCACCAGACGCTCCCGGGAGTGCTCGGAGAGCTCGCCGCTGGCCGCCAGCACGTGCTCGATATGCTCGAGGTGGGTGGCGATCTGCTCCGCCGTCTGCCCCTCAAGCAGCTGGGGCAGCGCCTCGACGGCCCCCTCACGATCCAGCTTGAGGATAAAGAACTGTTCGCGCATCAAGCACTTGAAGTCGGCCAACGAGAGCTGCGGCTCCAGCTCCGCGTGGGTGGCACGCAGGCGCTTGAAGTTGCGCTCGTCGGTGGAGGTCGCCCCGCCCAGCACATAGATCAGGGCGCGGATCACCGCCTCATGACTGCCACCCTCGGCGATACGTTCGGCGAGCTCCGCCTGGCGGCGGGCGATGAAGCGGCGATGCTCCGGCTCGGCCCCGGGGCGGCGGCGATGCACATGGGCATCACCGCCCAGGCCCACCAGGGACTGCAGCAGCGGCTGGCCATAGAGATCCAGAAATAGCCGTTCGGTGGCGCCGTCGCGAAGGTCGCGCCAGGCGTTCAGGGTGCCGGTGATCTGGCTCGAGGCCACCGACTCCAGCACCCGGAAGAGGTTGTCCTCGTCAAGCGCGTGGCGGTCCCGGCGAATCCCGTCGGCCAGCACCGAAATGGGCGCCATCAGCGGGTTGCGGTCGGAGAAGAGCCGGTAGCCCAGGCGATTGGGGTGCATGCGGCGCATCCAGCGAGCCGACTCCGGGGTCGCCATGGCACGCAACCAGGGCTGCAGGAAGAGCCGATAGAGGCCCAGGTTGATCTCCGAGATCCGCGCCACCGTGGCAAAGCGCCTGTCGTCCTCGGGGCTGTGCTGCACCACCCGGTCGAGCTCCTCGATGCTGCGCGACTGGAACTCCAGCAGGTAGTCACGCTCGATCAGCTCCGCATCGTCGCGCTGGGCCGCCTCGGAGACGGTGGTCTCGTAGAGGCCCGGGGGCAGCACGTCGATATAGTCCATGTTGGCGGTGAACTCGGTGTGCTCCTTGCGCGAGACGTCACCCGAGACGAAGATCCCCAGATGGCCGGTGCTGTCATGGACGCAGTAGACGATGGTCTGCTCGTTGGCGATCACGTCCTGGGTGCCCTCGTAGAGGTCGCGCACCCAGCCCAGCGCCTGGGGCGGCGGCGTGATGTCGTCACCCCAGGAGCAGAACACCACCACCGGCGAGCGCACATTGCGCAGGTCGATGCGGCGACCGTCGGAGGTCACCATCTGGGCGGTGGAGAGGCGGTTGCCCACGAAGAGGTTATCGACGATGTACTGGATCTCCTCGCCGCCCAGCACCACGTGGCCGCCCCACCAGCGTTCGAACTCCAGGTAGCGCTCCGCCTCGGTATCGACGTTGGCATAGAGGCGATACTGCTTCGTCCAGTAGGTATTGGCCGGGTTGAGGTTCTCGAAGTTCTGCACCAGCCAGGCACCGTCGAACTGCCCCGCCCCCAGGTCGCTGAACAGGGAGGTCATCCAGCTGCCGCCGGTCATGCCGCCGGTATAGCGCATCGGCGCCTGGCCGCGCACGCCGGCCCAGTAGGAGAGCGGTGAGCCGGCGATCAGGATCGGGCCGAAGAGGTCGGGCTCCAGGGACGCCGCCATCATGATCTGCCAGCCGGCCTGGCAGTTGCCCACCACCATGGGCTTCTCGGCATCGCTCTGGGCATGGCGCTCGTTGACGTGGCGCAGGAAGGCGACCTCCGCCTCCACCACGTCCTCGACGGTCTGGCCGGGCTCGGGATAGGGCAGGAAGCCGATGAAATAGCAGGGATGGCCAGCGCGCAGCGCCACGCCGATCTCGCTATCGGGCTTGAAGCCACCGATCCCCGGGCCGTGGCCGGCGCGGGGGTCGACCACCACGAAGGGGCGCATCTGGAGATCGGTGGGATAGCCCTTCGGGGGCAGGATCCGCAGCAGCTCATAGTTGACCGGGCGAGACAGCTCACGGCCGTCCATCAGCACTTCGGCCTCGAAGCCCAGCACGCTGGGCTTGGTCTTCTCGATATGTTCCAGGTACTGGTTGCCGCGAACGCGCATCACGTCCAGATAGAGCACGCTGCGCTCGAAGGCATCCAGCCAGTAGCGGCCGGCGGCGCGGCCGAACCCGAAGGGGTCCAGCAGGGACAGCGCAGCGGCCGGGGGAGTCGGCATGGGAAGGTTCATTGCGAGCTCCTGGCATTGCGGTCAGGGAAAGAGGGGGCATTGCCGCATCGTCACGGCGACATTTGCTGCATTGCAATATAACGCAGATTAGACGATGCAGCGAGTGAAAAATACGTGACACCCTCACTCATAAGGGCGCCAGCGGCACCAGCATGGCGCTGGCACGCTCGGCCCCGAACAGCTCCGTCAGGCCCCGGCGGGCGCGCCGTTGCGCCTCCTCTGCATTGCGCCCCCAGGCCAGCAGGCGCGCCTCGCCGTGATCCACGCCGGCCCGATCCAGCCGCAGGCCGGGGCCGCCCGCGAGCCCCGCTTCCGGCGGCGGAAAACAGCGCCACAGCAGGGCGTGGCCGCGGGGCACCAGGCTGGCCTGGCGGTCGCGCAGACGATCCCCCGACGCCAGGCGCAGCTGGGTCACCGCCAGGTCCAGGCCGGTGAGGACCTCGTCCAGCCCCTCCCAGCCGGTCAGCCCGGGACGCATGTCGCTGAATCCCAGGCGATTGCCCTGCAGGCTGAAGCCGAGGGTCACCAGTCCGACCAGCTCGAGCCCGGCGAGCCCCTGGCGCGCCAGCTGCCCCAGATAGGCGCGCTGCTCCGGCGTCAGCCAGAGGGCGGGCGCCCGCATCAGCGCCGGCGAAATGGGCTCGCGAACGGCGAGCCAGCGCACCCGCCCCAGGCGGTCGCATAGCACCGCCAGCTCCACGCGCCGTCCAGGCGCCTCCGGGTCGGCCAGGGGCACCCCGGCCTCGCGCAGCAGCGTACGGATGGCGCCGCCATCCTGCATCGCCTCGACCAGCGCCACCCGCGGCCCCAGGAAGGCGAGGCCGGCCCGGCGGCAGGCCTGCGCCAGGGCCAGCTGGCGCTCGGGGGAAGCCTCGCCGGGGTGCAGCAGCGTACAGCCCGCCTCCAGCGCGCGAGCGACCAGCGCCTCGGGGGGCTCCTCGTCGACGGGGGCGCTCAGGCAGGCCAGCCCCAGCTCGGCCGCCGCCTGGCGAACCCGGAGCCCGCCCGGCCCGGTGGCGGCCAGGGCGATACGCATGGCAGAGCCGGGAGAGAGGGTAGGCATCGGCGGTGTCATGGTGAATCAGATCTCCTCGGGGCCTGGGGTGGATAGCGTCAGCCGGGATGGCCTCCCCGAGCCCGGCAGTGCTAGCATGACTATCGAATTGACAGGAGGCCGGCGGTACCCTCCGGCAAGCGCCCATGACCACTCCCAAGCTGCTCAACAAGCTGACCTTTCGTCAGCTGCAGGTCTTCCAGGCGGTTCACGACCAGCACTCCTACTCGCGCGCGGCCGAGCAGCTGGGGCTGACCCAGCCCGCGGTCAGCGCCCAGATCCGCCAGCTGGAACAGGCGCTGGGGCAGCCGCTCTTCAAGTATGCCGGCAAGACCCTGCACGTGCTGCCGGCGGCCGACGCCCTGGCGGCCTCGGTACGCGCCATCTTCGGCCAGGTGTCGCGGCTGCAGATGGCGCTCTCCGACATGTCGGGTACCATTCGCGGCGAGCTCAACCTGGCAGCGGTCTCCACCGCCCAGTACGTGGTGCCCTTCCTGCTCGCCCGCTTCCGCGCCCACTACCCCAACGTCCAGGTGCGCCTCAAGGTATGCAACCGCAGCCAGGCCCTGGAGCGCCTCGCCGAGCGGCGCGACGACCTGGTCATCATGGCACGGGTGCCCGAGGACCGGGAGCTGGTCTTCATGCCGATCTTGGACAACGAGATGGTGCCCCTGGTGTGGCCCGGCCACCCCCTGCTCCAGGCTGCGGCCCCCACCCTCGAGGACTTCGCCCGCCACTACGTGCTGATGCGCGAGCCGGGCTCCGGGGTGCGCAGCGCCTTCGAGGAGCTGGCCGCCGAACAGGACGTCGGCCTCCCCCACCGCATCGAACTCGGCACCAACGAAGCGGTCAAGCAGGGGGTGATGGCCCAGCTCGGCGTCGCCGTGCTGCCGCGTCTCGCCGTGCGCCTGGAGCTCGAGGCGGGGCTGCTCGAGGAGCTCGCCCTCCCCGGCTTCCCGCTGCGCCACTCCTGGTGCACCGTCTATCCTCGGGAGCGCTTCCCGACGCCGGTCACCGAGCTCTTCCTGCGCTTCGTGCGCGAGCACCTGGCGGAATTTCACGCTCACTTCCAGGCCCCGCCCCGCCCGCTGCCCAACCACGGCGTCGAGTGCCTGCCCCTGACCACCTGAGCCAGGTCATGGCGGCACCACTCCGCGCCCGCTAACGATGCCGATGCCCTGCGACTATGGTAGATTGATGGCCCTCTACCCAGTAACCATCAGCCCAGCCGAGGCGGCCGGCGCCCTCCCGCGGAGCGCACCTGCACCACCCGGCCGGGCCGAGCGAAGGGGCTCACCTTCATGAGCGACAAGACCTCCAGTCACGTTCCCAGCGGCGAGAAGTTCCGCACCGAGCACGGCTTCGCCGCCATCAAGGACGGCATCAAGCAGCGCCCCCAGCAGGACGAGGGCGGCGGCGTCAGCGGTCGCAAGCCCAAGTGGCTGCGCGCCCAGATCCCCGGCGGCGAGCGCTTCGAGGCGGTCAAGCGCAACGTCAGCGAGCACCGCCTGAGCACCGTCTGCGCCGAGTCCCACTGCCCCAACATGGGGGAGTGCTGGAGCAACGGCACCGCCACCATCATGCTGATGGGCTCGGTCTGCACCCGCGCCTGCCGCTTCTGCGCCGTGGACACCGGCAACCCGGGCGGCTGGCTGGACGCCGAGGAGCCGGCCAATACCGCCCAGTCGGTGGAACTGATGGGGCTGCGCTACGTGGTGCTGACCTCGGTGGACCGCGACGACCTGGAGGACGGCGGCGCCGCCCACTATGCGGCCTGCATCCGCGCCATCAAGGAGAACACCCCCGCGGTGGTGGTCGAGGCGCTGACCCCCGACTTCGATGGCGAGCAAAGCGCCATCGAGGCGGTGGTGGACTCAGGCCTCGAGGTGTTCGCCCAGAACGTCGAGACCGTGGAGCGCCTGACCCGGCGGGTGCGCGACCCCCGTGCCGGCTACCGCAAGACCCTGGACGTGCTGGCCCACGCCAAGCGCCACAACCCCGAGGTGCTCACCAAGACCAGCCTGATGCTGGGCCTGGGCGAGACCGACGAGGAGATACTGGCCACCTTCGACGACCTGCGCGAGATCGGCGTGGACATCGTCACCCTGGGCCAGTACCTGCGCCCCACCCGCAATCACCTGCCGGTGGAGCGCTGGGTCTCGCCGGCGGAGTTCGAGCGCCTGCGCCAGATCGGCCTGGAGAAGGGCTTCATGGAGGTGGCCGCCGGCCCCCTGGTGCGCTCCAGCTACCGGGCCGACCGGGTCTTCGAGAAGAACAACCTGGGCCTGGCCGCCCCGGCGGAGGTACCCGGGCAGGCACCCGACCCCAACCGCATCGACGCGGTCAACGTGGGATAACAGGTACAAGGGGCGAGGAAGCGAGGACACCCTAGCCCCTCGTTCCTCGCGCCTCCTTCTTGACTATTTCGCGCCCCAACTCCCGTGCCAGGCACTCCGCCAGGCGCTCCCCCACCTCCGCCACATCCGGGCAGTCCTCCACCAGATCCGCCAGGCGCGTCATCGCCATGCCCGCATAGCCGCAGGGGTTGATGCGCGCAAAGGGGGAAAGGTCGCCGTCGACGTTGAGCGCCACGCCGTGGAAGCTGCCGCCGCGGCGAATCCGCAGCCCCAGGGAGGCGATCTTGGCCTCCCCGGCCTCGGTCTGGACATAGACCCCCGGCGCATCCGGGCGCGCCCGAGCGTCGACGCCCCGCTCGGCGAGCAGGGCGATCACCGCATTCTCCAGGGCGCTGACCAGCTCCCGCACGCCCAGCCGCGACCGCCGCACGTCGATCAGCGGATAGAGCACCAGCTGGCCCGGGCCATGGTAGGTGACCTGGCCGCCGCGGTCGGTCTGCACCACCGGAATATCACCCGGCATCAGCAGATGCTCGGGCTTGCCGGCCTTCCCCTGAGTAAAGACGGGGTCGTGCTCCACCAGCCAGAACTGATCCGGCGTGGTGTCGTCGCGCTCGTCGGTGAGGTCGCGCATGGCCTGCCAGACGGGCGCGTAGGGCCTCCGGCCCAGGCGATGGAGCTCGATGGGCGGCAGCGCCGAGACCTGGGTCATCACACCACCATATGCACGCGGCCGGTGGCCTTGAGCTCGACGAAGAGCGCCTGGAGCTGGGCCTCACCGGTGGCGCGGATGGTCAGGCGCACCGACTGGAAACGACCGTTGCGGCTGTCGACCACCTGCATCTGGGCGGCGTCGAAGTCCGGCGCATGCCGGGTGACCACCTGGCAGACCACCGCCGGAAAGTCCTCCGCCGCGTCGCCTACCACCTTGATGGGGTAGTCGCAGGGAAAGGTGATTCTGGGCGGCCTGCCGGAGGCCGGACGGCTCGGCTGACGCAGGTCGCGAAGAGACTTGTCGCTCATCTCGGGGCTCATGATTCATGGGGTTTGCCGCCATTTTACGCAACCTGGGGCGGCGACACCAACGGCAAGCGCCGAGCACCCTGCGCCCGGCGCTTGCCAGCGGCTCAGCCGAACCAGCCGCCGACGAGATTGGCAAAGAAGCGGCGCACCTGGTCGAACAGCTTCTTGACGAAGCCGCCCTCCTCCACCGACTCCAGCGCCACCAGCGGCTGCTCGCCCACCACCTCATCGCCGAGGCGCACCTCGAGGGTACCGATCCGCTGGCCCGCCGCGATGGGGGCGGCCAGGTCGGCCTGGATATCGAGCCGAGCGCTCAGCTCCTCGTTGCGGGCCCGGGGCACGGTCATCACCACGTCGCGATCGACCCCCGCCTGCAGCGTGTTCTCCTCTCCGCCCCAGACCCGCGGCGTATTGAGCACGCTGCCGGCGTCATAGAGCTTTAGGGTCTCGAAGTAGCGGAAACCGTAGCTGAGCAGCTTCTGAGTCTCCTGGGCCCGCGCCTCCTCGGAGCTGGTGCCCATCACCACCGAGATCAGCCGCATGCCGTCGCGCTTGGCAGAGGCCACCAGGCCGTAACCGGCCTCGGTGGTCCAGCCGGTCTTCAGGCCGTCGACGCTGGGGTCGCGCCACAGCAGGCGGTTGCGGTTGGGCTGGCGAATGTCGTTGTAGGTGAAGTACTTCTCGGCATAGACCGCATAGTGCTCGGGATAGTCGTTGATGATGTACTGAGAGAGCAGCGCCATGTCGCGGGCCGATGAGTACTGCTCGGGGTGCGGCAGGCCGGTGGCGTTCTTGAAGTTGGTATTGTGCAGGCCCAGGCGGGTCGCGTGCTGGTTCATCAGGTCGGCGAAGGGGGCCTCGCCGCCGGCCAGGTGCTCGGCCACCGCCACGCTGGCGTCGTTGCCCGAGGAGATGATGATCCCGTAGAGCAGATCGCGGATGGAGACCTGGGTATCCACCTCGATGAACATCTTGGAGCCGCCGGTGCGCCAGGCGTTCTCGCTGACCCGCACCATGTCACTCATGCTGATGTTGCCGCGGTCCAGCTCGCGCTCGACCAGATAGGCGGTCATCAGCTTGGTCAGGCTGGCCGGCGGCAGCCGCTCGTCGGCGTTGTGCTCCACCAGCACCCGGCCGCTGTCGGCGTCCATCAGGATCCAGGAGTTGGCCGCCAGCCGGGGCGGTGACGGGATCATGGTCTGGGGCTGAGGCTGAGGCACCGGCACGCTCTGGGCCGAAGCCAGGCTCGAGACCATCAGCAGGCAGGCCAGCAGCAGCGGCACCAGCCGCAGGCGTTGAAATGAAAACAGCTCTCTCATGGGGACGAATCTCACCAAACGATCATCGGGGAAGGGGACGGCGCTCAGTCGGCGCCGTTGACGATAAAGCTCTGCTCGAAGCCGGCCCGGCGCAGCTCGCCTCGCAGCGGCTCCACCTGATCGGCGCTGGCCAGGGGCCCCACCTGGACGCGGTGGGTGCCGGCCGATGCGGCCACCCGTACCGGCCGGGAGAGCTCCGCCTCCAGGCGCGACTGCAGCGCCCGGGCGCTCTCGGCGGAGCCCAGGGCGGCGATCTGCAGGTAGATGGGGCGGCCATCCGCGGGGCTGCCGTCAGCGGGGCTGGCGGCGGCAGGGCTGGCCGGCGGCAGCCGCTCGTCGGCGTTGTGCTCCACCAGCACCCGGCCGCTGTCG
>WPCG01126847.1_pt1 | contig 14096 bp, 10 predicted proteins | sample 5403311 | NCBI WGS metagenome assembly WPCG01 (sample SAMN12869467, study PRJNA574797) | sludge metagenome | isolation source: wastewater treatment of Control | place: China:Beijing | collected 2019-05-17 | reverse complement strand
GGTCGCCACCGCCGAGCGGCGGCGCCAGGTGCTCGACTGGCTGGCGGCCCCTGTCCCCGCTAGCCGCGAGTTTCGGCTCAGAGCCCCCTTCGCCGGCGAGCTCTCCCAAGAGGGCTACCTGGAGCGGTTCACGGCGGTACAGCGCTATATCCGCGCCGGCGACTGCTACCAGATCAACCTCGCCCAGCGCTTCAGCGCCCCCTATGCCGGCGATCTCTGGGACGCCTACCGGCACCTGCGAAGCGCCACGCCTACCCCCTATGCCGGCTATATGGCCTGGCCCAGCGCCCACGGCGAGCAGGCGCTCCTCTCGCTCTCGCCGGAGCGTTTTCTCGAGTGTCGCGACGGCCAGGTGGAGACGCGCCCCATCAAGGGCACCCGCCCCCGAGGGGCCTCCCCCGTCGAGGACCAGGCCCTGGCCGACGCGCTGGCGGCCAGCCTCAAGGACCGCGCCGAAAACGTGATGATCGTCGACCTGCTGCGCAACGACCTGGGGCGCGTCTGCCGCCCGGGCAGTGTCCGGGTGCCCAAGCTCTGCGGCCTGGAGCACTATGCCAACGTGCATCACCTGGTCAGCGTGGTCACCGGTGAGCTGGCCCCGGGGCGCACGCCCCTGGAGCTGCTCGCCGCCGCCTTTCCCGGCGGCTCCATCACCGGCGCCCCCAAGGTGCGTGCCATGCAGATCATCGAGGAGCTGGAGCCGAGCCGGCGCAGCGCCTACTGCGGCAGCCTCGGCTATGTGGATGTGCGCGGCCGCATGGATACCTCCATCGCCATCCGCACCGCAGTGGCCGATGCCGGCCGGCTTCACCTCTGGGGCGGCGGTGGCCTGGTGGCCGATTCCGAGGGCAAGGCGGAGTATCAGGAGACCCTGGACAAGATCGGCCACCTGATGGCGGCGCTGGCCGACGCCTCGCGCGAGGCGTGCGGGGAAGAAGAAGAGCAAATAAAGGAATAAGAAAGCTCGCCCTTGCTTCCCGAGGGCCTATAAACCCAAGAAATCGGTATTGGGGGGCCGCCGCCGGCCCTTGGTAGGGTAGCGGGCAGCGACTTCATGATGGAGGCCCCATGCCGAGCTTCGACCCCAACCGTTTCGTGCTGGAGCACGACCAGGACACCCCCAAGGAGATCCTGCGCGCCGCCTATCAGGCCTTCGGCGAGCTGACCCTCTCCTTCTCCGGCGCCGAGGACGTGGTGCTGATCGACCTGGCGCTCAAGGTGGCGCCAAAGGAGGCCGTCCACGTCTTCGCCCTGGATACCGGCCGCCTGCATCCGGAGACCTACGCCTTTATCGAGCGGGTGCGCGAACACTACGGCATCGCCATCGACGTGCGCTTTCCCGACCCCGAGGCGGTACAGGCTCTGGTCCAGGCAAAGGGCCTGTTCAGCTTCTTCCAGGATGGCCACCAGGAGTGCTGCGGCATTCGCAAGGTAGCGCCGCTGCGTGCCCGTCTCCAGGGCCTGCCGATATGGGTCACCGGCCAGCGCCGGGACCAGAGTCCCGGCACCCGCTCCAGTCTGCAGATCGCCGAGCGTGATCTCGCCTTCGGCAGCGAAGAGAGCCCCCTCTACAAGCTCAATCCGCTGACCCACTGGTCGAGCGAGGAGGTGTGGAGCTACATCCGCATGTTCGACGTCCCCTACAACCCGCTGCATGAACGCGGCTTCGTCAGCATCGGCTGCGAACCCTGCACCCGCCCCACCCTGCCCGGCCAGCACGAGCGCGAGGGACGCTGGTGGTGGGAGGAGCAGGCCGGCAAAGAGTGCGGCCTGCACGCCACCAACCTGCCTGCCTCTGCCGCGCGCTGACCGGAGAGGCAGCACGACGAAGGGCGCCCCTTGGGGCGCCCTTCGTCGCTTCAGGCCCCGTCACCCTTTCCGGGTGACCGGAGCCAGCCTACAGAGGCTAGCGCACCGGCAGCTCGATCGTTTCGAACAGCGGCGCCTCGTGGCGGGGCCCCGCCGCCAGGGCGGCATCCACCAGCTCCCGCTCCAGGTGCGGCGCAAAGCCCTTGAGGAAGTCGTACATATAGCCGCGCATGAAGGTGCCGCGACGAATCCCGATCTTGGTGGTGGAGCTCTCGAAGAGGTGCCCGGCGTCCAGTGCCACCAGGTCGGTATCCTGCTCCGGGTCCACCGCCATATGAGCGACGATGCCCACCCCCATGCCCAGGCGCACATAGGTCTTGATAACATCGGCGTCCGAGGCGGTCAGCACCACGTTGGGCTCGAGCCCCCGGGCCCGGAAGGCCTCGTCGAGCTGGGAGCGGCCGGTGAAGCCGAACACATAGGTGACCAGCGGGTGGCGCGCCAGGGCCTCCAGGGTCAACGTCGGCTCGTCGGCCAGGGGGTGCCCCTGGGGCACCAGGATGCAGCGGTTCCAGCGGTAGCAGGGCAGCAGCACCAGGTCGTTGAAGAGCTCCAGGGACTCGGTGGCGATGGCAAAGTCCGCCTGGCCGTCGCTGACCATCTGGGCAATCTGCTTGGGGGTGCCCTGCTGCATATGCAGGGCCACATCCGGGTAGCGGCGGGTAAAGTCACGAATCACCGGCGGCAGCGCATAGCGCGCCTGGGTGTGGGTGGTGGCGATGGCGAGGCTGCCGCGGCGCTCGTCGCTGAACTCCTGGGCCACTTCCTTGATGTTCTCGGTCAGGCGCAGCACCTCGCCGGCGAGCTCGACGATGGCCTGACCGGCCGGCGTGACCCGGGTCAGGTGCTTGCCGCTGCGGGCAAAGATCTCCACGCCGAGCTCATCCTCCAGCAGACGGATCTGCTTGGAGATTCCCGGCTGGGAGGTGTAGAGGCTCTGGGCGGTGGCCGAGACATTGAGGTTGTGGCGGGTCACTTCCCAGATATAGCGCAGCTGCTGCAGCTTCATGGCGGCAAACTCCCTGGCAGCCGCCCCGTGACGGGCGCCGGCAATGCCAAACAGAAATAAGAAACAGGTTACTAATCTCTTTATAGTATATACAAGAGAGGGGCGGATCGGCCAGTGCCCCCAAGGCGCCATTTGCCAGCGCCGCGGCCGACCGCTAACATCGTCCGGCCAGGCGTGCCTGAGGCACGCCATGAATACGCTCGATGCAGCGCAACGAAACTGGAGAACCCCATGGCCAACAACGTCGATGTCACCAATGCCAACTTCGAGCAGGAAGTCCTCAAGGCCGACACCCCGGTTCTGCTCAAGTTCTGGGCGCCCTGGTGCGGTCCCTGCAAGGTGATGGCGCCGGTGGTCGACGAGGTCGCCGAAGAGCGCAACGGCAACCTCAAGGTCGTCAGCATCAAAGTGGACGATGCCCCGGAGATCGCCGCCGAACAGGGCGTGCGCGGTGTGCCCACCGTCATGCTGTTCAAGTCCGGCACCAAGGTCGCCTCCCTGGTGGGCGCCCAGTCCAAGTCCCAGCTGACGCAGTTCATCGACCAGAACGCCTGATCGCGGCGCTCACTCCTGCGAAACGCCCCGGCCAATAGCCGGGGCGTTGTCGTTTACAGGGCGTCGATTCGACACCGCTCACTCCTGAGGCGGCTCCTCGCGCCGCGCCTTCTCCTCGGCCACCCGCTCCGCCAGAGGCCGCTCCGGCAGGCGGCTCTGCCCGGCGTTGCCCGGCCCCAGCAGGTGGGCGATCCAGCGGGTCTGGGGGTGGCTGTCCAGGGCAATCTTGAGCGTCATGGTCAGCACCACCGACAGCAGCAGGCCGGCGGTGCCGAAGATCCAGCCCCACACCACCAGCGACAGGAAGGCCACCAGGGTGGAAAGCCCCAGGGCACGCCCCATCAGCCGCGGCTCGATGATATTGCCCAGCAGGAAATTGATGCCCAGGTAGATCCCCGCCAGCAGCAGGGCATCGAGCATGCCCCCCTCCGGCGAGACCAGCAGTAGCAGCACCGGGGGAATCGCCGCGATGGCCGAGCCGATGTTGGGAATGAAGTTGAGCGCGAAGGCCAGCACCGCCCACAGCAGGGGAAAATCGACGCCCACCAGCCGGCAGGCGATCCAGACCAGTGCCCCGGTGACCAGGCTGATCAGGGTCTTCACCGCCAGGTAGCGCTTGAGGGTCGCGCTGAACTCGCTGAAACGCTGAAGGCTCGGCGCCGGATTGGCCAGGGCCCGAGAGACCTTGTCTCGGACATGCAGCGTCTCGAAGAGCATGAAGACCACCAGCAGGCCGACCATCACGCTCTGCACCAGCAGGTTGCCTAGCTCCCCCAACAGCGTGGGCACCATGCCCCCCAGCTGCTCCACGTCGAGCAGGTCGGCCATGCGGTCGGGGTCGATGGCCAGTCCGGTGCCGGCCAGGCCGTCCAGCAGGCTCAGATAGTACTCCTGCAGCTTCTCCTGAATGCCCGGCATCGCCTCGGCAAAGGTGCCGAAGCTGTTGACCAGCAGCAGCCCCACCAGCGAGAAGAGCCCGCCGATGACCACCAGGGTCAGCCACACCGCCAGCCGAAGGCTCAGGCCCCTGCGGTTGAGCCAGCGCACGGGAGCGCTGCACACCACGGCGATGAAGACCGTCAGCAGCAGCGGCACCAGCAGGCTGGAGCCGGCCTTCATGCCGGCCACGATCACCATCAGGGCCGCCAGCCCCAGCAGCAGCTCCAGCGGCATGACGCCCCCGGAGCGCTTATCGTGGTCTTGCATCGTATCGCCCCGCTTTCCCCGGCCGGCCCCCATCATGCCTGCGTGCCGCGCCGGCAACAATGCCGGCCCCGGCGTCACGGCGGAACCTTTGCCCGCCCGCTCCCTCGAATCGAAGTGGCATGCCGTCACGCCATCAACGCAAGGAGGCCAGAATGTTCCCCCGCCCGACCGCCCGGCTGCTGCTGGGCTGCCTGCTGATTGCCACTCCACTGCTGGGCACCCCGGCCATCGCGGCCGACACATCGCGCCAGCTCAGCGTCCAGGCCGAGGCCACGCTTTCGGTGGTCCCGGATCGCGCCACCCTGAGCGCACGGCTTTGGGAACGAACGCCAGCGGTTCCCAGAGAGGACGAGCACAGCGGCGACCCGGAGGCGCTGCGCGAAGCGCGGGAGCGCCTGGAAACCCGCGCCGGGGAGCTGATCCGCGCCCTGGAGGCCGCCGGGTTCGAGCGCGACGCCATCAGCGCCGGCTCCCTGACCGTGCAGCCCGAGCACCTCGCCGGCAGCCGCCGCGAGGACGGCGAGCGCGAGCCCCTGGTACGCACCCGGCTCGACCGCCCGCTGCGGATTCAGCTCGACGACCTGGAGCGGCTGCCGGGACTGCTCGACGCCCTCACCGAGGCCGGGGTGAACGCCCTGGACGGGGTCAGCTACGACCTCGCCGACCGCGACGCCACCACCGACGAGGCCATGGTCAAGGCACTGGAGAGGGCTCGCCACAAGGCCACGCTGATGGCCGAGACCCTGGGCGTCACCCTAGGGCCGGTCACCAGCGTCAGCGAGACCCGCTCGCCGGCCTTCCAGCCGCGCATGATGGCCATGAGCGCCGACGCCCGCGAGAGCGCCGTCCAGGCCGAGTACCGCCCCGGCACGATCGACATCGAGGCCGGGGTCAGCGTGAACTGGGAGATCGAACCATAAGCTCCCGGCGCAGCCGGGTCAGACGTTGATGGTCTCGACGCCGCCCATGTAGGGGCGCAGCGCCTCGGGCACGGTGATCGAGCCGTCGGCGTTCTGGTAGTTCTCCAGCACCGCCACCAGGCAGCGCCCCACCGCCAGACCGGAGCCGTTCAGGGTATGCAGCAGCTGCGGCTTCTTCTGATCGGGATGACGGAAGCGCGCCTGCATGCGACGGGCCTGGAACTCCTCGCAGTTGGAGATCGAGGAGATCTCCCGATAGGCGTCCTGGCTGGGGATCCACACCTCCAGGTCATAGGTCTTGGCGGCGCCGAAGCCCATGTCGCCGGTGCACAGCGTCACCACCCGGTAGGGCAGCGCCAGGGCCTGCAGGATCGCCTCGGCGTGGCCGCGCATCTCCTCCAGGGCCGCGTAGCTCTGCTCCGGCGCCACCAGCTGCACCATCTCCACCTTGTCGAACTGATGCTGGCGGATCATGCCGCGGGTATCGCGGCCGTGGGAGCCCGCCTCGCTGCGGAAACAGGGCGTATGGGCGGTCAGCTTCAGCGGCAGCGCCCTATGCTCCAGGATCTCGTCCCGGGCGAAGTTGGTCAGCGGCACCTCGGAGGTAGGGATCAGGTGGTAGCCGCGCTCGTCGTCGAGGCGGAACAGATCCTCGCCGAACTTGGGCAGCTGGCCGGTGCCGCGCAGGGAGGCCTCGTTGACCATATAGGGCACGTAGCACTCCTCGTAGCCGTGCTCCAGGGTCTGCTTGTCAAGCATGAACTGGGCCAGGGCCCGGTGCAGCCGCGCAATGGGGCCGCGCATCACCGCGAAGCGCGCACCGGTCAGCTTGGCCGCCAGGTCGAAGTCCAGCTTGCCCTGCAGGGCGCCGAGGTCGACATGGTCGCGCACTTCGAAATCGAAGGTCCGGGGCGTGCCCCAGCGGAGCAGCTCGACGTTGTCGCTCTCGTCCTTGCCCTCCGGCACGCTCTCGTGGGGCAGGTTGGGAATGCCGCTGACCAGGTCATCCCACTCGGCCTGCACCTCGGCCAGGCGCGCCTTGGCCGCGTCGAGCCGGTCGCCCAGGTCCGAAACCTCGTCGAGCAGCGGCTGGATATCCTCGCCGGCGGCCTTGGCCTTGCCGATGGACTTGGAACGGGTGTTGCGCTCGTTCTGCAGGGACTCGGTCTCGGCCTGCAGCTCGCGACGCCGGGACTCCAGCGCCCCGAGGCGCTCGGTATCGAGGGCATAGCCCCGCTTGGCCACTCGTTGGGCGACCACATCGAGGTCGCTGCGCAGCAGTTTGGGATCGAGCATGGAATCCGGTCCGTTGCAGTAGTGGCGTCATGGAGACGATAGGGGAAAACAGGCCGTCCATTGTAGGCAAAAGGCCGCAGGGGCGCCATGGAGGCCCCCGGCGGGATGCGCCCTACCGCCCTCTCGCGGTAAAGTAGGGGCACTTACGCTTCCCTTGAAGATGCCCATGATCGCTCGACTGGACACCACCGACGCCGGCACCGCCCCCGGGCTTGCCGCCCCCTACCTGCGCTTTCTCGAGGCCCTGAAGGCCGCCGGCTTCGAGGGCGAGATCGCCCCGGACTACGCCGATCGCACGGTACTGGCCACCGATAACTCCATCTACCAGCGCCTGCCCCAGGCTGCGCTCTACCCCCGTCACGGCGAGGACTTGGCGCGCATCGCCCACCTGGCCGGCCAGGTGGAGCACCGCCAGGTGGCGCTCACCCCTCGGGGCGGCGGCACCGGCACCAACGGCCAGTCCCTCACCGACGGCCTGGTGGTGGACGTCTCCCGCCATATGAACCGGATCCTCGATATCGACGTCGAGGCCCGCCGGGTGCGGGTCCAGGCCGGGGTGGTCAAGGACCAGCTCAACGCCGCGCTCAAGCCCCACGGGCTCTTCTTCGCCCCGGAGCTCTCCACCTCCAACCGCGCCACCATCGGCGGCATGATCTCCACCGACGCCAGCGGCCAGGGCAGCTGCGAGTACGGCAAGACCCGTAACCACGTGCTGGAGCTCGAGGTGCTGCTGCTGGGCGGCGAGCGCCTGACCAGCCGCCCTATGGATGACGCCGAGCTCGAGGCCCTCTGCGAGCGCCAGGACGCCACCGGCCGCGCCTTTCGCACCGCCCGGGAGATCATCGACACCCAGGGTGAGCTGATCGCCGAGAAGTTCCCGCCCCTCAACCGCTGCCTGACCGGCTACGACCTGGCGCATCTGAGAGACGACCAGGGCAGGCTCGACATGAACAGCCTGCTCTGCGGCTCGGAGGGCTCCCTGGGCTTTCTCGACGAGGCGGTGCTCAATGTGCTGCCGATCCCCAAGCACGCCACCCTGGTCAATGTGCGCTACGCGGGCTTCATGGATGCTCTGCGCGACGCCAAGGCGCTGATGGCAAGCTCCGCCAAGCCCACCTCCATCGAGACGGTGGACGACAAGGTGCTGATGCTGGCCATGGAGGACTTCGTCTGGGACAGCGTGGCGGCGTTCTTCCCCGCCGGCGACACCCCGGTACGCGGCATCAACCTGGTGGAGTTCAACGACGACGACCCCGAGCGCCTGGCCGAGCGGGTCGCCGCCTTCTGCCGCCATCTGGAGAGCGATGCTAGCGTTCAGCGCCTGGGCTTCACCCTGGCCGAGGGCCGCGCTGCCATCCAGCGCGTCTACGCCATGCGCAAGCGCGCCGTGGGCCTGCTGGGCAATGCCAAGGGCGAGAAGCGCCCCATCCCCTTCGTGGAGGACACCGCGGTGCCGCCGGAGCACCTGGCCGACTTCATTGCCGAGTTCCGCGCCGCCCTGGACGCTCGAGGCCTGGACTACGGCATGTTCGGCCACGTGGATGCCGGGGTGCTCCATGTGCGCCCGGCCATCGACATGAAGGACCCGGAACAGGAGCGGCTGATCCGCGAGGTCTCCGACGAGGTCGCCGAACTGACGCAGAAGTACGGCGGCCTGCTGTGGGGCGAGCACGGCAAGGGAGTGCGCTCGGAGTATGCGCCGAGCTTCTTCGGCGAGCTCTACCCCAGCCTGCAGCGAGTCAAGGCGGCCTTCGACCCCCATAATCAGCTCAACCCCGGCAAGATCGCCACGCCGCTCTCCTCATCCACCCCACCCGATGCCGTGGGGAGCCCGCCCGAAACTGCGGGAAAGGCGTCAGCCACCACCCAGGCGGAGACAGTGAAGCTGGTCGACCCGGGCCTGCTGACCATCGACGGCGTGCCCACCCGGGGCCAGCTCGACCGCACCATCGACGAGCGGGCCTGGCAGGCCCACGCCGCCACCGTCTACTGCAACGGCAACGGCGCCTGCTACAACTACGACCCCAACGACGCCATGTGTCCCTCCTGGAAGGCGACCCGCGACCGGGTGCACTCCCCCAAGGGGCGCGCCAGCCTGGTGCGCGAGTGGCTGCGCCTGCAGGGCGACGCCGGCGTCGACCTGGTCGATGAGTCGCGCAAGAAGAAGGCCGAGGGCGCCTGGGGCTTTGTCAGAAGCTTCCCGAAACGCACCCTCAACACCCTGCGCCGCAAGCGCGAGGCGGACTTCTCCCACGAGGTCTACGACGCCATGGCCGGGTGCCTGGCCTGCAAGTCCTGCGCCGGCCAGTGCCCGATCAAGGTCAACGTGCCCGACTCCCGCGCCCAGTTCCTGGAGGTCTACCACGGCCGCTACCTGCGCCCGCTGCGCGACTACCTGATCGGCACCACCGAGTCCGTGCTGCCCGCCCTCTCTCGGGTGGCGCCCGCCTACAATGCGCTGATCGGCAATCGCCTGGTGGATCGCCTGCTCTCGGGCCCCCTCGGCCTGGTGGACAGCCCGCGGCTCTCCCGGGCCAGCCTGAGAAAGACCCTGGCCGCCTGGGGCGTGGCCCAGGCCACCCCCACCTCTCTGGGCCGGCTCACCGAGGCCCAGAAGGCCAAGAGCGTGGTGATCGTGCAGGACGCCTTCACCAGCCACTTCGAGGCCAACCTGGTACTGGATATCGTCGAGCTGCTCGGCCGGCTCGATATCCGGGTCTTCGTGGCGCCCTTCTCTCCCAACGGCAAGCCGCTGCACGTGCAGGGCTTTTTGGGCGCCTTCGAGCGCACCGCCGACAGGCAGGCCAAGCGGCTGCGCGCCCTGGCGGAGTTCGATGTGCCGCTGGTGGGCATCGACCCGGCCATGACCCTCACCTACCGCCAGGAGTACGTGAAGGCGCTGGGGCCGGAGGCCGTGCCCGAGGTGCTGATGCTGCAGGAGTGGCTGGTGACCCGCGCAGGCAATCTGGTGCCCGGCGGCCTGAACCCGGACGGCGCCGGCATCGAGGATCCGGGCTACCGGCTGCTCTCCCACTGCACCGAGAAGACCAACGCCCCGGGCAGCCCCAAGGCGTGGCAGCAACTGTTCGCCGCCTTCGGCCTGGAGCTCGAGCTGGTGGCCACCGGCTGCTGCGGGATGTCCGGCACCTACGGCCACGAGGCGCGCAACCTGGAGACCTCGAAGACCATCTACGCCCAGTCTTGGCAGCCGGTGGTGGAAGCGCAGGCCGACGCGGGGCCGCTGCTGGCCACCGGCTACTCCTGCCGCAGCCAGGTGAAGCGCTTCTCCGATACCGCCCTGCCCCACCCGCTGCAGGGGCTGCTGGCGGTGCTGCGCCGGGCTGGCTGAGCCAGCGCCGCAGCCGCCGCAGGCGCCCACCGGAGAAAACCGCCGGTGGGCGCACTCTCCAACGTCGATAGGTTTTGCTACGACAGGAGGCTAAGTCATGAACCGCACGCTTATCGTGATCGGCCTGATCATCATCGCCGTGGGCCTGCTCTGGCCCTGGCTCTCCCGGCTCCCCTTCGGCCAGCTGCCGGGAGATATCGCCGTGCGCCGGGAGAATGTCTCGTTCTTCTTCCCCGTCACCACCATGATTCTGGTCAGCGTGGTTCTCTCCGCGCTGATGTGGTTGTTCAACCGCTAACCCGGATATTGCACCGAGCATGAAAAAGGCGGCTGAAAATCGGTTATGATTCAAGGGCCTAATCCAGAATCAACCGCTACAGCCGCCATGACAAAATGTACCACGCCGTCCGCTTCCTTTCCACGCTGCAAAGGCCGTCAGATCGTCGCCAGCTTCGATGGCGGCGACGTCACCTCCGACGGCGGCATCCTCCTACTGCGTCAGCTCGATCGTGAGATGGGGCTGACGCGCTCGGTAGCTCGCCGACTGAGCGATGAACGTGATCCTCAACGCTGCCTGCACCGCACGGAAACGCTGGTTCGCCAGCGTGTCTTCGGCCTGGCCCTGGGCTATGAGGATCTCAATGACCACCAGGCCCTGCGTCACGATATCGCCCTGCAGACTGCCGTCGATACCGACGGGGTGCTGGCCAGCCAGTCGACCCTGTGTCGCTTCGAGCAGCAAGCCGACCGGGACTGGGCGGTCACCATCCACGAGGAGATAGTCGAGCAGTTCATCCGCTCGTTCCGCAAGCCGCCCAAGAAGCCGCTCTACCTCGACTTCGATGCCACCGACGACCGGGTGCATGGCCAGCAGCTTGGGCGGCACTTCAACGGCTACTACAACCACTACATCTTCCTGCCGCTGTTCGTGTTCTGTGGTGACCAACTGCTGGTCAGCTACCTGCGCCCGGCCTCGCTGGATGCCGCTCACCACGCCGCTGCCATCCTCGCCCTGTTGGTCCGGCGACTGCGTCAGGCGTGGCCGGAGGTGAAGATCGTGTTCCGCGGCGACAGCGGCTTCTGCCGTCAGCTGATCCTCAACTGGTGCGATCGCCACGGCGTCGATTACATCATCGGCCTCGCCGGCAACAAGCGCCTGGCCAAGCTGGCTCTGGACATCGACTACGCGTCGGCCATCCGCTTCGAGAAGACCTGGGAGAAGCAGCGTGTCTTCGGTTTCATCGAGTACGCCGCCAAGAGCTGGAAGAAGCGCCGACGCAAGGTGATCGTCAAGTCCGAGACCAGTCGGCGTGGCTTCAACACCCGCTACGTGGTCACCAACCTGCGCGGCTGCAGCGCCGAGTGGCTCTACGACCATCGCTACTGCGCTCGGGGCGAGATGGAGAATCGGATCAAGGAGCAGCAGTTCCTATTCTCCGACCGCACCAGCTGCCACGAGTGGTGGCCCAACCAGTACCGGCTGCTGCTCTCGGGGCTGGCCTATCTGCTCCTGGAGCGGCTGCGTCGGATTTACCTCAAGCGCACCGCCTTCGCCCAGGCGCAGGTCAACACCATTCGCCTGAAGCTGCTGAAGATCGGTGCCGTCATCACCCGCAATACCCGCACGATCCGGCTGATGCTGAGCAGCCAGTACCCGGAGCAGGACCTCTTCCTGAAGTTAGCCAGCAAGCTGGTGCCGGGATAGCGCCGCGGCGTGCTGTCCCCGGCACAGAAAAGACATGGGGGTAGGGGGACGTGCGCCCTGAGTGCAGGGAATTGATCAATAAGCAGCCAATTCCAGGCCCTGAGTACCATCATCCTCACCGAGCCTGGAATCTGGGCGCTTCTGGCCGACCCGGTGCAATATCCGGGCTAAGCGCGGGTATCAGCCGCTGGGCGCTCAATCATGCAGCCAAGGCGCATAGCTCAGGCCGATCAATACGCCCTCAGGACTCATGAACCTCGCGACCGTCTGGCCCCAGGCTTCCGTCCTGGCTTCGTGGATAAACGCCTGCCCCTTCGCTTTCATCCATGCTCACATCGATGCCCTTGTGAGCGACGGCTCTTGGCCCAGCAAATACTGCCTCTTGAAACCTTAACCCTTACTCAACCCCCTCCAACCAGGCAGCGTAGATTTCCAGCGTCTCTTGCTTGTTGAGTACATCTGCAAAATGGTTGTAGCCAGGCTTGATGACCACCTCGCCACCCGGGGCGTGCTCTTCGATGATCGACGGATACTGCTCTGCATCGAAGACCTCGTCCTCGCTCCCGGCCACCAATCGAAGAGGAACGTCGATCGACTCCAGTGCCGCCGCATAGTCCGGTGGAGCAAAGCCCTTCGCGTAGCGCCAGCTATAGGTCAATACCATCCTCTCGCGTTGCCGCTTTTCTGGATAGGTCATATAGAGCACGTCCAATCCGTCTAGGGCGTCGACGCCAACGGCATTGAACAGCCTCAAGGCGATCACACGAGGTAGCCGCACCTTAAAGAGTCCCCCAAAATCCACGTTGGTTGATGGAGCGTCCATTCCCAGTGCCGGGGCAACCAAAAAATAGCCGTCTATCCCCTCAGACTGATCGTTTCCGGCAAAGCGAACGGCCAATCCTCCGCCGCCGGAATGTCCTCCCATAATGACCCTTGCCTGCGGCATCTCTGCGCGCACATGGGCTACCAGGTCCGCCACGTCATCGACCAGTTGTTCCTCGTAATCGATATCGCCGCGCGGACCAGCCGCATAGCCGTGACCCCGTAGATCCGGGACATAGACCCGGATCGCTGATTGCTCGGCCAGATAAGTGGCCATCTCGTCGAAACAGAATCCGTAGATGCTGATGCCGTGCAGCAGGATCAGCGCCGTCTCGGTCTCACTCTCTCCGTACACGCGAAGGGGAAGCCTGTCACCATTGCGCGTTTCATATTCTCCATCGGGTCCAACCTCTGGCCACTCCGTGGGGTTGTAGTTGAGCGTAAAGTCCCCTTCCGTGCTGGGCACCGGCCACGAGAGCGCCATTGCAAGTAGCAACACGAACCCAGTTGATACGCCCCCAAAGGCAATCGCTAATCTCCTTCCCATTTTCCTCTCCTGCCCAAATAACAGCCTGGCCCTCCCCTCCTGAATTCGAAAAGTTTCGCACTTAGCATATGAACCCAGGCTGCCTAACGACCATTGCGGTGGCGGCGTGGTGCGCGCCGACGCTGTTGGAGGCCGCAGATCCCCCGGCGGCAAAGGCCAAACTCAGCGGACACTCCAAGGGCGCCTTCGGCGCTATTCGCGCGGCAGAGCCGCCCTCCCACCAGCCCACTTCACACTGACCTGCGAATAGCCAAAAAACTCTGAACCTTCATCAAGGTAGCGTGTTCTGATATTAGCCGTTTTTTTCAAGGAGAGATCATGAAGCTCAAGACACTGATTACCGCCACCGCTCTGGGTCTGGGCCTCGGCGCCGCCGGCCTGGCCAGCGCCACCGAAGTGACCCACATGGGCGGCGACATCACCGAAGCGCAGGTGCTGGAGGCCCAGCAGGCCTGGGGCGAGGCGCTGGTCGCCATCTCCAACGCCTACGAAGCCGAGGGCATCGACGCCGCCCGCACCCTGGCCGAGGAGGTCATCGCCGGCGCCTACGGCCACGACATGGGCGCGGTGCTCTTCAAGCCGACCCAGGCCGAAGCGCCCCAGACCTTCCGCACCACCCCCGCGGGGGCCCTGGCCTATTTCGTCGGCCACAGCGACGAGTACAGCGCGGACAGCGGTTTCGCCCTGAAGGGCTGGCAGGAGGTCACCATCGACAACGCCGCCATCTTCATCAGCGGCGACATGGCGCTGACCATGGGCAACGTCTCGATCCTGGATGCCGACGGCAACACCACCGTGGTGGACAAGAGCTGGGGCTA
>WPCG01053354.1_pt1 | contig 14108 bp, 20 predicted proteins | sample 5403311 | NCBI WGS metagenome assembly WPCG01 (sample SAMN12869467, study PRJNA574797) | sludge metagenome | isolation source: wastewater treatment of Control | place: China:Beijing | collected 2019-05-17 | reverse complement strand
TACCTAATAGAAATTGAGGAAAGAGTAATGTTACAAGAAATCGCACGTAAGATGGACATTCCCGAAGGTCGTATTCCAGCTAAGGCTTTGTTCAATAAGATCACTGGTGCTACCATTGCGGTAATGAGTGCAGAGAACTTTCCAGATGATGCTGAAGATAAGTTTACTGTAGTTGATATTAACTTCAATATTAAAGATGATCTAATTGAAGGGAATTATCCAGACTTTAGAATTGTTTCAAGAAATGATCGTCCGCCTGTAATGACTGAGCAGGCATTGAATGAAATGGCAGCAGGCGCCATCACTAAAAAATATCCGCTTGCAAAACAAGTTACTATCCTTGCCAAAGCCGTGAAGAAGATCGGAGATGAAACGGGCGTTGAATTAGAAGAACTTGAGGAGATGCTCTTCTTCATCGAAGATACCCTACGCAAAAATAGACTTCGTAAAGAAGAATACGAGAAAACCAATGACTATCAATACATCTCAGATGAGCAATTGGCAAGAGACGAAATCCCCCGCCTTGAAGGTACCGGACACGTTGACCTCGGACCACGACCCGGTGCGAAAGGTGTTGTATTCTAAAGAATTCTGTGATTCCATTGTCAAGGATATCGAACAGTTCCATCCAGTAAGATGGCTTAATCGTAAAAAGATTAATAGTATCCCAACTAAGGGAGATCCAACTTGCGATTATCTATTTGCAGGACATGGATCTTTCCCTCAAGAATTTAAAGAAGCTCTCTTTAAAGTCGCTCCGGTTATTGAGGGATACCAGTGTTTAGAGATTTGTATTAATAGATACGATCCTGGTATGTACATGCCAGAACATGTTGACGTAGATTATTACAAATATAACATGGTTGTTAATCTTACTGAGATGGGTGACGGAATTGAAGTCAAAGGAAACTTTATTGAAGATGTTGCAGGAATGGCAACAATATTCCCTAGACGAAGTTGTCCGCATGCAGTCCCTGTAGTTAAACATCAACGATATATTCTTATCTTTCTTTATGAATTGTAATAGGTATAACAATGACTAAGAAATATGTAGTATTGCCTAGAATTCAACATAACGAATTAGAAACACTTCTTGAGATGGCAGCAGAGGTTCCATTTAAGGAATGTATTTCACATCGTCGTCGCATTGGTGTTAATCGTGAAAATGCATTGAGCGTTTATAGCACCTCTAAAGATGTTGCTTGGTCTCATAAACAAAATAAAAAGATCCGCAAATCAATGCACCCCGTTCATGTAGATAATTCATTGACTATCTACTACCTCAAGTTCCCTAAGGAAGAAGGGTTTCTTGACGATATGGATGCATGGCTTGATACTGAGAATTGTGGTACCATGGTTAGTTACGCATTAACTGATGGTTGCACTATTAAAATTGATGGTCAGGAAGTAACGCTTAATAAAGGACAAGGCGTTGCGTTTAAGTTGAATGTTCTTCATAGCGTTCCTAAAAGAGATTTTGAACAACTCTGGTTATGTAGCATGGTCTTTGGAGATGCCAAAGCATATGCTTGTAAAGATAAGAAATTGGAAGTTTAGTTAACAACATAGAAACCCTCCCAGCTAGGGAGGGTTTTAATCCGGAGAGTATCATGTTTCACAATGGATCTTTTGTATTTGGCGATAAAGGATACGGTTGTATCGATAACATAATAGTAACTACTGATCTTACAATGAGAACGCGATATCGTTATGTTAAGTTTACTGCTGTCATTACCAAAGATAATCAAACAAAACAACTAGAGATAAATGGAATTAAAGAGTTTGGATTTAAAATTAAGGATACCGAAGAAACACTATCTTCAAAAGGCATTGAGGATAGATGCATTCTTCATCTTTTAAAACAAACCAATAATGAATATTTCGAAGGAGTTACTCATACAAAGGAGATTCATTTGAAACCTCCTTTTACTAGGTTTTATACATATCCAAAAACAAAGAAGCAATATCAAGTTATTGTTCTTATTGATAAACATGTACTTACATTCAATCGTGAAGATATAAATAAAGCCGATTTTACAATCGACAATAAATTATTTTATCGAGCTACCCTAACTAATGATGTGAATGTTGAACCGTTAGATAGACGAGAAAGTAGCGGTAGTATCGTTTATTCGAAATTTATTGAGATGGCACTTAGTTGCCATAACCACTATATTGATCAACTTATTGAAGAAGGTAAGATTTAATGGCCGGTATCATTAATGACTTTATTACAGTAACCCCCACTCTTTATGGTACTGGATTACAAACGGCCATGAAGCTGGGTATTCCTTATAATGTTCTACCCAATACTACCCTTAATGAAAAGTTTGGTATTCAAAGCGGTGTAATGCCTTCGGCTGGTGTTTATCCCAGAATGACCTATATCGCTATTGGTAACTTGGGTCATTATACTGTTACAGCCGCAGATGGTTCTGATGAGTCAGAGCCCGCCAGACACCAAGCAGAAGATGCCGCTGCATTTAACCACATTCCCTTTGTTCTTAGAGAAGTGGGTGATGATCTTACTCCTGCAATGCGTGCACGATATGGTCTTCGCAGAAATGAAACCCATAACGGTAGAAACTACTTTGCATATTACCTAAGACGTTTCGATCTGGGTGGTGTACAGGTACAATATCTTAACGTTGAGATTATCAACGGCGTTCCAGTAACAACTCCATTTGTACCTTCTGCTAATAATCTTAACCCGGAACGTCCTTCCATTCCGAATACAGGCACTGTATTGGGTGGGGATAGTTGCACTATTGCATCTGCCATTGTTAACTTTAAACTCGACGCTCAAGATATTGAAGAAATTGTTAACGCACATCGTATCCGTACTGGATCAACTCGTTCTCCTGTTATCAGTGAGATTGCTATTTGCAGCGGCGTTGACAGAGAAGTAAGTGCCTCTTCAGGAGGTCAAGGTACATTCATGTTTAATGAAGTCATTGCAGCTCAAGTGAACGTACACATCTGTACCGCGCACGCTATTGGTTATACTGCAGATGGCCTTGACTTCACTATTGATATCGGTGGCAATGAACCTAAGATGGGTACTGATTCCATCAATACCGATTTCTTACCAACTCCTTAACCTTGTAATAAGGATTCCCATGACACTCTTTATTAATGAAGGGATATCCGATTATAAAGTCGTGGGGCTTGATCCAGGAGGCGATACCTTCGGGGTATCGCTTCTTAGTTTTGATGAACAAACAAAGTTAATTACAGTTCAAACTGCATTTACCGTTAAAGCAATTCATCGAAAAGATCACTATAGACGATTAGAGTTCATCCATGGAGAACCCGTTGCCAAACGACTTTATATAAGAGATAGACTTTATTGTTTCTTTAATGAAGCCATGCCTAATTATGTTCAATGTGAAGGACCCTATATGGGGTCATTTATTAAAACATTTGCTTCATTAACAAGCTGTGTTGAATCAGTAGCACGAGAGGCTTTAATTCAGTATAATTCTGAAATACCCATGGACATTCAAGAACCCATGAGGATCAAGAAAAGAATTGGAGTTAATCTCAAAGGACAGGGTAAAGGCGATAAGGAAGGTGTTAGGAAGGCATTGGCTAAACGAGATGATTTAATATGGAAGGTTGATTTAAATATTTTAGATGAACACTCAGTCGATGCCGTAGCGGTGGCGTTGTATCATTTATTAGATGTGATATGATACAGGAAGGAAATACCCCATGTTAACATTTCTAAAATTGGGTTTCAAAAGGATGTTGAAAATCCGTCTAAGTAAGGAAGAAATAATTACTCTTATTATGGTTGCTTTGTTTTTCTCAACACTTTATTTTAAACATAAGTTTGATATGTTAGAAGAAAGACATGTTGATCAAACAGCACGTTTTGAAAGACTACAAAAAGAAAAAGAATTACACTTGAAATACAAAGCAGTTGAAGATATTATTTTATATGAAAACATCATCTACAAAGATGAAGTTACCACCACGGCTCATGAAGAACAATTAGAGTTCAGAGCAGAAATCCAGCAAATTGACCGTGAAGAGAAAACAGAAGATGTTATACTTAACGTCAGAGAAGATAAAAGAGATATTGAAACACTTTATCCTAATTCTGAGACCAGGGTTAATACTCTCAGTGATAGGAAGCTTACTGCTGTTGTCAACAGGATGCACAACGCGTACTGTAGAGCAGCCTCAGATGCCCTCGTGTGCGATACCAAGTAGTTTCACGGATATCACTCCAGTTGATCGGTATCCAACCGCAGAAGAGCTTAGACAAGCTCACAAGACATTGGGTATAGAAGATCCGTATGAAGCAATGATTGTGCTCCTTGCTGACAAATGGGCAATTCAAACCGATCGTCTTGGAATGTGTAATAACGATAAAAGATCAATCCGTGATCTGATGGATCGGCGCGCTATATTGGAGAAAGAAAATGAAAATCGAAGAGGTGTTGATTGAATTGGGAGAAAAACCTCTTTACAAATGTGCCTATTCTAAGTTATTAATTGCCGTCATCAATTCACAACTATCTGCCAATAGTCAAGTTACTAAAGATGACACTGGTTACGACATTATAGGTGCTATTTATACCATTCGTGATGAAGGAATCAGGGACAGACTTCTTCAGAAGGAAGTCCATACCGTAAGAGAAAGGGACTCTTACAAACAGACGTTGGTTATTGCATCGGTTATTGTTGGTTGTATTATCGTTTCAACTACAATGATCGATATAATTGCACTGCAACACGGAGGAGTTGCAACAAGCTCTGATGTTTTTAATAAGATTATCGAAGGTGGTTTTGATATTCTTAAAATCATTCTAACCAATGGTTAAAGAATACCCTCTCCTTCGGGAGAGGGCTTTATGTTGTTAATAGTTTGATAACAGATTTTACTTGAAATGGTATGGTTTACTTGATTTATCTTAAAGAGGATTTAACAATGGTATCAGAACGCTTTCCCTATGACGAGTACAGTCATACAGCTTTGGTTAAACTAATTAACTTGGGCTTTCCAGAATATGGCTATACCGTCGACAATACTACTTTTAGTGGACATTACTTTAGTCCTACTATGGCAGAACCTGGTCGCACTTTCATTGCGGCTACTAACTTGATCGCAGGCGTTAAACGTCAGTTCGCTTATCGCCGTCTAGATATCAATAAAGTTATTCCAGAAGACTTTGTTCTTAACGTAGAAGGTGCTGTATCTACTTACTACGTTATGTCTGAACTTAACCGTATTTTTGACATGCGTTGGACCCCCGAAGATCTGGTTGTTTATGACCATGTATCGGTTCCAGAAGGCGAGACTCGGATTCTTACTATCCCCACCCAACCGGAATGTTTGGTTTATTATGGTAACCTGACTATTGAAGTTACTTCGACAACCTTACCTGATGGTGTTCGTATGCTTGAAGATGGTGAAGGTGCACGTCTTCTGGAAAATGGTGGGTTCCGCCTGCTTGAACAAGTTTAATAATTGGAGTTAACTATGGCTACCAGTCAATGGTGGACAGAATTAGATATTTGCCCTATCTACGATAAGGTTATTCGTAGAGGAGATAAAGGACGGGATGTTGTTGAAATCCAAGATGGTCTAAAACGTATCGGTTATAACATCCTTATCGATGGTGATTTTGGGCCAACTACTGAAAGACGCGTTATTGACTTTCAAAGAAAACATGGATTGATTGCAGACGGATTGGTTGGTCCAAAAACGTATTGTGTTTTGTTTAGAACTAAGAAGAATCCTAAGTTCCTAAGTCAAAGTGACATTGCATGGGCTGCTAACGAACTGGATGTTGATGTTAGCTCCATGATGGCTTTGAACGAAGTTGAATCACGGGGTTCTGGTTTCTTTAACGATAAGCAACCCGCCATCCTTTTTGAACGTCATGTAATGCGCCGTGAATTGATCGATCTTAAAATTGATCCGAAACCCTATATTGCAAATAGTCCCAATATTGTTAACACTGCAACGGGTGGGTATAAAGGGGGTATTGCGGAATATAGTCGTTTGCAAGAAGCCGTTAAGATTAACCAGGTTGCAGCCCTTCGTTCATGTTCTTGGGGCGCTTTCCAGATCATGGGTTTCCATGCAGAAAGACTTGGGTATAAAGATATCCATGCCTTTGTAGCAAAGATGCATGAGAGCGAACGAAACCATCTTGATGCATTTGTTCGGTTCATTAAAGCCGATAAAGCATTGCATAAGTCGCTCAAAGCAAAAGACTGGAAGGATGTTGCTTTTAGATATAACGGAAAGAACTACGCTAAGAATAGTTATGACACTAAACTAAAGAATGCGGAAGTTCGCTATAGATCTTTGAACGATTTAATTGTTTAAATATAAATGAGGATTTACCTATGCCAAGTAATAACAAACCTATTTCGCAGTTATCTCAAGTAGATAACATTCTTGCTGGTGATTATCTTGAGATTATCAGACAGACTGGAGTTGGTCAGTATGAGAACTTCAAGATGTTCCTTCAAACTCTTAAAGGTTTGTCCGAGCAGGATCTATTGGACATCCTTCGTGCGCAAAATCATCTTGATCTGGGTAAGACTGTAAAACTTAATGACGTTGACCCAGAAGGCGATGTTTCTGCAATTCAAGCGCGGGGTATATGGGGTAAGTTTCAATTCTTGTTTGATGTTAATAGCGAAGGCTCTGTTACTGAAAGGAACTCGATTCCTCAATATGTTGGTGAAAGCGGTCGTGTAGGGATGGAAGATGGTTTTAGTTACCATAAGAACGTCTCTGCTCCTAATACTAATGCACCTGTTCCTGAAATTAACTCCGAATGGCGTCTATATGACGATGGTCGCTTCCAAGTAGGTAATGATGAGGAATCTGTTGTTATTGATCCTATCAATAAAACTATTGTTTTGATGACTGATGGCGAGCCTGTTGTCGAACTTGATTTGTCTACTTTGGGTGCACAACCAGAAGCAGCAACAGTTGCCGATGTCACCCACGATACAGTAGATGAAGAAAAATATATTACTCCTAAAGCCCTTGTTGATTTTGCAGCCCAGCTTGGTTTTATCTGGGATGGTGTACAAGAGAAATGGGTAATGAATGCTGAAGGCTAAGTGGTAAAGACATAATAAACCCCCTCCCATAGTCGGGAGGGGGTTTATTCCATCAATCTCCGTTAAATACAACATGTTGATTATACTTAACAGGCACTACAATATTCTTACTATCCAAAACCATTACATCTGCATTATTAAACGCTCCATGAATTTCTGCAAAGTGGCTTATGTAAAAGATCTGTTCGATCTGATCAGTCTCTAAAAGGTTATTCAAAAAAGGAATAACATTCTGACGATGTTGTTCATCAAAGTCCGAACCAAACTCATCAAGAAATAATGGATATCCATCCAATCTTAGAAACTTCATTACAATAAGCTTAAATGCAAAATCAATGATCTGCTTCTGACTTCTAGATCCTCTATCAATATCCTTAACAGGATGTTCAGAATTGTTTGAGTTTAGAGGAAACAGATAGTCCAAGTTATCTTTAACAAACTTACTTGGAAGAACCGTTAAAGGTCTTGTCCAGATCTCGTTGATTGTTGTGTTTAGAAGCTTTACAATAACCTCCATAAAGGTTAGCAGATGCTTACTAATAACACCCGATATGCCAGAACGTAGATTACTATAAGCAGTATACTTCTTCACTACTTCTTCATAATCTTTCTTAATATCCTCTAGGATTCTTTCTTGAATCTCTGCTTCTGCTAACTTTCTTTGAATTGTTCCAATTTGAATCTGAGTATTCTTGATCTCTTCTTCAATGGCTCTTTGAAAGTTAATATCTGCAGAATGTTTTATCTTGATCATGAACTCATTAAATTCATTAAGAATATTATCAATCCTGTTAATCCTCTCTCCTTTATCCTTAAGGATATTCTCAATTGATTTAAACTTAAATCGAAGATCTTCTGCTTCATCATAATGAACGTTAATCTGTTCAACCAAAGATGCTTTTCTTTGTTTAACATCTTTGATCATATCAAGATCAATAGAATCAATATACTCAAGCTTACTTGCAATCTGATTGATTTGATTTAACAACTCATTGTTCTTAAGTCTTAATTCAAATTTAGTTAACCAATTAGTAAGGTCTTGAATAAACCCACCTGGATTATCAAACACTTTAAATTCCATGAATTGATTCCAAGTTTGAGATAGGTCAGGGTAGTCTCTAAAGACTGATCTAAATTCTCTTAGATAATCCATGAACTCTTCATATTTAACAATCTTCTCTTCAGCTTCTGTTTGTTTTATTTCCCAGTTATGCTTCTTATCTTGAATCTCTTTAAGCTTTGCTTCAAGTTGAACTGGTTCATTTGGATCAACGCCTGGAATAAAGTCGTGAGTGCAGTTAGGACATACAACGCTCTCACAGCCTTTAATCCTAGAAAGACGCCCATTGATACTAATAACTTGGTTATCACACCACAGACAGGCTTCTAGGAGCTTCTGTCTATGTTTCTTAAGAGTGTCTAGCTCTTTTACCTGTTCGTAGGTAAGATCATGGGTTTGATTCAACAAACCGTAGAGTGTTTTATAAACGTTATTAACATAGCTAATGGGATTACTTACGGAAAGAACTTCAGGAATATGGAAACAAGTCTTGACACTATCAAACTTTATTTGGCTGTCATTATAGACTTGTTTAAGCTCATTCAGTTTAACTCTTAACGATTCAATTGTTTTCTCGTCTAACTCATTTTCTTGATTAGGAACACTCTTTTCAAGATCGTTAAGTTGTGATGTAAATACTTCCAATTTACTGTTAGTCTTATTAAGAGAATCTCTTACCTGACCGTATAGAACTTCTAACGATTCTTTTCCTTTATAGTCAATTGAATTATCTTTAGAATATAGTTTAAGTTCTGCTAATGCTTTTTGTTTAATGCTAATCTGTGTTCTAATAATCTCTTCAGTCGAGTGGAATGTAGGTTTAGATTTATCAATATCGTTTTTCTTATTGATTAGCCATTCTACTTTACCAACCAATCCATTCAACTGTTTTGTTAGGTTCTCAAGTTCTGCTTCTGAAAGAAGTTCATTCTTGTTGTTATTCAATCTTTCATTAAGATGTTTAATAGTACCATGGTTATCTCTAACTAATGTTTTAACTTTGTTAAAAAGATCAAATGTGTAATCAAGGTTAACTGGGCTTAGTTTAGTAAGCCAATCTTTTCTCTTTGCAGAACCCATTGAAGTAAATGTAGTGATTCCCAATAGAAGTTCTTGGACTTCTTTAGTTAAGCCAAACTCTTGTTCTACTAGTATTCTTTGTGCAGATGGAGTTCCACCCTTATTAAGTTCTTCTCCATCTTTAACAAAGCTATGATCGCCTGTTCCTCTATCGTAATTAGAGGTTAGTATGTACATAGCCCCTTTATGTTCAAACTCTTTAATAGCATATCCACCAGGGAAGTAATCAGTGTGATTACCGGGGAGGGGAGTCATCTCTTCCATTAATGAACTTTTACCAGAACCATTACTTCCAATTATGATCTGAGTATCGCTTTCTGGTAAATATTCAAGTGTTGTAATGTTATTTAACATGATGCGTGAATATTTATGAACCTTTAAACGAAGTAGACGCATTGAACTGTTCCATTAAAAATTGTATTTACTCTAGTCACTAAATCATTTAGACCTTAAGTATATTCCACACACTTCGGATATTTAACCAATGAATCCTTTTGTTAGTGCTATTAAAAGTTTCGGCATTGGCGTTGTTGCAAAGCCAAAAGACATGGGAAGTAGCTTTATTGAAGTCTATCCAGAAGAAGCATTTCCAACAGTAGATGGTGAGCTTAACTATAATCCTAATATCAGTATTGATATTGGTGTTGATAGTGATGGAAACCGATATGAAGTAAAAACTAATATCGATGTTACTATCACTGCTGAATGGTTGCCTGCTAGTAGTAATAGAGTAACACCTCCTGATATGCAGCGTGGAGAGCTTGTAGAGATCTTTAGACTATCCGATACAGATACCTACTTCTGGAGGAGTTTGGGTCTTAGGGATAACCTCAGACGGTTAGAGACGGTTATCTATGCATTTAGTGCAAACCCTAAACCAAATAGCAAACTGGATATGAATAGCTGTTATTTCTTTGAGATATCAACCCATAAGAAACTAGTTACATTTAGAACAAGTAATGTTAATGGTGAAGTTACTATTTACACTTTCCAACTTAATCCAGGAGAAGGGATCGCAGGACTAACCGATGATCTTGGCTCTTACTTTGAAATAAATACTTTAGAGAAAATGATTACCTTAAAGAATGCAGATACGTCTGAGGTAGTTATAGATAAAGATATTATTCGTGCTAAGAATAGAACTGGCAGTAGAGTAATTTTGGACGGATCTACTATTAACGCAGAAGCGGATAGTTTAATTGGAATTAAATGCGGTGCATCTGAAATAAGATTGACGCCTGCTGAAATTACTCTTACTTCTCCAAGAATTAATCACAAACGCTCGTGAGTTAAACCATGATCATACAAAAGGTCAAAGGAAATGCATTGGAAGGCAGTGAACAGACAATTACCTGTACTGTTAATTGCGTTGGTGTTATGGGAAAGGGAATTGCAAAAGCAATTAAAGATAAATATCCCTCTGTATATAAACAATATAAAAAACTCTATAGAGAACGCCTTCTTGATCTAAAGACATTCCATTTGATTACTCCAGAAGAAGATCCCGATAAAAGAGTATTGTTATTTCCAACTAAAGATCATTGGATGATGCATTCTAAGAAAGAACAAATTGTTTATATGCTTGAGAAGCTTTCTAAGGAATGGAAAGAGATGGGAATTGAATCATTGGCTATGGTTCCAGTAGGGTGTTCTAATGGAGGATTGGAATACGGAGGTAAAGAGGGGATTGGAAGATATATAGAAAAGTATCTTGATCCCATTGAACTTCCTGTTAGAATCTATGCTTTGGTTGATGAAAAAGGGAGGTCAAAATGAGCAGAGGATTAAGTCGTGTAGGAATTGATACAGCGGGTGGTATTATTCAACAGGGGAGTAATACCTTTGTATCTATTGAAGGGGCTTTAGTAGTCGTTGTAGGGAGTCCTGTAGCAAGTCATGGTGATAGTCCACATAGAAACGCTACAATGATACAAGGAAGTGATTTTGTATTTATTGAAGGTATTCCAGTTTGTATTCAGGGATCATTGGCTTCATGTGGACATATGGCAACTGGAAGCGATTTCGTCTTTGCGGAGAGTTAGGCTATGGCAGTTAATCATAGATGGTACAAATGGAAGGTAGGATGCATTGCCTGGGGGTATAGAGGCGGAAGTAAATATATTTCTGCCCATCGTAAATATTACTATAAGACATGGTATAGTATTCTTGGTACAAGGTTGTATGTTAGATTCTGAGATATAAACCCCACTCCTAGTGATAGAGTGGGGTTTATATCGTTTATCATGTAGATAAATAATTCAAAGGATATTTTAAATGTTAATTAAACTTCCATCAGGCAATAAGCCTGATAATGATAAACTATTATTAGACAGCGGATTCATTGTTCTTGATAATGAATCAAAAGGAATCCGGGTTCATGATGGATCTACTGTTGGGGGATTTGAATCAATTGGAATATATGAACCCCCTCCATCGCCAGGACCACAAGAATTAATCGCCGGAACGCTAGAGGCGGGCTTCTATGGGGAAACATTAGCCAGTGAATTAATTAATGGAACCGATCTTGCTGCTCTGGTTGGTTTAGGTATAGGAGTTGTATTCAGCAGCACCGAACCTTGGTTAAAATTTGCATTAGATAATAAAACCCTTTATATAGCCAAGAAACCTTATCGTCGCTCTACCTCATGGAATCAATTAAACATTACAGGCATTGTTTACGGTAAAGAAGTTACTATTCAAGGAAAACAATACATCTGTAGATTGATTAAAGGTTTCAATAATAACCCCGCTAACATTGCAAATGGTACTTATGATCCCGAACCCACTTGGGGTTCCGAATGGAACCGTTTAATGTATCCCATCTGTGCCCCTACGGGGAACGCCATTCAAGATAATATCAAAGACCCCGCTTCCCCAGGCTTAGGCGCTTGGGCCAGTTACAATCAGGCGAGTAACCTATCTCTTAACGATGGCACTGGTGGGTATACATGGTGTCAAGAGAATCATTCTATTTATGATAATGAGGGATTAATCCGGGGTGGGGGGCCTGCAACTAGAGCTATGCATGCCGGTATAGGCGTGGGAACTGGCAACTATAGCTGGCGGCCTTTATTGGAGTTAGTTGAATAAACATCATAAACCCCTTCCAATTTAGGAAGGGGTTTATTCCATATTTCCCTTGATTCCAATTAATTATAGATCTATATGCTTAATGTGAAGAAAGTAGAATGATCTACTTTCAATGTTGTTTATATTGGAGATTTAAATATGCGCGCTATTAACATTAATTTCCACCGTGTTAAGAAACATACTGATGTTAATTCATATAGAGTCAACATCAATGACCGTCTGGTCACTATAGTAAAGGAAATGGATGATATAACATCACGAATGAGTGTGTATAACGATCAATACCAATCGCTGGTGTTGGACTTAAAGAATGCAACCTCCGATGAGTTTGCACGAGTGTTGATAGCAATCAATCGTAATCGCGAAGAGTTTGATAGATTGATTACAGACTATGATCGGTTGTCTCAGCAGTGGGATATTGTAATCAAGCTTCGTAACGATGTGGAGAAGTGATCATGAACGTTACATATTTGAATGAATATAAAGTTATGAAACAATTGAAGGAACTCGGGAACCGTGCTGAGCAATTGGTTGAATTGAAGTTGCTGAGTGAGGATCTCAAAAGGATTAACACTCTTCAGAAGAATATTCATGCCGACATGACACGTTTGGCTGTATTAATGGAAGGTTGTGCTGGAGATGCACTGACTATTCTTAACCATCGGTTCAAAGAAATGGAGAATCAATTCCAAAATCTCAATTTCGAGTTTAAAGGGAAGTCGGAGTATTTCGATAAGCTTTATGCTTCAGTATTTGGCTAACGAGCTACTTTCACTGAATTCCAAATTAAGTAACTTATATAAGGATTTATTAACATGTCTAAGCAAATGAAAGAAATGATCATCGGTTTTGTTATAATCACCACTATCTTTGTAGTTGGTGTAACTTCTCATCTCTTCTTGTTTGAAGAGATTGGTAAGGTTATCCTCGCATCTCTGATATGTGCTTCAGCGTTTGGTGGGTTGACTCATCATACACTGAATCACATCGAAGATCGTAGTAATGAGATTAAGTTTTCAAAATAAGCAGTAAACCCCTCCCCACATTGGGGAGGGGATCTATTGTGTAAACTAATTTTTTATTTGGGTTAGGAGGGAAGGCTATGCACTCTTCAATGATTCTTCAAGCGTTCTCGGATATACGCAGTCTTAAGGTTGAATTCTTTGACCTTAAAGAAGCGGTTAAATCTGGTCAGCCGGTAATATTCTGGCACAGTTTTAATTACCAGTTCTATACAGGATATGAGTTAAGTCTTGAGAACAAAGGATCGAATATTGCAGTTGGCCATCCTGATCCTTCGGCTCCAGAAACAGACAGGAAAGCATTCTGGGGAATGCTTAGTAACTCGTATTTCGTAGAATGGAATGGTAAGATATTCCCAAGCGAAGATCTTTGGCCAGAAGGATACTCACTCTGGATAGGCGATGATCTTCCAGATCGATATAAATTGGGTTTTGATTTTCATTTAATTAAAGAAGGTAATTAACATGTGTCGTAAATTAGGTAAGAAAAAGAAAGAACGTTTTTAAGTTATTTCAGATAACCTTATTCTCCGAGGGGATTATTTCATGAAAAACAAACCAATATTTCCAACGCCTGACGAATTAACTGATATACACATCCCATGGGGAGTAAGTCTTCAGTTATTTAGACTTCACCTCATAAATAAACTTGTAAACAAACATGGGTTTGATGTCAATAAAGCCGAATCTTATATTAATCGTAATTTATTTACCTACGATAAACTTCTTGATGATCTAATTAAGGAACTAGTTGCTGAATT
>WPCG01086627.1_pt1 | contig 14121 bp, 12 predicted proteins | sample 5403311 | NCBI WGS metagenome assembly WPCG01 (sample SAMN12869467, study PRJNA574797) | sludge metagenome | isolation source: wastewater treatment of Control | place: China:Beijing | collected 2019-05-17 | reverse complement strand
AACGCAGCCAGGCGACGCGCCAGATGTGCAATCGGGCACGTAGCAGACTCACCCATCGGGTGACCGCCGTCGAAGGCGCGTCTCCCTGGCTTTGCGTGGCATTCAAGACCATTGGAAGCGATCAACTGCGGTTTCTAGGATCATACCGACGGAGAGCACTGATGACCTATGTGGTGACCGAGTCCTGTATCCGCTGCAAGTACACCGACTGCGTGGACGTGTGCCCGGTGGACTGTTTCCGCGAAGGGCCCAACTTCCTCGTCATCGACCCCGACGAGTGCATCGACTGCACGCTGTGCGTGGCCGAATGCCCGGTCGAGGCCATCTATGCCGAGGACGACGTGCCTGACGGGCAGCGCCATTTCATCGACCTCAATGCCGAGTTGGCGCGCCAGTGGAAACCCATCGTGGAGCGCCGCGAGCCGCTTGCCGATGCCGACGAATGGGCGGCGGTGAAGGACAAGCTCGGTGAGCTGAAGCGCTGACGGCGATGCCCGGCGGCTTCCCGTCGCCGGCGCAAATGCACTAATATGGCGCATCGATCAATCCGGGTTCATGCAAGAGGACTAACAGATGCTGGTCAGCGAAATTCTCGCCATCAAGGGCAAGGTGCTGTACACCATTGCGCCGGGGCGCAGTCTGGCCGAGGCGGTGGCGATCATGACCGAGCAGGACGTGGGCTCCCTGGTGGTCTTCGACCAGGGGCGCATGGCCGGCATGCTCACCTTCCGTGAGGTGCTCGGTGCGGTCCATGGCGGCGGTGCCGACTGGCAGAAGAGCACCGTCGAGCAGGCCATGCTGCGCGATCCGCAGAGCGCCTCGCCGAACATGGAGATGGATGAACTGCGCCGCATGATGGTCGACCGCCGGCAGCGCTACCTGCCGGTGATGGACGAAGGCACGCTGCTCGGCGTGGTGTCCTTCCACGATGTTGCCAAGGCGGTGCTGGAAGAGCAGAGTTTCGAGAACCGCATGCTCAAGAATTACATTCGCAACTGGCCCGCAGAGGCCGGCGAACAGGCCTGACAAGGCCGGCAGGCACACCCGCCGGGAGCCGCAGGGGGGCGTCCGGGCAGGGGTGTGGCGGATCGGGGCCTCCGAAGCCCGGTCCGGTTGGAAGACGGAGACGCCGGTGACGGTGGCTCCGTATCGCCTTGGGAGGGCGGTGCCATGGCTGCATGAGGCGGCCGGCATTCATTTCCAACACGAGGAGGAGACAACTTGGAAAAGGTCTGGCTGAACAGCTATCCCCCTGGGGTACCTGCGGAAATCGACATGAGCGAGTTTGCCTCGCTCGCCGATCTGTTCGAACAGGGGGCGCGCAAGTTCGGTGCGCGCACCGCCTATGTGAACATGGGCAAGACCCTCAGCTACGCCGAGCTCGATGTGCTCAGCGAACGCTTTGCAGCCTTCCTGCAGGGCGAACTCGGCCTGCAGCGCGGCGCGCGCGTGGCGCTGATGATGCCCAATGTGCTGCAGTATCCAGTGGCCATGTTCGGCGCCCTGCGTGCCGGATGCACCGTGGTGAATGTCAATCCGCTGTATACCGCCCGCGAGCTTGAACACCAGCTGCGCGACTCCGGGGCCGACACCATCATCATCCTGGAGAACTTCGCCCATACCCTGCAGCAGGTGCTGACGCGGGTGCCGATGCGCACCGTGGTGGTCACCAGCCTGGGCGAACTGCTCGGCGGCGTGAAGGGCCTGCTGGTCGATTTCGTCGTCCGCCGGGTGCGCAGGATGGTGCCGGCGTGGCGCATCGACGGTCATCTGAGCTTTTCCGCGGCCCTGCGCCGCGGCGCCCGCCACCGTCTGCAGCGTCCGCAGCTGGGACACGGCGATCTGGCCTACCTGCAATACACCGGTGGCACCACCGGCACTGCCAAGGGCGCCGAGCTCACCCACGGCAACATCATCGGCAACCTGCAGCAGGCCCACGCGTGGATCGGCCCCTATGTGGAAGAGGGGCGCGAGGTGATCATCACCGCGCTGCCGCTCTACCACATCTTCTCGCTCACCGCGAACTGCCTGACCTTCTTCAAGCTCGGCGCCACCAACGTGCTGATCACCAATCCGCGCGACATCCCCGGCTTCGTCAAGGAGCTCGGCAAGCATCGCTTCACGGTCATCACCGGGGTGAATACGCTGTTCAACGCCCTGCTCAACAATCCCGACTTCGCCCGCCTCGACTTCTCCGCCTTCAAGCTCGCCCTCGGCGGCGGCATGGCCGTGCAGCAGGCGGTGGCGGAGAAGTGGCATCAGATCACCGGTCACGTCCTGCTGGAAGCCTACGGGCTCACCGAGACCTCGCCGGCAGTGACCATCAATCCGCTCGATCTGCCGGCCTTCAATCACACCATCGGGCTGCCGATCTCGTCCACCGAGATCAGCATCCGCGACGACGACGGCCGCGAGGTCGCCCTCGGGCAGCCCGGCGAACTGTGCGTGCGCGGTCCGCAGGTGATGCGCGGCTACTGGAAGCGCCCCGAGGACAGTGCGCGGGTCTTCACCGCCGATGGCTTCCTGCGCACCGGCGACGTCGCGGTGATGGACGAGCGCGGTTTCATCCGTCTGGTGGACCGCAAGAAGGACATGATCCTGGTGTCGGGCTTCAACGTCTATCCGAACGAGGTCGAGGACGTCGTCGCCAGCCATCCCGGCGTGCTGGAGGTGGCCGCCCTCGGCGTGCCCGACGAGCGCAGCGGCGAAGCGGTGAAGATCTTCGTCGTGCGCAAGGACCCCGCGCTTACCGAGCAGGCGCTGATCGCCCATTGCCGCGAGAACCTTACCGGCTACAAGGTGCCGCACCACGTCGAGTTCCGCGACGAGTTGCCGAAGTCCAACGTCGGCAAGATCCTGCGCCGCGCCCTGCGCGACGGCGGGCCGGCGGCTACGGCGTGAGCGGAGCCTGCTGCGGTGCAGAAAACGCTTGAAATCGATCGCCGTTCGTGTTTATATCGGCTCGCTTAGCTTCCTGAACGAACCATGATCCGCACCGCCTCCGTCCTCGCCGTAGTACTGTCCGTACGCGTAGTCGTAGGGGCAGGCATGCGCGCGTCGTAACGGGATCAGGGCACAACAGGCAGCAAACGAATCCAGACCCCCGCCGGCGCGCAAGCCCGGCGGGGGTTTTTCATTTCCGCTGCCGGTACCGTGGCCGCAAACCACTCCAAGGAGAGAACCATGTACCAGATGACCGGCGCCCAGTTGATCGTGCGCCTGCTCGAACGCCAGGGCGTGAAAACCGCCGCGGGCATCCCCGGCGGCGCCATTCTGCCGCTCTACGACGCGCTCTCGGGCAGTGTCATCCACCACGTCCTTGCCCGCCACGAGCAGGGGGCCGGCTTCATGGCCCAGGGCATGGCACGGGTGTCGGGGCGCCCGGAGGTCTGCTTCGCCTCCAGCGGTCCCGGGGCCACCAACCTGGTCACCGCCATTGCCGATGCCCGTCTCGACTCCATCCCGCTGGTGGCGATCACCGGCCAGGTGCCGCTGTCGATGATCGGTACCGATGCCTTCCAGGAGGTCGATATCTACGGCATGACGGTGCCGATCACCAAGCACAACTTCCTCGTGCGCTCGGTCGATGAACTGCTGGAGGTGATTCCCGCAGCCTTCCGCATCGCCATGTCCGGGCGCCCCGGGCCGGTGCTGGTGGACGTGCCCAAGGACGTGCAGAACCAGACCATCCGCTTCGCCGAGTTTCCGCCGGTGGCGACCCCGGAGCCGCTGCCGGCGCTCGACATGGCGGCGGTGGAGGAGGCCGCGCGGATGATCAATGCCGCCGAACAGCCGGTGCTCTACCTCGGTGGCGGGGTGATCCATGCCGGTGCGGCGCAGGCCGCGGTGACCCTCGCCGAGCAGGCCGGCATGCCGACCACGATGACGCTGATGGCGCTGGGCGCGATGCCGGTGGATCATCCGCTGTCGATCGGCATGCTCGGCATGCATGCGGCGCGCTACACCAACTTCGTCCTTGAAGAGGCCGACCTGCTGGTCTGTGTCGGTGCGCGCTTCGACGACCGAGCCATCGGCAAGGCGGCGCAGTTCTGTCCGAATGCGAAGATCGTCCATATCGACGTCGATCCTTCCGAACTGCACAAGATCAAGCAGGCTCACGTGGCCATCAACGGCGATGTCGGCGAGGTGCTCGAAGCCCTGTTGCCGCGCGTCAAGGCCGCGCTGCGCAAGCGCTGGCTGTCGCACGTCGAGAGTCTCAGGGCGCGCTTCCCGGTCGAGTGGGCGGGGCAGGACGATCCGCGCACCCATTACGGCCTGGTGCAGGCCGTCGCCGCGGCGCTCGACGACGAGGCAGTGATCACTACCGACGTCGGCCAGCACCAGATGTGGGTGGCACAGGCCTACCCCTTCCGCCGCCCGCGCCAGTGGCTGACCTCGGGGGGGCTGGGGACGATGGGCTTCGGCATGCCGGCGGCGATCGGCGCTGCGCTGGCCGATCGTTCGCGCACCGTGGTGTGCTTCTCCGGCGACGGCAGTTTCAAGATGAACATCCAGGAACTGGCCACGCTTGCCGAGGAGGGTCTGAACGTCAAGATCGTGCTCATGAACAACAACTCCCTTGGCCTGGTTTATCAGCAGCAGAACCTCTTTTACGGCAAGCGCGTGTTTGCCTCGAAGTACCGCGGTGCGCCGGACTTCCTCAAGATCGCCGAGGGCTTCGGCGTTGCCGGGGTCGACCTGGATACTGCCGCCAATCCGCGCGCGGCGCTGACGCAGGCGCTGCATGCGCCCGGCCCCTGCCTGATCCACGTCTCCATCGACCGCGAGGAGTTCGTCTACCCCATGGTGCCGCCGGGTGCCGCCAACACTGAAATGATCGGAGGCTGAGCATGATCGAACAAGTTGCCGAACCGCTGCAGACGCAGACCGGCTATGCCAAGGTGGTGCTGGAGATCGACGTCAACAACCACCCCGGGGTGATGAGCCACATCTGCAATCTGTTTGCCCGCCGCGCCTTCAACATGGAGGGCATCCTGTGCATGCCGGTGTCCGACGGCCGGCGCAGCCGCATCTGGCTGCTGGTGTTCGAGGACCAGCGCCTGGAGCAGATGATCCGCCAGCTCGAGAAGCTCCAGGACGTCCTCGCGGTGCGCCGCCATGGCGCCGAGCACGAAGTCTTCGAGCGTCTGGAGGACTTCTTCCACTGAGGCTGGCAGCGGGGCAGGGTGGGGCGCTGTGCTAAACTCGGCGCCCTCCCGCCCGCATATTCTTCACAAGAGCGCACCGATGTCCGGCAATACCCTAGGCACGCTGTTCACCGTCACGTCGTTCGGCGAATCCCACGGCCCGGCCATCGGCTGCGTGGTCGATGGCTGTCCCCCGGGGCTGGCGCTCTGCGCTGCCGACATCCAGGCCGAACTCGATCTGCGCAAGCCGGGTACCTCGCGCCATGTCACCCAGCGCCGCGAGCCGGACGAGGTGGAGATCCTTTCCGGGGTGTTCGAAGGCCGTACTACCGGCACCCCGATCGGCTTGCTGATCCGCAACCAGGATCAGCGCAGCAAGGACTACGGCAATATCGCCGAGACCTTCCGCCCGGGGCACGCGGACTACCCCTACTGGCAGAAATACGGCATCCGCGACCATCGTGGCGGCGGGCGCTCGTCGGCGCGCGAGACCGCGGTACGCGTCGCCGCCGGCGCCATCGCGCGCAAGTGGCTGAAGGAGCGCTACGGCATCGTCATCCGCGGCTGGATGGCCCAGCTCGGCCCGATCGAGATTCCCTTCGTCTCCTGGGACGAGTTCGACCGCACCTTCTTCGTGCCCAATGCCGGTATCGTGGCGCAGCTGGAAACCTACATGGACGAGTTGCGCAAGTCGGGCGACTCCATCGGCGCGCGCATCAACGTGATGGCCAGCGGTGTGCCGGTGGGCTGGGGCGAGCCGGTGTATGACCGGCTGGACGCCGACATCGCCCATGCCATGATGGGCATCAATGCGGTGAAGGGTGTGGAGATCGGCGCCGGCTTTGCCAGCGTCACCCAGCGCGGCAGCGAGCATGGCGACGAACTGAGTCCCGATGGCTTCCTCTCCAACCACGCCGGTGGCGTGGTCGGCGGCATCTCCACCGGGCAGGACATCCTGGTCAGCATGGCGATCAAGCCGACCTCCAGCATCCGCCTGGAACGCCGTTCGATCGACAAGGCGGGCGCACCCGCGGTGGTTGCCACCCATGGCCGCCACGACCCCTGCGTGGGCATCCGCGCCACCCCCATCGCCGAGGCCATGCTGGCCATCGTGTTGATGGACCATGCGCTGCGCCACCGCGCGCAGTGCGGCGACGTCACCACGGCCACGCCGCAGATCGCCGGGCTGGCGCCTGACGGCGTGCAGTCCGTGCCTTCGCCGCGCGCCTGAGGCGCGCGACCCGCGCGGAATGCTGCCCTACTGGCGCCTGTCGGCCTATTACTTCTTCTATTTCGGTTTCGTCGGCGCCTTCTCGCCGTACTTCACCCTTTACCTGCAGTCGCTCAGCTTCAGCGCCACCGACATCGCCATCCTGATGTCGCTGATGCAGGTGATGCGCATCCTCGCCCCCAATCTGTGGGGCTGGCTGGCCGAACGCCTGGGCATGCCGGTGACCATCGTGCGCTTTTCCGCGGCCGCCAGCCTGGCCGGGTTCGCGCTGTTCTTCTTTACCGAGAGCTTTGCCGGCATCTTCGTCGCCATGGCGCTGATGTCCTTCTTCTGGAGCGCTTCGCTGCCGCTCATCGAGAGCGTCACCTTCGCCCACCTCGGCGGGCAGGGGCATCGCTACGGCAGCATCCGCGTGTGGGGCTCGGTGGGTTTCATCGCTGCGGTGCTGGGCATCGGCTACGCCCTCGACCATCTGCCCATCGCCTCCGTGCTGTGGATGACCGCGCTGGTGCTGGGCGGCATCATGCTGTGCGCGCTGTGGGTGCCCGATGCGGTGCGCGCACCACTGGCGCGCGTGCAGGCCAGCATGGGCGAAACCCTGCGCCGGCCGGAGGTGCGTGCCCTGCTCGGCGCCTGCTTCTTCATGTCGGCCGCGCATGGCGCGCTGTACGTGTTCTATTCCATCCATCTGGTCGATCACGGCTATGGCAAGGCGCTGGTGGGGTGGATGTGGACGCTGGGAGTGCTTGCCGAGATCGTCGTCTTCCTGTTCATGCCGCGCCTGATGCGGCGCTACACCCTGCGCGCCATCCTGCTCTTTGCCTTTGCCGCGGCGGTGCTGCGTTTCGTGCTCATTGGCTGGGGCGTGGACAGCCTCGCGGTGCTGGTCTTTGCCCAGCTCCTTCATGGCGCGACCTTCGGTGCCTATCACGCCGCGGCGATCGCGGCAGTGAACCTGTGGTTCCCGGGTAAGCTCCAATCCCGTGGGCAGGCCTTGTATGGCAGCATCTCGTTCGGTGCCGGCGGGATGCTGGGCGGTCTGCTGAGCGGATTGACCTGGGATGTCATCGGCCCGGCGTGGACCTATACCGTGGGCTCGCTGTTTGCGCTCGCCGGCTTGCTGTGGCTGTACCGGGGCTGGCACCCGGGTGTCGGGCCGAACGCCGCCGGCAAAGGAGAGGAGTGATGATCGCAAAGCTGTTCAGAGGCATGCTGCCGGCCGTGCTGGCGGTGGTGGTGACGGTGGGCTGCCAGACCGTGCAGACCACCGGGGGCGGGGCGGTGGGCGTGGAGCGCACGCAGACCATGATGGTGTCGGCACGCGAGGTCGAGCAGGCCTCCGCGCAGGCCTACCAGCAGATTCTCGCCGAGGCCCGCAAGCAGAACGCCCTCAATCGCGATGCCGCCCAGGTGCAGCGTGTGCGCCGCATCGCCAATCGGTTGATTGCCCAGACCGCAGTGTTCCGCAGTGATGCACCGGGGTGGCAGTGGGAGGTCAATGTGCTCAGCTCCGACGAGCTCAACGCCTGGTGCATGGCCGGTGGCAAGATTGCCATCTACACCGGGCTGATCGATCAGCTCAAGCTCAGCGACGACGAGATCGCCGCGGTGATGGGCCATGAGATCGCCCACGCGCTGCGTGAGCACGCCCGCGAGCGCATCTCCAAGTCGGTCGCCACCGGTATCGGCGTCTCGGTGCTGGGCGCGGTGCTGGGGGTCGGCCAGGCCGGGCAGAGCCTGCTCGGACAGGTCGCCACGGTGACCTTCGAATTGCCCAATTCCCGCCTCCACGAGACCGAGGCCGATCGCATCGGTGTTGAACTGGCCGCACGTGCAGGTTTTGACCCCCGTGCCGCGGTGACGCTGTGGAACAAGATGGCCAGTCGCTCCGCAGGGGCGCCGCCGCAGTGGCTGTCTACCCACCCCTCGCATGCGACGCGCCAGCGCGATCTCAATGACTATGCCGAACGGGTGATGCCGCTGTACCGTCAGGCCAGTGCGCGTTGAAGGCGCGCCGTCTGTTCAGGCTCGCAGCCTTTGTGAAATAATCGAAACCTTTTCCTTTTGCGTGGAATACATCGGATGGCACCCCAAACGCTGTACGAAAAGCTCTGGTCGAGTCACGTCGTTCACCAGGAGGCCGACGGCACGGCGCTGATCTACATCGATCGTCACCTCGTGCATGAAGTCACCAGTCCGCAGGCCTTCGAAGGCCTCAAGCTGGCCGGGCGCAAGCCGTGGCGGATCTCCTCGATCGTCGCCACCGCCGACCACAACACGCCCACCGACCACTGGGAGCAGGGCATCACCGACCCGGTGTCGCGCCAGCAGGTCGAGACCCTGGACGCCAACATCCGCGAAGTCGGCTCGCTGGTGTACTTCCCCTTCATGGACCAGCGCCAGGGCATCATCCATGTCATCGGGCCGGAAAACGGCACCACCCTGCCCGGCATGACCGTGGTGTGCGGCGATTCGCACACTTCCACGCACGGCGCCTTCGCCTGTCTGGCGCACGGCATCGGCACCTCCGAGGTCGAGCACGTGATGGCCACGCAGTGCCTGCTGCAGAAGAAGTCCAAAACAATGCTGGTGCGGGTCGACGGCGAACTGGGCCGCGGTGTCACCGCCAAGGACGTGGTGCTGGCCATCATCGGCCAGATCGGCACCGCCGACGGCACCGGCTACGCCATCGAGTTCGGCGGCAGCGCGATCCGTTCGCTGTCCATGGAAGGCCGCATGACGGTGTGCAACATGGCCATCGAGGCCGGTGCGCGCGCCGGTCTGGTAGCGGTGGACGACACCACCCTCGATTACCTGCGCGACAAGCCCTACGCGCCCAAGGGTGCGCAATGGGATGCCGCGGCGGCCTACTGGCGCACCCTGAAGTCCGACGAGGGTGCGCAGTTCGACAAGGTAGTGGTGCTCGACGCCGCCACCATCGCGCCGCAGGTCACCTGGGGCACCTCCCCCGAGATGGTCACCACCATTGACGGGCGCGTGCCGGACCCGGCGCAGGTCGCCGACCCGGTGAAGCGCGAGGGCATCGAGCGCGCGCTCAAGTACATGGGCCTGGAAGCCAATACGCCGATGAGCGCGATCAAGGTCGATCAGGTCTTCATCGGCTCGTGCACCAACTCGCGCATCGAGGACCTGCGTGAGGCCGCCGCGGTGGCCAAGGGGCGCAGCAAGGCCGCCAACGTACGCCGCGTGCTGGTGGTGCCGGGTTCCGGCCTGGTCAAGCGCCAGGCCGAGGCCGAGGGGCTGGACAAGGTGTTCATCGAAGCCGGCTTCGAATGGCGCGAGCCGGGCTGTTCGATGTGTCTGGCGATGAACGCGGACCGTCTGGAGCCGGGCGAGCGCTGCGCGTCCACCTCGAACCGCAACTTCGAGGGCCGCCAGGGCGCCGGCGGGCGCACCCACCTGGTCAGCCCGGCGATGGCCGCGGCCGCTGCGGTGAGCGGCCATTTCGCCGACGTGCGCGCGCTCTAAGAACCGAGAGGAAAGGCAGAACATGAAACCGTTTACCGTGCTCGATGCCATCGTGGCGCCGCTCGACCGCGCCAACGTGGATACCGATGCGATCATTCCCAAGCAGTTCCTCAAGTCGATCAAGCGCAGCGGCTTCGGCCCCAACCTGTTCGACGAATGGCGCTATCTGGACGTTGGCCAGCCTGGCCAGGATTGCGCCAACCGACCCAGGAACCCCGACTTCGTGCTCAACCAGGCGCGCTACCAGGGCGCCCAGGTGCTGCTCGCGCGCGACAACTTCGGCTGTGGCAGCTCACGCGAACATGCGCCCTGGGCGCTGGAAGACTACGGCTTCCGTGTGATCATCGCGCCGAGCTTCGCCGACATCTTCTTCAACAACTGCTTCAAGAACGGCGTGCTGCCCATCGTGCTGCCGGCGGCAGTGGTGGATGAGCTGTTCCAGCAGTGCGAGGGCGCAGAAGGTTACCGCCTGAAGGTGGATCTGGCCGCACAGACCATCACCCGTCCGGACGGCCAGGCGATCGCCTTCGAGGTCGATCCCTTCCGCAAGGAATGCCTGCTCAACGGCTGGGACGACATCGGCCTGACCCTGCGCCACGCCGACAAGATCCGCGCCTTCGAAGACAGGCGCCGCGCCGAACACCCGTACTACTTCGCCTGACCGCGGTCAGGGGACCATCGAGAGAGCTGGAGAGACTGGATGAAGATTTGCGTACTGCCCGGTGACGGCATCGGCCCCGAGATCATGGCCGAGGCCGTGCGCGTCCTGCGCGCGCTGGACCTGAAGTTCGAGATGGAAGAAGCCCTGCTGGGCGGCTGCGCGGTGGATGCCACCGGCAATCCCTACCCGGAAGCCACCTCGAAGCTCGCACGCGCAGCCGACGCGGTGCTGCTGGGCGCGGTGGGCGGTCCCAAGTGGGACGCGCTGCCGCGCGAGCAGCGCCCGGAGCGCGGCCTGCTGGGCATCCGCAAGGAGCTCGGGCTGTTCGCCAACCTGCGCCCGGCCATCCTCTACCCGGAGCTGGCCAACGCCTCCTCGCTGAAGCCGGAGATCGTCGCCGGGCTGGACATCCTGATCGTGCGCGAACTGACTGGCGACATCTACTTTGGCCAGCCGCGCGGCATCGAAGTGCGGGACGGCGAGCGCTATGGTTTCAACACCATGCACTACACCGAGTCGGAGATCCGCCGCATCGGCCGCGTGGCCTTCGAGGCCGCGCGCAAGCGCGACAAGCGCCTGTGCTCGGTGGACAAGATGAACGTGCTGGAAACCACCCAGCTGTGGCGCGACGTGATGAGCGAGCTGGCGGCGGAGTATCCGGACGTCGAGCTTTCCCATATGCTGGTCGACAACGCCGCGATGCAGCTGGTGCGCGCGCCCAAGCAGTTCGACGTGATGGTCACCGGCAACATGTTCGGCGACATCCTGTCGGATGAGGCCTCCATGCTCACCGGCTCGATCGGCATGCTGCCCTCGGCTTCGCTGGATGAGAACAACAAGGGCCTGTACGAACCTTCGCACGGCTCGGCGCCGGACATCGCCGGCAAGGGCGTGGCCAATCCGCTGGCCACCATCCTGTCGGCGGCGATGATGCTGCGCTACACCTTCGGTCTCGAAGAGGCGGCGCAGCGTGTCGAGGGCGCGGTGAAGAAGGTGCTGGCGCAGGGTTTGCGCACTGGCGACATCTTCGAGCCGGGTACGCAGAAGGTCGGTACGCGGGAAATGGGCGACGCCGTGCTGGCGGCGCTGTAAGGTATGCGGGAATCAAGAGGAAGAGCGATGAACAAGGTTGGTCTGGTCGGTTGGCGCGGCATGGTCGGCTCCGTGCTGATGCAGCGCATGGTGGAAGAGGGCGACTTCGCCCATATCGAGCCGGTGTACTTCTCCACTTCCAACGCCGGTGGCAAGGCCCCGGCTTTCGGTGGCAAGGAAGCGAGCGAGCCGTTGCAGGATGCGATGAACGTCGAGGCGCTGAAGGCCTGCGACATCGTCATCACCTGCCAGGGCGGCGACTATACCAAGGAGGTGTATCCGAAGCTGCGTGCCGCGGGCTGGAACGGCCACTGGATCGACGCCGCCTCCGCGCTGCGCATGGCCGACGATGCGGTGATCATCCTCGACCCGGTCAACATGCACGTCATCAAGGACGCGCTGGCCAAGGGCGGGCGCAACTGGATCGGCGGCAACTGCACGGTTTCGCTGATGCTGATGGGCCTGGGCGGGCTGTTCAAGCACGACCTGGTGGAGTGGATCTCGGCGATGACCTATCAGGCAGCCTCGGGCGCCGGGGCGCAGAACATGCGCGAGCTGATCGCGCAGATGGGTGCCATCCACGGCTCGGTGGCGGACCTGCTGGCCGATCCGGCCTCGGCCATCCTCGACATCGACCGCAAGGTCGCCGAAACCATCCGCTCGGACGCCTTCCCGAAGAAGAACTTCCGCAACACCCCGCTGGCCGGCAGCCTGATCCCGTGGATCGACGTGCCGGTCGAGCACGGCCAGTCCAAGGAAGAGTGGAAGGGCGGCGCGGAGTGCAACAAGATCCTCGGCAAGCCGGCCTTCCGCAGCCCGGGCAGCATCCCCATCGACGGCCTGTGCGTGCGCATCGGCGCGATGCGCTGCCACTCCCAGGGCCTGACCATCAAGCTGAAGAAGGACGTGCCGCTCGACGAGGTCAGCGAGATCATCGCCAGCGCCAACCAGTGGGTGAAGGTGGTGCCCAACGAGCGTGAGATCACCGAGCGCGAACTGTCGCCGGCCACGGTTACCGGCACGCTGTCGATCCCGGTCGGCCGCCTGCACAAGATGGCGATGGGGCCGGAGTATCTCGGCGCCTTCACCGTGGGCGACCAGTTGCTGTGGGGGGCGGCGGAGCCCTTGCGGCGCATGCTGCGCATCCTCCTGGAGCGCTGAATCGAGGTATCCCGCGGCGGCTCTGACGAGCTGCCGCGCTTGTTTCGGGGGGCGGATGTTTAGGGCTGGATAGGCTGTTTCATTATCCTTGCCGATTAAACAATTGCTGCGCGAAGTTAAAGAAGATGCTAGATTGCTAGCCCAAGTCCATGATGCTATGTTCTTTATAGCTCGGCATAGGCAAGGGAACGCGGTAGAAAACTATGAAAACTTTGCTCAAGGCATCCATGATCGCCACGGCGATCGCATCCATCCCCTCCGGCGCTTATGCGCTCGGGGCCGGGCCGATCAACGTTTTCAGCGCTCTCGGCCAGCCCCTGCGCGCCGAGGTGCCGCTTACCGCGACACCCCAGGAACTGCAGACCCTGTCGGCACGGATCGCGCCGCCTGAGGCCTTCCGGCAGGCCAATGTGCCCTACAGCGCAGCCGTCGCCGCGCTGCGGGTAAGCGTCGATACCAGCGGTTCGCGCCCGGTGGTGCGCATCACCAGCGATCGCCCGCTCAGCGACCCCTTCGTCGATCTGCTGCTCGAATTCAACTCCTCCTCCGGGCGGTTGGTGCGTGAATACACCTTCCTGCTCGATCCGGTGGATGTGCTCGCGCCGCGCCCGGTCGCCGCCACCGTTGCCACGCCGCGCGCACCGGCCAGTGCGCCTGCTGCACCAGCCGCAACCGCCCCGCGCGCGCCGGCGGTTGCGCCGGGGGGCAGCTACCGTGTGCAGAGCGGTGACACGCTCAATCGCATCGCCGAGAACCATCGCCCGGCCGCCGCCAGCCTCGACCAGATGCTCGTCGCGCTGCTGCGCGAGAATCCCGAGGCCTTCGAGGGCGGCAACATCAACCGCATGCGCGCCGGTGCCATCCTGCGCATCCCCACTGCGGAGCAGACCCAGGCGCTCAGCCGCGCCGAGGCGCGCCGTGAAGTGGTCGCCCAGGCTGCTGACTTCGAGGCCTACCGCCAGCGTCTGGCCAGCGGAGTGCCAGCGCCGCGCGCCGCGGAGACGCCCGCGCCGATCTCTCAGGAAGCCGCTGGACGCATTACCCCGCGCGTCGAGGAAACCCGTCCGGCTGCGCCGGCCACCGACCGCGTCGAAGTCTCGCGCGCACCGGCCGCCGACGCGGTTGGCGATGCCGCCCAGGTCGAACGCCTGCGTGCGCTGGAAGAGGATCTCATCGCCCGCGATCGTGCGCTTGCCGAGGCCAATGCCCGCCTTGGCGAGCTGGAGCGCAGCATCCGTGACCTGCAGCGCCTGATCGAGCTGAAGAGCGAGCAGATGGCCCAGCTGCAGCAGGGTGTGCCGCCGACTGCACCGGCTGAGCCGGCCTCGCCGCTGGCGGCG
>WPCG01109702.1_pt1 | contig 14128 bp, 9 predicted proteins | sample 5403311 | NCBI WGS metagenome assembly WPCG01 (sample SAMN12869467, study PRJNA574797) | sludge metagenome | isolation source: wastewater treatment of Control | place: China:Beijing | collected 2019-05-17 | reverse complement strand
CCGCCGCTACTGCGTTCGAAGGAACGCCGATAATAAAAATGCCCAGAATGACCGCTACCGCTACGCTCAACGCAACCAGTTTTCCGTGTTTCATCAAAACACCTCCTTCTAGAGTAAGTGCCGCTCCCGGAGCTTCTTTTTCCGTTTACTTGAAGAGCACTCCGGGGAGCCAGGTAATAAGCGCCGGGAAGATGATGCACAACGCCAAACACACCAGCTGCGTGATCACGAAGGGGATGACGGAGCGGTAGATGTCCCCCATCGTGATTCCCTTGGGCGCGATGCCCTTCATCATGAAGAGCATGGTGCCGAAGGGTGGCGTCAGGTATCCCGTCTGCGTGTTCACCGCGTAGAGAACTCCCAGCCACAACGGGTTGAACCCGTAGATCGGCAGAAGGGGGAGAATGATGGGCGAGGTGATCATGAGGATGCTCCACGCATCGATCACGAAACCGAGAAGGAACCAGACGACCTGGATGCCTATCAGCATCGTCCACCAGCCTACCTGGTACTCCTTGACGAGTCCGACGACCATCCGCGAGGCGCCCATACCCATGTAGACCGCCGCGAATGCCTGGGCGGCGAACAGAATCCACATCATGAAACCCTGGACCTTGATCGTAGCGTACGACGCGTCTCTGAGGAGCTTCCAGGTCAGCCGCCCATGGAGCGCGCTGCACACGATGGCGCCCAGAGCGCCTACCGCGGCGGCCTCGGTCGGCGTGGCGATGCCGGTGTAGATCGACCCCAGGACCGAGAAAACCAGCAGCATGGGAAGGAAAATCCCCTTGAGGGACTTCATCTTCGCTCCCCAATCGGCGCGTTCCTCTTCGGGAATGGGAGGTCCCATTTCAGGGTTGAAATGGCATTTGATCAGGATGTAGCCGATGATCAGAATGGAGCAGAGCAACCCCGCGCTCATGCCTCCGGCGAAAAGCGCGCCGATGGAGACCTGGGCGATTGTTCCGTAGAGCACCAGCGCGATGCTCGGGGGGATGAGCGGTCCGAGGACGCCGCCCGCGAGGATGCAGCCTGTGGCCAGTCTCTTGTCGTATCCGCGTTTGAGCATCGCGGGAAGCGCCATCATACCCATCATGACAACGCCGGTTGAGGCGATGCCCGACATGGCCGCTATCAACGTGCACGCTATCACCGTGCCGATCGCAAGCCCCCCCTTGAGGGAGCCCATCCAGCGGTACATCATATCGTACAGGTCCTCCGAGACACCGGAGCGCTCCAGCACGGTCGCCATCAGGACGAAGAGAGGGCAGGCCACCAGCGTCGTGGTCGACATCATGGAGTAGGTTCTTGCGACGATGATGAAGAGAGATTCCGGGCCCCAGAAAATCGTGGTGAACACGGTCGCAAGCCCTCCGAGGACGAACGCCACGGGAAGCCCGAGCAGCAGGAAGAGAAACATGCTGCCGAAGAGAAGAACGGAAATATATCCTATGTCCATAATAGCACCTCAGTTTTCAGCCTGAGCTTCGGCGGAGGGAAGAAGTTCGCGGCCGGTCAGCGCCAGGTGAAGATCCTTGATGGTCTTGGTCATCCCCTGAAGCAGCACGAGAAACGCCGCGGCGGGTATGGTCAGCTTGATCTGCCAGACATACGGGCCCCACGTGCTGTTCGAGTACTCCATCATCCGCAGGCTCTCCCACGCCCACGGGAGGCTGAACCAGAACAGAGTGCCGACGAACGCGTAGAAGAGCGTCCAGGTGAAGAGGTCGATGACTGCGCGCGCCCTCGGGGAGAAGAGCACGTAGAACGCTTCCACGTTGACGAACGCTCCCCAGCGGAGCGCGTACGCTCCTCCAAGGACGAAATGCGCTCCGTACAGCATGCATGAAGTTTCGTGCGCCCAAATAGTGGGGCGATTGAATCCGTATCGCATAATCACCTCGTACACGAGCACGAGCATTGTCGGATACACGAGAAAGCCGAAGATCTTCCCCACCCAGTCGTTCAGCGTGTCGGTAAAATGAATAAACTTGATCAAAAAGCCCAATCGCCTCACCTCGTCGATTCTTAAAAAATTGAAAGCGCGCCCCTCCTCCGGAGGGAGAAGGGGGCGCTTCGTGGATGCGTCGGGTGGACGCTCCCCGTTATTCTATATACCCGCGATCTTTCATGAACTGCTTGATGATCTGAATACCTTCGGCGACTCTCGGATCCTTCGAACCGATCTCCTTCTCGATCTTGTCAAGGTAGGGGAGCGAGAACTCCTTCGTAAGTCTGTCGATGTCTTCCTTGCCCCACTCGATGTAAGTCGTCCCCCACTCCTTGAAGGACTTCTCGAACATCTCCTTTTCCTGGTCGTCGCAGACCTTGGCGTACGTCTTGTTGAATTCCACGGTCGCTTCCTCGACGACCTTCTTCAGGTCGTCGGGCAGAGCGTCCCACGCCTTCTTGGACACCCAGAGTTCCATGCCCTGAGGCACCTGCCACGCAGGGCCGATGAAGTAGGGGCACACTTCGTAGAGCTTCAGGTCGCGGTAGAGCCACCAGGCTGTGCCGCTGCCGTCGAGCGTGCCCATCGCGATGGCCATGTAGGTCTCGGGATGCGGCAGCATCACCGGCGACGCGCCGAAGTGCTCCATGCTGTCGTTCATCGCGCCGAAGAAACGGACCTTGAATCCCTTGAGATCGTCCAGCGAATTGATGGGCTTTTTGCTCCAGAAGTAGGTGTTGCCCACGCTGTGGCTTCCCAGGTAGTGAATGCCCTTCTCGGCCATTTCTTCTCCGATGAGTCTGTCGATACCCCGCTTATAGTACAGCTCCTCGAAATCCTCGAGGCTCCGGCAGACGAAGGGGGGCAGATTGCCCGCCGTGAGCCAGCCGACGTTCAGAGAGCCTCTCCAGAAGAGCGAGCCGGTGTTGGAGATCTGGATCATGTTCGCCTGCAGGGAGGGGAACACTTCCAGGTAGTCCACGAGTTCTCCCGCATAGTGCAGGGTGATGTTCAGTCTGCCGCCCGACTTCTCGCGGACCATGTCGATGAACGGCGGGATGACGTATGTCGTCGAAAGCGCTCCCGGCGTGTGGTGGCTCTGGAACTTCCAGTTGAACTCCGCCGCTACTGCGTTCGAAGGAACGCCGATAATAAAAATGCCCAGAATGACCGCTACCGCTACGCTCAACGCAACCAGTTTTCCGTGTTTCATCAAAACACCTCCTTCTAGAGTAAGTGCCGCACTCGGAGCTTCTTTTTTTTCAAATATCCCCTCCTTTATCGTCATGACTTGCAATTACGAAGATCTGTGCGCGAAAAGGAACGTTGAGCATGCACAAAAAACAGTCTTTTGGACTAAAAGATAGCCGGTATTTTTTTAGAAAAAAAGAAACTCTATCTTGCATGTAGTCAATGCAGGGGTTAAGGGCATCGTGTTTTCTCTGCTATTGTGTCAGTGTACTTGCTCTATTTTGCAAAGTCAAGAAAAAAATGACCCGAGCTAATCGCTCGAATGCACCGAATGCGGAGCGAACAGAAGAGTGCCTGCCCGCTCTTGATTACCAGCGATCTCGATGCACTCTCTTTTCGTCGTAGCGCGAGGGGTCCTCCTTTTTCTCCGCCGGGTGACCGACGGCGACGAGCGAAAAGATTTCGATTCCCTCCGGAATGCCGAAGAGCGCGCCGAGCCCCTTCGAGCGGGAAGTGTCCGGTTGGACGCCCAGCCAGACCGCGCCAAGCCCCTGCGTTTCCGCCGAGAGCAGGATGTTCTGCGTCGCGGCTGCGCAGTCTTGCGGCCAGTAGCCTGGAAAGCGTTCCTGCTTCAGATCGGCGCAGACCGCGATAACAAGCGCCGCCTGGGGCGTCATCGAGGCGTAGGGGTGGTGCTTGGGAATCTGCTCTTTTACAGCCTTGTCCGTGATCGCGATGAAATGCCAGGGGCGCTCGTCTCCGGCCGAGGGCGCGCTCATTCCCGCCTCCAGAAGAAGGCGGATCGCCTCCTCGCTCACCGGCTCCTCCGTGTACTTGCGTATGCTCCGCCGTTTCAGAATGATATCCTGCATCGGAACGACCTCCTGTCGGTCTAAATTTTTTTTCGCACGCGGGACGACTCGGTCCCGCTCGTCTTCGTTGCTCCTCATAGAAAAGGATATTGCTTTTGTGAAATAAAAACAAGTATCATTGCGTTGCACGCCGATCTGTGAAAAGAACGGAATTAAAACGAAGGTGTCGCAGGTCACCATCACCGGCGGGTAAACATGCTTTCGCTCTTAGAGCCCCAATGCGGTGTTCGACGCTGAAGTGCATAATGCGTTATAATTTCACTCAACTTCGTTAGTCATTGTATTTCAGTATACCTTGGGATGTGTACGCGGGTAGAAAACAAGAAAGATTACGTCAGACGGTCGCAATTCTGTCCCGGACAGGTTATGAATTCAGTGTTTTTCGTCTTGATAACCGAGTTCACTTTTCAGGCCGTACACTTCTTCCGCCCGATCCGCAGTAGGGAGACGGGCATCGAGAGTCCGCCTTATCGAAGATGAGTTTGTGAAGTGCATGTGGAACGGGGAGGGCGTGGCATGAGAGGAGCAATCAAGAAAATCAGTATCAGCGGTTTCAAGTCGATTCGGGTGCTGAAAGAGTTTGAACTCAAAAATTTGAATATTTTTATCGGTGCGAACGGCACGGGCAAGAGTAATCTGGTTCAAGTGTTTCAACTGCTCATGGCAATGACGCGAAAGAACCTTCAAAAATTCATCTTGGAGAACGGCGGTGCGGATAATTTTCTGCACAATGGACCCAAGAACACATCCGCAATTACGATAGAGTTTGAATTCGAGTCGCACAGCGATTTCGCCAGGGGGGCGAATTCCTACCGTTTCGAACTGACGCCCACCGTGAATGAAACATTCCTTATCAATGAGGAGCGCAAGTATGTGACGACCAACTGGTGTTCCTACGGTAGCCCATCTCCCGAAAGTCGTTTATATGACGAAAGCGATGAGAAATCCGCCGATGACAGATGGAACGGAATCGGCCATTTCGTCTATGAATCTATTGCCCACTGGATGGTGTATCACTTCCACGACACCAGCTCGACGGCGCCCATGCGTCGCTCCGAAATCGTCGAAGATAATCATATTTTGCGGAGCAATGGGGGTAATATTGCGCCTTTTTTGCTACGGTTGAAAAACACGGATTTTCGCCGTTCGTTCTATCAAGAAATTATCGATGCCGTTCGGCTCGTTATCCCTTTCTTCGACGATTTTCGTCTGGATGTGGCCAAGTATGGAGAGGCAGAAAAGGTGAAACTCAGCTGGCAGCAGAAGGGGTCAGACTTCCCGATGCAACCGTACCACCTTTCCGATGGTTCTATCCGCTTCATCTGTCTTGCTGCGGCCCTTCTCCAGCCCAGTCCTCCATCCGCTATCGTTATCGACGAGCCGGAACTGGGCCTTCACCCCGAGGCGATCCACATCCTTGGTGAACTAATAGAAGATTGTGCCAAGCGTACGCAGATCATCGTTGCAACGCAGTCGCCCCTTCTTCTCGATCAGTTTTCCATAGAGGATATCGTCGTGGTGAACCGCAGGGAGGGGCAATCGACTTTTGATCGTCTGCAGCGCGCGGATTTCAACGAGTGGCTGGAAGAATATTCGGTCGGCGAACTCTGGACGAAGAATGTCATCCGGGGGGGCACGACCCATGAGTAGCTGCACGGAAGTTGTGGTGCTTGTGGAGGGGAAAACGGAACAACGCTTCGTCAGTGAATTGCTTACGCCGTATATGGCGGATCGGGGAGTATATTTGACTCCGATCATCCTCGATAAGCCCGGTGAAAAAGGCGGTGATGTGAAGTTCGCCCGTGCCGGTAAAGATATCGGCAAGCATCTCAAACAACGAGAGAACACCTGGATAACTCTGCTTGTGGATTATTACGGGATTAAGACGGATTGGCCCGGATATGCGAAATCGAAACGACAAACGGATCATGCCGCAAAAGCTGCGATTATTAATCAGGCAACTGCCGAGCAAGTACAACTGCTCTTCCCGGAACAGAATCGGGAGAGGCGTTTTATTCCCTATGTCTCCATGCACGAGACGGAGGCTTTGTATTTTAGTGATCCTGCGTGTCTGGCGGGTTTCTTGGGCGTGGATCAACACCGCGTCGATGCGATTCTTACGGAGTGCGGGGAACCGGAAAAGATTAACGACCATAGTACGACGGCGCCTTCAAAAAGACTGGACGCGCTTTCTCCGCGCTTTAAGAAAACAACGACCGGCATATCGATTGCACGGGAAATCGGCATTCCGAAAATGCGCGCCGCCTACCCGTTGTTCGATGCCTGGCTGGCAAAACTGGAATCACTGGCAGGGTATGAAGATGGCGAAGTGTAGGCGGCAAAGTCGTATGCATTGAGAAGTAAATTGCTGCTTAATCTATTTCTGGTGAGTCTGTCCGGTACGAATTTGTAGGGAAAATAGAATTAATTGGAATATCATTTGTTTTGTCAGTCAGAGGCACCAAACGAGCTTGAGGAAGTTTGTTTTTTTGCTCATAACAGACGACAAAGGCAGATAGATCGACTATCTGTTTGCCCGATTGAGAGGGATGGTGAAATGAGCATGGAAAAATTGTCCAAATGGTTTTCAGAACGCCCTCGGTGGCTCCAGATGGCGGCAACAAAGCTACTTAAGCAGTCTGAGCTTACTGAAAAAGACGTCTCGGAACTCGCAACCCTGTGCCAACAGGAAGTGGGCGGGAAGTTGGCCAAAAAGACTTGTTCCTTTCCCCCTTTCGTTTTTTCTCAGGGCGTTGCAGGCACCTTACGCTTGTGTTCAATCAGTGGTGTCGAAGGAGTAAACGCTCTTGCCCCGAAAAAACCTCTTGAGTTTGGAAAGAGTAATATAGCTGTTGTCTATGGTAATAACGGATCGGGGAAATCCGGTTACGTTAGACTTCTCAAGCATGTATGCGGTGCCCGCGAAACGGGCAACTTGCAAGGCAATGTCTATAAACCAGGCTCTACCATACAGAAAGCTTGCATTTCATTTGAGCGGGACGGTATTTCCAAGAGTCATATATGGTTAGGGAAAGGTATCTGCGATGATCTTCACAGCGTTGATATTTTCGACACCTCCTTTGGCAAGGTCTTTGTTAACAAGGAAGACGAGATGAGCTTCGAGCCGCCGGTATTATCGTTTTTCAGCTCGCTCATACTTGCATGCGAAAAAGTTGCATTAGCCTTGGACGCCGAGGCCAACCGGCACCAGTCCAAAAAGCCGAATATTCCGGCTGACAAGAAGGTAACTCCTGAAGGCATCTGGTACGAAGCAATCAGCGCCAAAACAAGCACCCAAGACATCGATAAGCATTGCACATTTAGCAGCGCTGACGAGACCGAGATGCAAACGCTTCTGCAGCGCCTTGCCGAACAGGTGCCGGCGGAAAAAGCGAAGCAACTGAGAAAACAGAAACAGCATATCGACACTCTGATCCAGGATGCCCAAAAGTATCTGGAACAATTATCGGATGCGAATTTCCGACGGATAATTGCTGCCAAGAAGCAGTCGATCTTCAAGAAGGCAGTGGCAGATACGGCGGCAGAAAAGGTATTCTCCGGCAGTGAGTTGGAAGGCATTGGGTCTGATGTATGGAAAGAACTTTGGAAAACGGCTCGGAACTACTCCATATCCGCCGCCTACAAAGAAGCCGAGTACCCAAATGTCTCTGATGGTTCACGTTGTCTCCTATGCCATCAGATTTTATCCCAGGAGGCCAAGGAGAGATTGATCTCCTTTGAAAACTTCGTGAAGGGCGAAATGCAGAAAGCCGCAACGGATGCGGCTAAGGAATACGAAACTGCCAGTCAAACTATCGAGATGCTGCCGACATCGGAGACGCTGAAGATACGTATCGATGCGGCTGGCATTCCACAGGATGGAGTCGCCTGCCAGGTGATGAATTTCTTTTCTCAAATGCAGGCTAGGAAAGACCTGCTCCTTGGGATTGATTCCGAAGAAGACATTCCCGATCCTCTGCTCTCACCGAAATGGATCGAAGAAGCCAACACTCAGTCGAAAAGTCTCGGTGAACTCGCGGCAAAATACGACGAAGACGCAAAAAACGACAATCGAGAAGAGATAAAGAAAAAGCTAAACAGCCTGCAGTCCAGAAAGTGGTTGTCTGAGAATCGCGCTGCCATCGATGAAGAAGTTACCCGATTGAAGCTGCAGAACCAGATTCAGGAAGCCAAGAAGACGACCAACACCCAAGCCCTCTCCCAGAAGAAAGGGGAGCTGGCAGAAACCTTGATCACTGATGCATTCATACAAAGATTCAACGCGGAGCTTAAGGCACTGGGCGCATCTCAGGTGAAGGTCGAGCTCGTAAAGTCAAAAGTCTCCAAGGGTCGAGTCCTTTATAAGCTCCAACTTCGAGGTGCCTCTCAGAATATGCTCGCCGATGTCCTGAGCGAGGGAGAAAGTCGGATCGTTTCCATTGCGGCATTTTTGGCCGACGTCACAGGCAAGAGCAACCAGGCCCCGTTCATCTTTGACGATCCAATATCCTCGCTTGACCAAAGCTATGAAGAGGCAGTGGTTCAAAGGTTGATCGATTTGTCTCGGGACAAGCAAGTCATTGTCTTTACTCACCGCCTGTCTTTGCTAGGAACGGTCAGGCATTTTTCCAAGAAAAAGGGCATCAAGCCCGATGTCGTGTGCATTCGCTCGGCGGATTGGGGGACCGGAGAACCAGCTCCTATTCCACTTTCACACAGTGACATCGCAGCCGCCCTGAACACACTCATGAATCAGCGATATCAGGATGCAAAGAAAGCTAGTGAGAACGGCGAGTTTGAGGATGCCGAAATCTTGCTAAAGTCTATATGCAGCGACTTCAGAACATTGGTTGAACGCTCTATTGAAAGTGATTTGCTATGCGAGGTGATTCAAAGGTTCCAACGCCCGGTCGATACGCTGAAGATCAAGGAACTGGCAAAATTGAAGGACACGGATTGCATTCTCCTTGATTCTCTCATGACAAAATATTCCGGGTTTGAACACTCACAGCCAAGAGAATCACCGATGGAGCTACCAAAGCCAGACGATCTTCTGGCCGACATGACTACATTAAAAAACTGGCGTGAAGAATACAGGAAGCGCCGCGCCTTTGCGGTGGCTGTGTAGTAGTATGAGAGTTCTCCACACGTCCGACTGGCACATCGGCCGTACCCTTTACGGCAGAAAACGGTACGAGGAGTTCGAGGCCTTTCTGGACTGGTTGGCCGAGACGATGCGGCACAATGAGATCGACGCCCTGCTGGTGGCGGGAGACGTCTTCGACACCAGCGCTCCGAGCAACCGTGCGCAGGAGCTCTATTACCGGTTTCTGTGCCGAGTGGCCGCTTCGTCCTGCCGGCATGTCGTCGTCGTCGCGGGGAATCATGATTCTCCTTCCTTTCTGGACGCGCCCAAGGAATTGCTCAAGGCCCTCGATGTCCACGTGGTCGGAAGCGCTTCGGACCCTCGGGACGAGGTGCTGGTGCTCCGCGATGCGCAAGGCGCTCCGGAGCTGATCGTCTGCGCCGTGCCGTACCTCAGGGACAGGGATATCCGCCTCTCGGAGGCCGGGGAGAGCGTCGAGGACAAGGAACGGAAGCTGATCGAGGGGATCCGCTCTCATTACGCAACCGTCGCCGAACTGGCCGAACAGGAGCGGCGGACGCTCGGCGCAGGTATTCCGGTCGTCGCCATGGGGCACCTATTTACGGCCGGCGGACAGACCGCCGACGGCGACGGAGTGCGCGAACTCTACGTCGGTTCTCTGGCCCGCGTGAACGCCGAAATTTTCCCCGAGAGCTTCGACTACGTGGCCCTTGGACACCTTCACGTTCCGCAAAGAGTGAATGGCTCCGAAACCGTCCGGTACAGCGGTTCGCCGCTGCCCATGGGTTTTGGAGAGGCACGACAGCGGAAGAGCCTTTGTCTGATCGAATTCCTTGGCGCCGCGCCCTCCGTGCAGCTGCTCGACGTGCCCGTTTTTCAACGACTCGAGCGCGTCGAGGGAGACTGGAACAGCATCTTAAGCCGTATTCTTGAACTCTCTCTGACCGGCGCCCGATGCTGGCTCGAAGTGGCGTACGAAGGCGGCGACGTCGTCGGCGATTTGCGTGAACGTGTGGAAGCCGCTCTTTCCGGTACGCAACTGGAGATTCTCCGGATTAAGAACAACCGCATCATCGACTGCGTGCTTGGCCGAATCCATGAAGAGGAAACGCTCGACGACCTGAACGTGGACGACGTGTTCGAGCGATGCCTCGCAGTTCACGAAGTACCCGAAGAGCAGCGGCCGGAACTGCTCCGGACCTATCGGGAAACGCTATCGTCTCTTTACGACGACGATGTGCGGGCGGAGTAGAGGGGTTTCCGATGAGAATACTGCAAATACGCTTCAAGAATCTGAACTCGCTGGTCGGAGAATGGCATATCGACCTGACGCACCCGGCCTTCGCTTCGGACGGCATCTTCGCCATCACCGGCCCCACCGGCGCCGGAAAGAGTACGATCCTCGACGCCGTTTGCCTTGCTCTTTACGGGCGGACGCCCCGCCTGAACAAGGTCACGAAGAGCGGAAACGAAATCATGTCCCGCCGGACCGGCGAATGTTTCGCCGAGGCGACCTTCGAAACGCAGACGGGGCGCTACCGTTGTCACTGGAGCCAACATCGTGCGCATAAGAAGCCGGACGGCGAACTCCAGGCTCCGAAACATGAAATTGCCGATGCCGACTCCGGCGAGCTTTTCAAATCCAAGATCAGAGGCGTAGCCGAGCAGATCGAATCGGCTACCGGCATGGACTTCGACCGTTTCACCCGCTCGATGTTGCTGGCACAGGGCGGTTTCGCCGCGTTTCTCCAGGCCGCGCCGGACGACCGGGCCCCGATCCTGGAGCAGATCACGGGCACGGAGATCTACAGCCGGATATCCGTCCGCGTCCATGAGCGCCGGCGTGAAGAGCGGGAAAAACTGGACCTGCTCCAGGCTGAAACGGCAGGCATCGCGATTCTCGAACCGGAGCAGGAAAAAGAGATCGGACAGTCGCTCGAAACGCGGCAAAAGGAAGAAGCCGACCTTGGGGTCGCGCTTGCCGATACCGGGAAGGCCATTGCCTGGCTCGCCGCCATCGATGGTCTGAAGAGGGAAATCGCCGTTCTGGACGATGAGGCACGGGCGCTGCAAAACGATATCGAGGCGTTCATCCCGGACCGCGAACAACTCGACCGCGCTATACGCGCGGCCTCGCTGGACGGTGCGTACGCAACGCTTGCAGCCGCTCGAAAACAAGAGGCGGATGAGAGAGCGGCGCTGATAACGGAAGAGGAAGGCCTTCCCGGGTTGGAATCCTCCGCCAGGGAACAGGCCGGGATGATGCAATCTGCCGAACTGCACACCGCCCGAGTCAAAGAGGATCTGAAAGCAGCCGCGCCCGTATTGCAGAAGGTTCGCTCGCTTGATCAGCAGCTTTCCGATCTGAAAAAAACAGTTTCGGAAGGTGATGCGGATTGCAAGAAGGATGCGACAAAGATTGACGCAGACAAAACAGCCCGGCTCGGAGAGCAGGAAAAACACGCCGCGGCTCTTGAAGCGCTACGTCTTGTCGAATCCTACCTCAAGGAGCATGCGCGGGACGAGTGGCTGGTAGGCGGTCTGGCAGGTATTGAAGAACAGGTGAACGGTCTGCTCTTACGGCGGAAAGAAATCCTTCAAAAGGAGAAAGAAATAAAGAAAGCCGCGGATGCGTTGACACAAGCGATAAAGTCGCTCGAAGAGCGTCGCGAACGCCTCGAAATCCGGAAACAGGAGCTGGAGGGCGCATCACAACAGCTTCAGCGGAGTAAGGATACGTTGAGCACGTTGCTGGGGGACCGGTTGTTGCGGGAATACCGCGCCGAGAAGGATACGCTGCTGCGTGAAATGGCCTTCCTGACGAAAATAGCGGAGCTTGAAGAGCACCGGACGAAACTGGAGGACGGCAAGCCCTGTCCTCTCTGCGGCGCAACCGTGCACCCCTTCGCGGAAGGAAATGTTCCCGCCCCCGATGATACCGAACGGAAGATCGACGCGCTGACCGATCTGATCGGTAAGGCCGAAGAGCATGAAAGCGCGATCAAGACACTCGAAGAAAGTGAAACAGCAGCCCGAACCACTCTTGCCGACGCTGAAAAAAATGAGTTCGCGGCGCTTCATGACAAGAAGACCGCCGAAACAGCCCTCGCCGAGGCACAAACCGGCGTGGAAAAACTCCGGGCCGAATTTGCCGAATGCAGACAAGCATTCGCCGCCAAACTTCTGCCGCTGGGTATCGAGGAGATCTCCGAGACGAACATCTCCTCGTTGCCCCAAAACCTCGGAGCGCGGCTGAAGGCATGGCAGGCCGAGGTAAAGAAAAAGGCGGATATCGAGAAACGGATCAACGCTCTCGACGGCGAGATTCAACGGCTCGATGCGGTGATCGAAACCCAAAGCGTCGCCCTGGCCGAAAAGCTGGAGCGTCTGGAGATACTGAAAAAAGAATTCGCAGCCGGAAGGGATGCGCGGAAAGCGCTCTACGGAGAAAAAACCCCCGATAAAGAAGAGAACCTCTTGTACAAGGCCGTTTCAGATGCCGAAAGCGCCGAAAAGCCGGCCAGAGAACGGCACGGTGAACTTCAGCGACAATGGAATGCCGCGCAAACCCGTGTCGATTCTCTGAAAAAAAGCATCGACCGACGAGCGCCGGAGCTGAACAATCTGGGGCGTGAATTCACCGCAGCGTGCATATCCGCCGGTTTCCCGGATGAAGAACAGTTCCTGGCGGCCATGCTGCCCCCTGACCGGAAGGCCGAGCTGGCGGCTGCGGCCAAGGAGCTTGATGAGCGTCAGACGGAGCTGAGAGCAAGGCAGAAAGACCGGAAAAACAAATTGGCCGCGGAAATGGACCGGAAGGTTACCGAAGCGTCGCTGGAAGAGCTTCAACCACGATATACGCAGTTCGAAGCATCGCTGAAAGCGCTCCGCGACGTCATTGCCGGTCTCAAACACACGCTGAATGAGAATACGGCCGCCAAGGCGCGGGTACAGGAGAAACAAGCGGCGATCGAAGCCCGGAAAAAAGAGTGTCGCAGATGGGAAACCCTGCACGAATTGATCGGCTCCTCGGACGGCAAAAAGTACCGCAACTTCGCCCAGGGGCTGACCTTCGATCTGATGGTCGGGCACGCCAACCGGCAACTGCAGAAGCTGACCGATCGCTACTTGCTGGTGCGCGACGAAGCGCAACCTCTGGAATTGAACGTAGTCGACAACTACCAGGCAGGGGAGATCCGGTCCACGAAGAACCTTTCCGGCGGCGAGAGTTTTCTCGTCAGTCTGGCCCTGGCTCTTGGTTTGTCGCATATGGCGGGCAGGAATGTCCGTGTGGATTCGCTGTTCCTGGATGAAGGCTTCGGCACACTGGACGAGGAAGCCCTCGACAGCGCCCTGGAAACTCTCGCGAGCCTCCAGCAGGACGGCAAGCTGATCGGCGTCATTTCACACGTCCCCGCCTTGAAGGAGCGCATCGGTACGCAGATCCAGGTAACGCCTCAAACCGGAGGCAGGAGCCGGATATCCGGCCCCGGATGCAGCAGTATCGCCTAAGCGGGCTAGGAAAGGGAAAGAGAAGACTCGGGAATGCAGGCGGCGGATTTGTTTTCCGCGGCACGCGACAGAGAGGATTCAATGTCCTCGCGCCGTTGTTGCGAGCGGCAGCGAGAAGGCGAAGAGCGCGCGGAGACGGCTTAAGGGGCGTCTCTACGCGCTCTTCATGATCATCGGAAGGGCGTCCGTCAGAATGTCGAGGGAGGTCAGGTATTCGGAGAGCGAAATATGTTCCTCGGCGGTATGGTCGAGCTTGCTGTCGCCGGGGCCGTAGGCGGCCATGGGGCAGTTCCACGCGGCGGCGAGGTTGAAGTCGGCGGTGCCGCCCTTCGCGAGGAGCCGGGGATTCAGGCCGTTCTTCCGGACGGCGAGGCGGAGCGCCCTGGCCGCCGGATTGTTCTTGTCCGCGACGTGCGCGGGGGTAACGGCGAGGACGCGCGCATTCACGCCCCGGCGTCCGGCAAGTTCCACGACGTGTTCGATCCACTGCTGTGG